>Ga0247611_10002979_pt1 | contig 26021 bp, 44 predicted proteins | sample 177DNAGHGhighgp2_FD_192422 | JGI IMG/M metagenome (GOLD analysis project Ga0247611, IMG submission 192422) | Sheep rumen microbial communities from Palmerston North, Manawatu-Wanganui, New Zealand - 1770 DNA GHGhigh gp2 | ecosystem: Host-associated > Mammals > Digestive system > Stomach > Rumen... | reverse complement strand
ATAAGAAAACATTTTATTACCTAGTCGTTTATAATCAGTATCAGATTTAGTTTCATTTGCTTTCTTAGCCATACGAATTAATGTACGAGTATTTTTACGACTAAAGATTCGTTCTCCTCCTTCAAGCTCCATCTGCACTTCACCGTCTGGACCTATTACTTTCATAGTAGGTAACTCTTCTTCACTATCTATATCAAGTTCATCTCCTTTTTTAACTCCGGAGTTTTGATTTAATTCTAAGACATATTTTACGTTATCCTCTTCAGCAATATTTTCATTATAAGGTTGTCCTTTATATATTGACATAACCTCACAATCATCATTGATAAAGATTATATCTAGTGGGATTTCAGTATCTTTCATCCAAAATCCCACTGTCTAAGGTTCATCATATATAAATAGCATACCTTCATTTTCTGGAAGCTATTTGACTCCTTGTAATCCTTTTATTTTATCTGCTTCGGATTCTGCTATCTTTACTTGATATTTTTTATTATGAATTTCAATAGTTTTAGTTGTCATAGTACTACATCGGTATCAGGTTCATCAGCCCTAAGTACTGAATCTTGTCTATTTTCTGGATTTGTGGGTGAAGTTTGTGTGGATTGATTATTTTGTGATTGATCCCAAACTCTTGTTCTAAGAGGTGGTAAATAATCTACTGTGTCGTTTCTAGATCCCTAAAAATCCTAACCAAAATTATGATTATATTTACCTGGGGGTAACCCCTCTATTGATATATCCCAGTTTGTTCTATTTCTAAGAAGAGCAGCTATATCACTAATTATATCTACTTCATTATACTCATGTGGCTATCCAGAAGTGTTTGAGTTATTTTTATCTAAAAGATATTTAACTATATATTCTGTTGCCGTAGGTATTCCATAAGCAGCTATTCTACCAGCAACTGGTCTTTTTGATAAAAAGTCTATTATTTTTTTACCTAATCCTGGTTTTATTCTTGGTACAACACCATTAACAATAGCATCACCCGCAGCTGTAGTAGTAAAAGCCCATGGAAACCAATACATCCATGAGTGTTGAGATGATTCTGGATTTTGTGGTATAGCTGTAATCATCTTTCCAATAGTACTACCTTGTACATTATTAACATCTCGTAATTCAAGTCCTATATCTGATAAAACTGAATCTACATACTGTAAGTCTTCTTCCTTTAATTCTCCACTACCCTGCTTTAACTCTTTAATTTTATTTTCTACAGTATTTTCTGTATCAGCAGCAGACATTAAAAATGGTGCAGTTAATCCTAGTGTAAAGGCTTTCCATCCATTTCCGAATCCAGGAACTAAAGATACTGTAGCGGCACCAGCATTTTTAGCAGCGCCAATATAGTTTCCCTACTGTATATCGTTTATAGCTTCTGTTCCATAATTAAAAGCATTTATACCTCCAGCTACCGCTAGTACAGGTTTAATTATAGGCATTGCTGGAGCTAAATATGGAGCCGCTCCTGTAGCCATTAAAGCTAATCCTAAATCCTATGGGTCTCTATTTTGTAAATCTCTATGGTTTTGAGCCTATTGAACTTCAAAGTTTGTTCTATTTTCATCTATCTCTTCAGAAGGCATTGCTCTATTAGCTTCATATTCTGAAGTTGGAATTAATCTGCCAGTTTTTAAATCAACTAAGAATACTTTATTTGGATCAGTTGCATGCTACTTTTTAGCCTAAGAATATCCCTAAGCAGACGGATTTAAATCTTCAAAGTGAAAATAATCCCAACCCATCTTTTTTAAGGTTGGATCGGTTGGAGTTTTAGCTGCTCTAGGTAATTTTTCTGTAAGTCCTCCAAACTAATATTTTTTTATTAACTTCATATCATTTTTCCTGTATTATCCTCAGTGTTATACAATATCTCTTTAACTAATAACTTACCTGCTTCTATAGCAGCCTCGTCTGTATGTTTTTTACTTAATTCTTCTAATTTTTTAGTAACTTCAAGTCTGAAGATTATTTCTTCACGTTCAACTTCTGCCTATTGAACAACTTCACCGTCTTCAGATTCAACTATTACTGGAATGCCTTTAGTAGTTACATCCTCAAACTTTTCATCTACTTCTTCAAGATGATGTTTATTCTTATGTAAAGCTCCATCAGGAATTACATTTACTTTACCTCCTTCTTTATATGTTGGATAGTAATACCCATTTCCCTATTCGTCTACAAAATTTACAGGAGCACCTGTTTCTGATATATTATCTTCGTCTTCTCCTATATATTTTAGCATTTTACCCTCAATAGGAACCCACTAATTAATAGTATACTAAGAAATTTTTGATTCTGCAGGACCTAATGGTAGATTATCTACAAATTTCTGCGCAATCTTATTATAAAGATTTTCAGGAAGTATTGAGTATTGCATATCTTCGTCTTTCAACATTGGATTATACCAAACCTTCCAACCTTTAGGAAATTTATGTTTAACATAAGCTAATAACTAGTCTTTATGTTCTTGTGGAGAATCTCCCCATACATCAGTGTAGAAGTAATTTTCTTTACTATTATAATGAATAAATGGAGGTAATTTTGTTGGAATTTCATCTGGATCATTTACTTGATCTTTAGTTATATTTCCTCCACCCTAATGTTTTTTAACTTTACTTTTACTTAAAGTACGTTTAGTAAATTGAAGAACTGCTCCTTGTTTAGCCGCTGCTGGACCGAAATTAGTTACTCTATCTGGACCTCCAGTTAAATCCATATTAATTCTTTGTTTTATCATTCCAATATCTGTAAAATCACATTTAGCATCATGTAAAATTGAATCAGCTATATTAAGTTTTATATTTTCATCATTTACTAACTTTTTGGCTTTATCACCATTGAACACAATACCTCTAGCTCCAAAGAGTCCATCAGCATCACTTTGCCAATTAAACATTTTAGATCCATCAAGTAAATCAGATTTGTATTTCTAAGCAGTGGATGTACCAAATAATTTGCCAGCAACTGCACCCACAATGGGAGTAGAAGCAAGGGCCGTGTTTCCTATATTGGATAAAGTCCCAAGTTCTTTTGCGTTTGTCGCTGTAGTTCCCCAACCGAGTTTATTTAATCTTTGATCTAAAAATGCTGCTCCCATTAAATATGGATTACCAGATTGCATCATTGCATCATTGATATGGGACCTAACGTCTTTAGCAACAGTGTTATTAGTATTTTCTGCGTCTGGGGTTTCTGGAATCTAACTTAATAGTCCATATCCAACCATCATTCCATTTCCCGCAATATTCTAAGCTAAAGCGCCAGCATTTATATGGGTGCCGTACTGTATACTTCCATCTTTGTTATATTTTATATTTCCATTTTTATCTCGTTTTACTACTTTTTCTCTAACTGGATTACTGGAATAACTTTTCCACGCAAAGTCAAAAGCCATATTATGAATAACTTATTGTGTACATAGTTTTGATAGCATATATAACTGCTAAATCTTCTCCACTATATCGTACTTTAATTCTTATAAATTTATCTCTTAATCTTGTTTGTTTTTCCTGCCACTTTTCAAATTGCCACCATTTACTTCCGTGATAATTACCTCCTTCATCTATGTAATAATATTTATTTTCAAAATATGTTGGCAATTCAATTTCTGTAGCCTTATTTTCTGGTAAAGCTTCTTGAATTGGAGTATAATAAACGTTTAGTGGTGGATATTTAAATTTAGTTTCATTTTGCCAAACGTCTTCGGCCCAATCTTCATTCTTTTCAGCATATAAAATTGGTGGAATTTGTACATACCATTCGTCTTCTTTATAATGACAATTACCTAAACGTCTACCATAGTTTATATACTTATAGTATCTAAACCTTTCTTGTTCAGCATCCCATTCTTTTTTAACAGGAATACTTGTTTCATGTTGTAACTAATCATAAGTGATTGCATCAATTTCTACTTCTTGTCCCTAGTCCATACAACGTGCAGGAGTATGAACTTGTAGTTTAAATTCTCCCATTAGCTTATCGTATACTACTTCAGTTCCTATCATATTTTGATAATCTTGTGATAATGATGTCATATTCTGATATGAATCATAAATTTCATTAAGAGTATCATTTCTATGATAGTATAATGGGAATAATGTTGACTTATCATAGTAATTCATATACCACTCTTTACGTTGAGATGGTTCTAGTTTTTCATACTTTCTATCATAAGTAATATCTCCATTATTCCATTGATAGATATGTTTAAGTGCTTCCTGCCTCCAGAAAATATTTTTCTTTTCGTCTGCAAATGTATAACTTTCTCCAACAACTTCAAAATGAAATGATTCAGGTTTTGCTTTATTAGCTATAAGTTGTAATGTGTTAAATATTTTTTGGAACTATTGGTTTTCAGCAACAATAAATTCAAATTCAAATGGATGCTGCTTTCCATACCATTTAGTTGGCAAGATGTCATCTCTAGTCTCCATTAAACCTGCATAACCATGTTTCCAGAAGGAAGTATTTTTAAAGTTGTCACAATAACTTGGAGTTGCAAGTGCCAATGTAGTATAAATTGTTCTAGATGAAGTTCCAGTATTTCTACTATCTACAGCGGCATAATTTATATTGATAGTAATTTTAATTGGGAGTTTATATAAATTTGGTTTGTCTAAGTTTTCTAATACTTCGTCCCCAGCACATAGAACATTTCCTTCTTCTAGTTCAAATAAACTACTATGTGGAGAATCTACAATGTCGTATTTTATAGACACATATTGATTTTCACCAGAATTTTCTCTAATATGTTCTTCCCATAATTTATAATCTGCCAGTTCAGAAAAATTTAATTTTCCTATAACTCTTTGTTTTATAATTCTTGGATAAGCATCTTCCGATTCTAATTTAATTAACGATGGATCTGCATATATTTTTGCAATATACTTAGAAGTGTCTCTATCAAATGAGAAGAATATATTATCTATATTTTCCGAGTAAGATGGTACCCATGAGTAGAAGGTAATAAACTTTTCTAATGGTTCATTAAAGCACAAATTCCAAGCTTTTTCTTCTATAGTATCAACATCATCATAGAATGTAAACATTATATCTCCCTTGAATGCATTATAGTGAGTTTTAACGTTTCTAACTCCAATTGTTGGAGTAGTTTCATATTCTCCTAATGTTATATTTTCATTTAAGAATCGTTGAACCTTAAAATCGGAAATTGTTTTAAGTTTAAATGAAGGTTTAAGGCTTCCTTCTAGTGCCACTCTCCAAATACGTTTAGCAACTGTATCTACTCCATAAATACAAGTAGGAGTTTTTATAACACTCTCTTGCCACTATGACCCAAATTCTGAATTTAAGAAATATGGTGTGTCAGGTAATACATTAGCTGTAGTTATGAATACAGTTGCATTTTTCTAATCTGCTGCTAATTGACTTGCCGAAACAGCCAGATATCCAGTAGCATGTTCAAACGTACAGAAAATATCTCCAGCTTTCTCAATAAGACTTACTAATTCTCCATGAGCAGAACTGTAATCTTGATAGTGTAAGTCTCTAAATATTCTATATCCGTTTGTAAATGAATTCTTTACAGAAATATCAGAGTATAATACCCTAGTTGAGAAATTATTTTTAATTGCTGGAACATCTGGACATTCTACATTGTACTTTTCATCTACAGTTTTGTTTAATCCACTGTTGATTAAGAAAGACTCTGGAATTTTATAAGAGCCTAAGCTTGATAATGAAGTATATGGATAAAATGAACGTTTATGTCCAGTTAATCCTACTTCAGAAGGCATATATGGATCTGTACTTCTCAATGCTAAGTTGAAATTACTACAAACTTTAACAGTAGCAAAATGTCCCATCTATACTGCATAAATATCACCGAGAATAATTTTCTTATTATGATCTCCGGTAGCCATTTCATTATTTCTATAATTTTTACCCCATAATGTACCATCAATAATAATATTATTGTTAGGAGCTTCTGGATTAGCAAAGTTACGATTCATTCTTATAGTAAAGTTACCTATGTAGCAATCTCCACTAAATATATTATGTATTTTATATACAGGATTTTTGTAAGTAGTTACAATCCTACCTTCTATTTCTTCTTCTTGTTCATTAATTGTATTTTTAATATCTTCTAGTGAAAATCTAGGGCTTATGGCATAAAATGGAAATTGATTTCTACATCTTATTTCTATATAATTTTTCTAGGATTCTTCATCCTCACTATATTTTGGAATTTTTATATTATATAACTAAGTATTTAATCTTCCATCCTTATTTTCTAGTCCTATATATGGTCCATAAAGTCCTCTAGTTACATAGTCAGTATTGCCATAAATTCCTTTTTTAGTTACTTTTCCAAAGATATTCTTTTTTTCTTCATCATCAGGACTATAAGTATAGGGATATCCAACATATGATACTTTTAATGGATCTGCTTCCTCTCCAGCAACTGCGGCAAACCAATTCTTTCTTAGTCTTCCCTTAACTTGGTAAGTGCCATCTGGAATAGATGTAATATACATCTCAGAACTTTGTAAGTTATTGAAATCTTTTCTATTTTCATAGTTTATAGTATATAAGTGATTATTTTGTTGCTAAAAATAATCATTTTCTAACTATTGTTTTGCTTCCTTTAATATAAATTCAGATCCTGTAAAGTAGTTATTAAAATATCCCTAGTCTAATACATAGTCTGGACATATTGCAGCCTACATATTTGCTTCAGCTCTATATTCTGGAATATAACGTTTACGTAAATTAAAGTCATGTATTAGATAATGTACTTTTTCTGAAACCATAGTTTCGACTAGATACTCATCATCTACTACAGGTAATGCAGGAAGTTTGCTAGATTTATCAGACAAAATAGGAATTGTCTAACACATAGTTGTAGGATTGCGTTTCTGTCTAACTAAAAACATTCCTTTTACTTTGCCTTCTAGTGCATACATTACGTCTTCTGGAATATTAAAGTTAAATCCTATAGCATTAGTTACTTCACTTCCTAATTGCGGATGTTCTTTATCTGTATAATTTATTTTAATAACTCCTTTTGAGTTTTCGTTTGGACTTAGATAGGTAGACTCTGTTAATTTTCCGTTATCCAAATACTTATATACGAGAGTGTATTTTTCTTTATCTCTAATTATTTTATTTCTAGTAGGCTATTCTACTTCTTTGTAATTTAGCTACGTATATACTGGAATATTATTAAACTTTGTTTCACAAGTTAATTCATTTATTCCCCTAATATTAAATACTGGAGATAAAGTATAATTATTTAAAATATAGACTACTCCAAATCTATAGAACTCATCGTCCCAATATCCAAGATAATTGTATATATTATTTGCATTATAATATTCAAATCTTCTATTTCTTCCAGAGTGATCGTCTTCATTGATATAATCATCTTTATATTCTTGATTGACATGACCTATATCTATATGAGTTAATTCTGGAGTAATACGCAGTGATAAATCTGTAAGTTCTTCATAATCTATTTCTGTTTCCCTTACATTTCCAAAGAATAGCATATTATCACACTAAGTTTGTGTTTTAACAGTATCTACTACAATGTATTGTGAATTTAATTCTTCAGTACTAGATAATGATGTTGTTTCAAATCCAGAAATAAGTACATTTGCGGTCTTATTTACAATATTATATAATTTATTTACTTTATGTACAGTTGTAATTGGAGATAAATCTTGAGATGAAGTTGTTCTTGTATAGTATACTGTTACATAACTATAAGCAGAATCTAAATTTGTCAATTTAAAGTCTACCTGTTTATAACTGTTTTCATCTTCCATACCTCCTCTTATAGAAAATGGATTATTTATTGAGCCTAGATGACATGATACTATACTAGATTGTCCTATCCAATCAGTTTCATTACCGTCTCCATCAGCTAACTTAAAATAGAATGTATAGTTTCCTACTTTTAAATTTCCATTTTCTCTTAATCCAATAAAATGTATTTTTGGTATTGAACTTACACGTTTGTATAATGAAGTCTATATATTAAATTCTTCATTATCATATATATTTGAATCTACAGTTCTGTCTACAATTTGATATGAGTTATTTCCAGTACAAGAAAATCTGGTATTAATCATTCTTGGAATGTTTTTATCATCATTTAAGATAAGATTAACGCTACCATCATATGACTCTTGAGCTTCTATTTGAACTGGATGCTATAAATCAAAATTAAATTTATCAGTGTCTAAATCTGACAACTCGTTTTTATAAGCTATTATCTATCCATTTTCTTCATAATTATCTTTATATCTTAGCACTTTTAAGGGGTTGTACTCATAGGCTAACAACCCCTTCTTGCTAAGTTGTCTTATACCAAAACTGGCATTAATAGCCCAATCTTGTTCGTTAGTTCCACTAAATTTAAAATTCATAAATGCAATTATTTTATGGATTGTCTGTTATGTGTTCGTTAGTGTCATCTCCTGGCTCTCCAGTATTAGGATTTGGCTCTTCAACAATACCATTATCTGAATTTATAAGCGAAGATACATTTTTTGTACTCTAAGTATCGACCTAGGAAGATGCCCAATCCTTAGTTCCTAGTACAAATTGATCTGCGGGACAAGCCGCATTTTCCCATGCTGTGTATGGATCGTTCCAGTAAACAAATTCTCCTACACAATCCTATCCTGCAATATTTCCTTTATCATAAAATCCAACATTAACTTCCATTTCTGTTTGATTTAATCCTTCTGAAGAGTTTTGTCTCCATACCTATGCATCTAAGAATCTAGACTAATCTCCAAATAAAGTGACAAAAGCAAATCCATGAGAAAAATCTGTAGGAGCTATTAAATCTTCACAACCTCCGTCAATGGTCTACATATGCCATTTTAGATTAATAGAATTGTAGTATAATAAATTAAAGAATGGACTCTCTAAGTCTTCCTATGAATTTAAAGAATTTATCTATTTTCCCTGTAATTGTAAAATTCTAGTTGTTGGTAATAATACATCATTATAGGCAAATCCTTCTAACATTTCTTTATATATATCATACTACTTAAAATTATATTTAGCTTTGTCTTTATTTGTGTGACTATGAAGTACTGGTAAGAATATTTTATAAAATTTATCTTCTCCGTTTACTCGTTTAACTAGTTCCTAATTAATTTTATATAGTCCATATCTATCTTTTTCTAATTGACATAGATACATATCATATACATTAGTTATTATTCCAGGATATATATTTACTCTTTGCTCATCTGTTACATTAGAAAATTCTGGAAGTCCTTCTGCATAGAATAAATCTTCTAAGTTAACTATTCCAAATCTATTAGTACTGTTTGTAATTTTACCACCACAATATAAATATCCATTTGTATATTTACTAGTTTCAAATAAAGGTATAAATATATCTTCTGTATCTAATATACTATTGTTCCATAGATTAGCTAATAATTCTTCTATATCTATGCCATTAAGTACTATAATTGGATTGTTATTATTTATAGTAGTCAATAGTCCTTTATTTTTAAAACTTACTGTTTGATATATTTTTGAAATATCTGGAGCATTCAATAGAATATCTGCATTTTTCTTTTTTGTTATAAGAATTTGAGAAAGCATACATAATAACATATGATCAGCTCTTAAATGTGTTTCATGTGCTGGATACTAATTATCATCTATATTAACTTTTATATCAGTTACTTTGTTTCCACTTTTTACAGGACTTAAAGTAATTAAATCGTGTACTTTTGAATCTTGCTCAGTGTCTAAACTAGTTGCAACATTCATTATAAGATATCCATACTAAGACTTCCATAATATGTACATGGACCTTTCTGTTCCGTGAGAAGTATGAAATAAGCTTCTTTTTTCTTTACCTATTTCATTTATATCTACTCCTGAAGCTGTTTTAATATGATGGTCTCTAATGTATCTAGCTGAGCGCCCATAATACTTTTCTCTACCATGCCCTTCATGATCTTTCGTACTTAGACTTTTCTCTAAATGCTCATAGATATCGGAATGTGGAAGACACATCAGATTAGTAATTCTACTATCAACATCTCCATCCCAATAACTTGCATCCCATATCTTTGCATAATCATTTGTTGCTATAATTTGTATTGGAGCATAATTATAATGCTACATAGCTTCTATTCGTGATGTTCCTTCTGAGCCAAAATTAACTATACCTACACCTTCGGAAATATAAGAACCATAATGATAAGGTGCCTATCTTTCTTCTTCTTTAAAATCATACCTAGATAAAGCAGTCTTATCTTGAAATTTTCTTTCATATTCTATCATAGAATTCTTCTTTACAGTAGTAGCATTTATTTCTCTATTTTTGGCTAACCATAAAGCGAGTCCAGTAAATCTATCTGCTCCAATTATATTAGATAAGTTACCATCTTCATCGAGATTAAAGCCGAATAGCTTCTCGTTATATAATGTATCATCTGGCTCGTATACTGGAAATAGTCCCTCTAATAATACTGTATGGAAATCTTCGTCTCCGAATCTACTTATAATACCTCTTTTTATCTTTATAGTAGATGTATTTTGATAAGTAGTTCCCTATTTTTTATATTTTATAGTTGCTCCGTCTAAATTTTGTTCTACACCGTCTGATATAATTTTCTCTATATTTATTCTATTCTATAATATTTTCTAAATTTCTGGATCTCCAGATCCCTCAAATATAGACTTAGTAATACTAGTTACTTTACATTCTATTTCATTATTAACAGCTAGATTATCTAGTGTTTTATCAGAATCAAAATTTCCTGCATAGTATGGATGCATTTCTGTTTCTTCATCACCGTACTTTACAAATTTATCACAATCTAGACTAAGAGTACTTGTTACTTCACAATCAACATTTACGACAATACCTATAACTTTATTATAATATTTATCATTATCTGCTAAAAACATTACGTCATTAGCAGTTACTATGTTTTTTGTTTGTTCAGTGATTTCTCCATTTGTATTCTATGATATTATAGTATAATTAAAGGATTTTACTATATAGGATTGTTCAACCTATAAATCTACATTTATATTAACTTTAGGTCTATTATAATAGTTAAACCATTCTGTGTTTTTATCATTAAAGAATGTTCCAGTATATAATAATTTGTATTCCTATCCGTTTTTAACAGAGTAATTTTTATAGACTATATCTAAACGACACAAATATATATAATTTGGCTCTACGTAGTCAGGAGTAAATGGAATTCTATCTTCAAAATCTCCAGAATATATTAATTTTTTTATTTTAATGATATTTGGTATATTTTCTGGAGTATATTCACTGTTAATGTATAAGGCATCTATTTCACTTTTAGAGAGCCGTGTTGGCTTCATAGTTTTGTCTAGAGGTATTAGTACTAAACGTATATGATCGATTTCAGGATCGTCTGTAAAAGTCGTATATGTCCATTTTAAAGTTACTGCATCCTTATCGACTTCAAAATTCCAATTAGTAATTTTATTGTGTGCGTTAGAAATATTATAGTTAGTTAATTCTCCAGATTTTAAAAAACTATTATTGGACAATTTTAATGCTCCATATTTACTTGTAGGCATTATATCGTAATATAGTGTTTCATTTCCCTATATGTTATAATAAGTTGTACTCGCAATAAGTCCCTATTCAGCATTTCCAAGTTCTTTACATGACTATAGATTATGCTATTGTGTATTAATATTACCATAAAGCATTAATGGCTATATATTTTCTTTTGTTACTGGATAACACTAGTCTAAGTCATCTGGCTAAACTTCTCCCACAAACTAAACATCAAAGTTTGCACCATTTTTTCTATACTTTCTATAAAGATTAAATAGTTTAAAAGTATTTAATTCAAATACTATTTCTAAAGTTCCCTATGGTCCTGGATATGTCTATAAAAACTATCTATAATTACTTAATATTGTTTCAAATGGAATATGTCCTTCTAATTTTTTATTGTCACTCTCTGACTCCTGATAAATATTTCCTCCATTCTAAAAAATCCATAAGTCTCTTTCCCACTATGTATCTTTTTCTGGATATAAGATTAGTTCACTATTTTTACAGTTTGAAATATCTATTGGTTCTCCTCCAGAAGTCGGAATTATAAACAATTTTATGGTTATTATGTTTTTATCTATTGCTTCTCTTAGAATATCATTAAAGTTTTCTTCTACTTTAATTATAAATTTATCTCCAGTATTAAATATTTTTGGTTCCTAATTCTCAGAATCCTTAAATATCTCAGATTTAAATTCAGTATAATCAATAATTGGGACTTTTCCAAAAAACTATGTTATGAATTCCTATTGTAAATTTATTTCTAGTATTGCCTATGCTACTTCTGATACATAAATCTGCTATGGAGAAGGAAAGCATCCAAGTTGTCCCTTCTTAGTTTCTGGATTATATGATGCTACATAAATGATTCCTCCATATTCCTTCATTCCAACTGGGACATATCCTTTAGGAAGTGCAGCAGTGCCAACTTCGACATTGCCCATATCATTTTGTAGAGTTAGTTCGTTTCCATTATATGTTACAAGAGTACCATTTAAACAGTTAGTTAATGTCTTTGCAGGTGTTCCTAGTGGATTTAAATCCAAAGACATTCCATCTGAAAAGGTATTAATTGTTTCTTTTCTCATTTTCGTTTATTTCTATTAAATCCTTTAAAGTTAATACTCTATCTCTTACTTTTATTACTTTAACATTTTTGCATTTATATTTCTTTTTATAAACTGTGTAACCATAGTCTATTGGCATTTTACATTTTATAAAATATTTCCAGCCATCATAAAATAAAAATGCTTCATTTTTGATTTTAAATAAAACTCTATTAGTTATGTCTAAATTAGTTACAGGTCTACCAAATTTCTTTTTAATTTTATTATACTCTTCTTCTTTAATTGCAGTATAATAGTAGCCATCCCACTATTTTTTCTTCTTTTTATACATTACTCTAATTTTCCGCATTAATTTTTTTCTATAATATCTATAATGCTTAACAGAATCAGTAGTAAGTTGACCGCAATACATCCAAAAGTCTCCAGACCTGGTAACTAATGTATCACAATTTCTAAGATTATAAAAATAGAACATTCGCCATCCGTAATTTATAATACGAAGTATATCTTTTCTTGGAACATTTGGAAACTATTCCTATAATCTATCTACATAATCATCTATTCTTTTAATCATTAATAATATGTTTTACCAGAATTAGCTCTCTAGGTTATTCTATCTTTATTTTTAGGGTCTAAATATATAGGTTTTTCTACCATATATCCAGCTCTCTAAAATTTTAACATCATCTAATAACCTGTAAAGTTTGTATTTAAATAATCAACATCTTGCCATTTGCCATTCTATCTTCCTTTTACGAAATCACTGTCAAAATAGCCTTTTATATAGATTTCCGCATTGCGATTTACAGTTGGCAATTCAAAAGTATCACTATTATCTATAATATCATCCAAGACCATCTTAACACAAGATAGCCAAATTTTAGATGCTAAGTCTTTTTTGTACCTTTCCTTTACTTTTAATTTATCTATAGGAAGATTACACATTAAATCCTCTGTATTTAGAGCATAACCTAAAGCATAATTCATTTAACAGGCTTATAAGATTTATTAAATACTTTACGATTCCAACTTGTTTTGGCATCGAGTATTTTATTCATATCATTTTGGCTTAAGTATTCAGTTACTCTAGCAGCATCACAAAGTTTAAGCCATCTCTATTCTAATGCTGCTGCAAGCTATATAATATTAGGATTATTAGTCCTTATTCCTTCTTTAAATTTTTCAACAAAGGCACAATAACAGGCTATTGCGTCTTTTTCTTTATCATTTATGTAAGGTAGTCCATCGTCATCAAGTTCGGTGCCTCTATATAAAATCATTATTGGACCACAGTCTTTATCTAAATAAAGAGTATCTCCTACCCTATGGTACTTTACATACATTCCTCTTTGATAAAGAGGATCTTCGTATTCTTTTCTTCCTTCAATATATTCTTCAACAAATGAAGAATGATAATCTCCATTTTCGGCTACATTAGACACATAATCCCAATCTTCATGACAATATGTAACAGCTTCTATCTAATCACAATTACAAGGCAACTCTACCTATTTATCTTCACAATCTACATCTACAATAAGTCTATAAAGTCTATCCTACTTATTGCCTATTTTTTGCCATGCTACCATACCTATTTCCTCGAAATCTTCAGGAGTTAATTCTAAATCATAGAGTAAGTTGGCATGAGTATAAGCTTCATTAAAGTTTGTCATCTTGCAACTTGATCATTAGGTAAAATTGGTGCTGCCAATTGTCTATAGTAATAAATCTTTTTCTTAGTTAATCTTTCCTTAACTTCTGCATCGATAAATGAAAGTTTTGCCTCATCACTTCCAGGGCAAGCACATCCATAATGCTCTAACATTCGTTCATCCTTAAATACAGCAACAACTGTTACTCTTTTTAAGAATGGCGCATTAAATACCCAACAATCACACATACCACTAGCATTTGGTGACATATTAATGTATACGTATGGTTTATTCTTTACTCTACGTTTATATTTATGATAGCGCATAACAGATGGATTCGTATACCAAATAAATGGATTCTACATATCTGATGAACCTATATATTCTATACCGAATCCACCAAAGTCAGTCATTAATGGTGGAATAACGAAATGCATAGTTGGCGTACCTTCATATCCTAACGGTTCTTTGCCACAGGCTTCACAATTCTCAATGTCTTTACAATCTACTGGAATACAGCTAATTGTTTTAAGTAAGTCTTTTTTAGGAATTACACCTTTTACAACATACTACTTAATAACTGCCAGTCTTTCTTCTGCTATTTCATCCTCTAACTATTCTAATGACATTGTAGGATTTGAGGAATATCCTCTAAGTCCTCCTACAATATCATTGTAAATAGCTGAAGCCATTTTACTGTAATATGACATATATAAAAATAAGGCGGCGACTTTTTAGGTTCGCCGCCTATAAATTTAGATTAGATTATTAATTAAGGATTAACAGGTTCTGGAACAGGTTTTGTACTTTCATCCCCTGCAGTAGCTGGAGCAGTGTCGTTAGAAGTTCTAGTTTCACCGGCAGCTACAGGAGCTAATTGTCCGAAGTAATTAGGCTCTAATGTAGGATCATCGTGAGGAGCAACTACAAAGTTACCACCTTGTCCTAATTGTACACCGAAAGCGGTTTCAATAGCCTCTCTAAAGGCAGTATCTAAACCATTTGCACATTCGCAGCAATCAGCAGGAACAAAGAATACGTGAGTAGTCTTTGAGTGAGTTACCTCACCTACGGCTGAGCCACCAAGAATACCACGGCAAGAAACATAATGTAATGTATATTGTACATACTTGTTGCCAGGAACAGGCATCTCGCGCATTTGCTGAGTAAGTGACATGTAACCAAGGTTCTCCATGGTAGGAAGACGAAGGTCTCTGAGGATTTGGTCATAAGTACCAGTACCATTTACGCAATCTACAATGTGAAGTAAACCTTTATCGGAATCTTTTACACCACGATATAGACAGTCTACATCAGTCATGCTGCAATTGCAGAACTGAATTCTATCATAGCAATTGATGTAATCCACATCAATCCACTGACCTTCACGATAGGTGCAGCAATCTGAAACAGCATCAGACCATACTTGGATAACAGCATCAGTAAATAAACCGAAATTATCATTAACAAAGACTAACTTATTAACTTCAGTTACTTCATCTACATCTCCGTTTTGACTTTCGCCAAATGCACTTCCATCAACTGTATCATAATTCTTTAGTACAGCATCGTCCTTATCAGTGCCAACGTGTACATCAAGATAAATATCACCATAAAGTTGATTGATCTTCTTAATTTGCTTTGCAACTTGCTTTACAGCATTATTGTCAGCACTGGCAGTACCAATCCACTCATAGATAAAGTCTTTACCTTTAAAGACTTCATCGCGTGTGTAGTATGAATTATTATCTCCACTTCTACGTAAGAAGAATTTTAGACGGAACTGTAACTTAGTAGGATTTCCTCCTACAATACCTGCTGCAACATTAAAAATACGATTTACATCTACTACTAAACGACCAGCTAAAGGATCTACATAAGGGCTACGGTAAATTGCAGCTACGTTTTCTTTTCTGAATAGGTTTACACCATTTACCCAGAAAGTGTTTACACTGCTACCAAGATTAAACTCAGTCTTACCCTAAGCATCTGTTGAAGGATTAGCTGCAAACTAATCTAAACTGTGAATTAAAGTTGTTGTTGTGAAATTAAACATAATTTAAAATATTATTTTGATTGTTGCTATTGTTGAGCTGGAGGCGCAATAGTCTAATTAATTGGAATATTTGTCTGTAACCTTGGGTCACTAGCATTCTCCATTACAAGTTTTACCAGCCCATTTATAATCTCCTAACATACATAATCTGGAAATTCCATGATCTATGATGTGTCTTGTGTCTTATCTAGCTATTCTTGTGTTAGCCTTATATATTGTGGGGTTCTAAGATAGTCTACCATAACCTAAATTGGCTCAAAAGTATCACTATCTTTACCATATCTTATTTCCATTCTAACTGCAGAAGCATTTCCGTAACGCATTCCAGGATAATGTTCTACCTAATCTGGATATGGAGCAATTGCTGTATTTCTAGGATCTTTTATCTTTTGTGAATAAACATTTCTAGATAGTCCAGCAAGATTTACTGTTACATGTCCATTATCGTCACTTACAGTTACTTTTGGATCTACACCTGAACCTAATGGAGTCTTTACCTTATTAATATTTTCTTCTAATGCACTTATATCATTTACTGTAACTTCTCCATCATTATTAATATCATAATATGAATTAAATTTATCATTTAAAATAGCTTTTGTAATTTCTTTGGGATCTATACTTTTACTTTTATCCACAAAAGATTCTTTTTCGTACGGATTGAACTAAAAAGCCTCGTTTTCTCGACTATTCACATTATGAATATAAAAATATGGCCGCTTATAAGATGGACACATATAAGCATTATTTACTATAAGTGGCCACATATCTGCAGTTAGTCTTCGTGCAGGAAATTCTTGCACTGTTCCACTATTATAACAGCTATAGCTTTGTTTTACTTTAAATGTAACCATACAGTTAAGTATATGATAATAATCTTGAGGTAAAGTAACTTCCCATAGATTCTAGTAATTACTTCCAATTCCATTATCACCATAAACTGCAGAACTAACTTTTTTAGGAGTTAAAAATGCAGTTGACTTTAAAACTCTTAAACTATCTGAAAAATTTTGATTTGCATCATAATTATTGTAGTTAAGATTGATAAACTAACTGATGGCTTTATTTAAAAAATAATTATAATCCTCTAAAAGCAAGCTTGGAGCCTCAACCTTATTTAACTCTGTGAGCATTGCTTCATATATAGCTCTTGCTGTCATTGTTTAATAAATTATTGTTTATCTTGTTTATCTTTCTTTTTTACTTCCATTTCTGGATAAGTATCTCTCTTAATAAGTTCAAGTACCTTTTTATTTTTTGGATCTTTTAAAAATGCAAGAACAGAATCTTCTGATACTCCTAGAATAATCTCATCTGCATAAGTAAAGACTTTATTCTTAACTACTATAACACTCTTTTCTCTAGCCTCAATAATAAGAAGTCTGAGTCCAGTATCTGAACCAGAATATACATCTATAATCTTCTTAGGATCTTTAGCAGCGATTCCAAGTAGGTATTCAGTAACTTCTGAATCTGGAGCATTCTTCATATTCTTACCAAGAAGTCTAGCGATAAATACTCGACCTTCAGCGCCTTTAGCATCATCAAAGATATACTCTTCGGCATCGTGACGAAGTTTTAGAGTGTTAACTTTCTTAGCTACTTCTACACCAGGAGCTTCAACGTAAAGTTCAGCAACTCCGTATCGTGCGTGTGTTTTTCCTTCTGCGATTTCTCCATCTATTAGTAGATTACCTTTTGAATCTCTAGCGTCTCTCGACGGTGCGATAATAGGAGCATATTTGATACATTCCCACTCTGCATTATCGTAAGGATCTTCCAAATTTAATTGTAATCCATCTTGTACTTCATAAACTTTATTTTCTGGCACTAATACTCGTCCAGAATTTCTATCATCATCAGACATAATCATATCGCCCATACTGTTGATTCTGCGAACACAATCAGGATAACGTCCTGTTTTTGGATCTTTTACTGGCTAAATATAATAAATCTGACCTACTTTACCATAAACACTTCTTAAAACAATAATGTTTTTATCCATTCTCTTATTAATTCATTAATTGTAAATAGATGGGAGGACTAGCCTCCCATCTTAAGTTTAAATCTTTATCAGTTATTAAGCTTCTCTTAAAATAAATGACCTATAAGGATTGAATACAGCGATTCCACTGTAACCCCAGTTGATAAGTTTAGAACCAGCAACTGTAGAAGCTACTAGACCTGAACTTAGACCATCTAAACCACCAACACCTGGTAATTTGTTGCTGATGAAGTCACCACCCTTTAGCGTGAACATCTCGATAGCGGGAGTACCACTAGTCTTGTCAGCAGTAAGGTCTAAGAATAGACCAAATCCCTTATTATCACCATACTCACGGCTGAATGTCCGATCGACTTTAAATGAAATTGTGTTACCTGCAAACTCATAAGAATCGAAAGTAGCACCTACATTTACATAGCCGTTGGCTGCCTTAGACCATAGATAAGTACCACAGGTCTTAAAGTTAGCTAACCAAGTGCTAAGATTTCTCTGAACATCATGCCACATCTTCTCATTGCAGAGGAAGATGAACTTATTACCGGTAGCAGATTCTGCCTTCTGACACATCATGCTCATGGCAGTCTAGAATGCATCAACAGTAAGAGTAGTGTAAACATACTTAGAAGCAAAACGTTCTACCTGAGGAATAATACCATCACCAATGTAAATGGGACGACCAGTGTCAGGATCAGAAATAGTGGCTTTACCATTCTTATCAACATTGCACTTGTTGAAAAGTAGACCATTATTTCTTACATATAAGAAGTTCTGAAGAAGGTTCTTCTCAACAGTATCCATCTTATAGATAGTTTCACTCATCTTGCCATTACCTTCACCCTTGCCAATAGAAATAAATACATTCTCCATTGCTTTATAAAGAGCTGAATAAGTGTCATCAACACGGTGAGTAGAAATATAACCTCTATGCTTCTCTACATTTGACTGATACTTGACGTATCCTTCTTCATGTAATTCAGGCATAGCATTTGACTAGAATCTAGTTGTGTCACCGACATGATAGTCGTCTGGATCAATATGATCTGATAAATCAGTAGTAATTAGTCTACATTCTAGTACCCAGTAGTCATCAGCCTTACGAATAGGTCTGCTAATACATTGGAACTGTTGATAAGTGTTGTCTGACTTCCAAATATCATACTTCTAGTAGTAATTTTCCTTAAATGCGAAGAAGATTGAAGTGCCGTTAGCACCATCGCCTTCTGGAGTAGCTGCTAACTCAACTCTTTTAATATAATTCGTTTCCACCTCCCATTCAAAATACATACTATCGATACTTCTATATTTATCACTCGACTTAGAGTCACGGTAGAAAATGTTTCTAAGAGATTCGGTTAAATATGAAGCAGTCAATTCTGGATATAGCCTTGATACAATACCTAATCTAGTAGGCTTAGTACCTAAAAACTTATAAAAATCTTCATAAGTTCTAGTTTCGCCCATGGTTGGACGCTTTGTAATAAAATTTGCTACAATCATAATTTAAAATTTAAATGTTAATCTAAAAAATCGTCAATATCGTTAATACTTATTTCTCCATTTTTAGGCTAAGCTTTCCGCTTACGTACTACTGACTTAGCCTTTGCCTGGTTATAGGATCTTCCACCTTTAGCATCCTCATAACCTCTATTATAGTTGTTCTTTGCAACTTCTGAAATCTTTTGTTTGTAATAACTACTTAGCTGTGCAAACATCTCTGGCCCCTTAATATTCATCCAAGCCATTCTAACCAATTGATCTGGATCAGCTAACGTATTATTGATTAGCCTATTTCCTTTCTTATCGTATCCAGTTAAGAAATTATATATATCACGCTTATCTTCGTCTTGTAATTCTAAATCTAAGTCGCCAAGATCCATAACCGAAGCTCTATTAATAGCATCATAAATAGAACGTTGATACTATTCTTGCTGTTGCTACTGTTGCCTTTGAACTTCTTCCTGTTGTTGTTGATTGTATAAATCTTCTTTTTGTTTATAGTCTGTACGTAGACTCTATACTTTTTTATTAAACAAATCTTCATTTTGCTGTGATCTGTCTAATTCTTCTAAAGCTTCATCTTCAGTTATATCTGGAATTCTTGACTTCAAATCTACAAGAAACAATTCTTCATCTGATAAATCATCAATCTTATATGTTTGTTCCTGCGGTTGCTAAGAAGCAGTATACTACTCAATTGCTTGCTGTGCAATGTACTGATTATAATCTTGAACAGACCAATTATTAGTGCGCATAAAATTAAGTAGTCCAATCTCCTAATCATCTAAATCTGATTCATCTTCAGATAGAGAATTTAGAATAGATAACTAATCTTCATCATTTAAATCATTAAAATCAGAAGTTTCTTCTCCATCTTCAGTTTCAAACTTTATAGCTCTAGGATCTACACCTTTTCCTCGTAGAAACTCTTCTAAAGCAGAACCTTCAAAAGAAGATTCCTATTCGTTTTGGTATTCGTCTTCTTCTATGTTATTATCTAAATCTTCTGCTGTTTGCATCTAGGAAGTTACTTCTTCGTTATCTTCCATAAAATCTTCTAAATTGTCAATTTCATTAATATCCATATAGCATTAATCCATTTAGTTAATTCTTTACAAAGGTATAAATATTTTAACTATTTTGCAAAATAATAATTAAGATATTTATTGATTTTAATTTATTTATTTCTTCCTAGTAATTTCAATGGTAATCTTTTCTTTTTTAATATATGCTTTATTTAAAATTGCCCACAGAGCAGTAAAAGTAGCATATGAGTTTATAACTTTTCCAACTTCCTTATTCTGACCTACTATTAAGCAACCAGATGAATCTTCCTAAGTAGTTCCAGGATGTATTAATATTCCATCAAATCCTGGAACACTTAGAAGTCTTGGCATCCTTCCTTCAGTAAATTTATATTTTTCTTTTGTGGAATATTTTGGAGATTTTACTCCCATTGCAATCGTATATGTTCCAACTGGAATTGCCGTTTTATGTTTTACTTTTATTTTTATTATTTCACTTAAAGACATTGATTGATTTAATCCTCTATCAACATCTTCTATAGTGTCACAAAAATATTGTCCATTTATATATAAATGTCCGATGGTGTATTTAGGCCCTAAATAAGTTCTAATTAATTTTAGGTTCATTATAATAAATCACAAAAGTAATGTCTTATATTAAATACTCCGTCTTTATCAAGTAACTTATCTATTGCTAGTGAGTGCACTAATTGAAAATACTTTTGTTCATCTGCCTCTAACGTTTTAATTGTGTTTCTACTATCACTGTCTATCATAGACATTGTTACATATAAAGCGCACCTATTATAGTATGGAGCCATTTCCATTGTTAAATCTAATTTTTCCATTATGGACGTCCACTGTTGCTTAGTCCATTTTGGGGCTGGAGACATTTTTGATACAATCTACTCTGCTTCTTTTTCAGTCAAATAGTTATTCCAATTAATTGCTTCTAATATATTTAATAACTCTTCTGCTTTCTAGGGATGTGCGTCTATCGTTTGATACATAATCTTTTTAGTCATGCATCCAAGAATCTGCATTTTCCTAGAGTCTCTACTTGAAATAATAGTTGAGTATAACTTATCAAATTTTTCTTTTAAGTCCATATTAAATAATTATGAATGATTGCAATTACTTAGTATCTATTTTAATATGTTGGAGTTGATGGAACAGAAGATCCTTGATCTGGTTTTGGAACAGGTTTTGGAATAGGTTTTGAAATATTATCTTTGCTTATTCCTACAACGTATTTTAATTTATGTGCCATTAGAATGTAAGTTTTTCTGGATAATTCGTAGTATAATCGTAATCTATAACATCTTGAATATTATCTAACTGCATAACATTATTTTTATGTCTTTCTGTAGAGTTTAATGCTTCTGCTGCATAAATTTCTAGAGCATTTAACATTTGTAGCCAAGTACTTACAGGATAAGTGAATTCTTGTCCATTAAATACTTTAGTCATATTGTCATACCCTAAAGCTGCGTATGCTTCTGCGCTAGTCTTAATCTGCTATCTTAATTCATGATCTAACCACATTTCCTGTCCATTAATGCTAAAACTATTCACATTAGTGGAACTATCATAACTTATAATTTGCTATATCTTTTCATTTTTTGCATTTTCTAACTTTTCTTCATCAGTAGGTTCTGGTGCAATATATACTTGCCAACCTGCTGCTAGCATCTGTTCTTCGGTAGGATTAAATATTGTTTTATTTTCAAATTTTAATACCTTACCAGAACTGTATAAAATAGTATCACCGTCTATTTTAATATATTGATGTTGGTTGAGTGCTTGGTCTATCATCGTATAAATAATAAAATTCTTGTGTATTTAAATTCATTAATCCGTACGTTTTATACTAAATAGTTATTCCAGATATAGTCTCGCTATCATTTTTTGATACTGGAACTAATATACGATCGTACTTTAGTGGTCCCGAGGAAGGATTGTTACCATAAACCCTGGGATTATGTCCAAGACTTACTTTATATATTTCTCCAACAAAACCTCCAATAAGATCAGAAAAATTTAAGTTGTTAGTACTATAACTAGTTGAACCATTGGCCACTTGAGTTAGTTCTCCAGAAGATAATTTTATATACACACTATAGTCTTCAGATACATCATACGGAGCACCATATGATGTATATGCACTTTGAGTTTTTGTTATAACACAAGTGCTATCAGCTGGAATATCTTCTACATGAATTTCAGTATTAGTTTCATTTCCATTTTGTATAAAACTCACTGTAACAGATTTTATATCTTCATTTTCATAATTTGGAATAATTTTCATTCTAGGAAAAATGGATCCATTAATTTTTGTTAAATTTCCTAATTCTAGCTACGATGCACTACAATTTTGAAATGAAGTAGTTCTACTCCATTTTTGTATATACTATTCTAATGTATACCCATTTGGAATATTGATGTTAGACTCCCCAAACATTCTTCTTCGAGCAGCTATTATATTTATCATTGATATGTACAGAATTTAATGTGATTATTTACTACGGTATACTCATAAGTTCCAGAATCAATAGTAACACCATCATCCACGTCCACCTATTCAAATGTAATATTAGCTCCCTGTGAAACTATCATTACTCCTAATGCTGGAAGGTATTGAGCTGGTACCCAAAATGCCTAATAAAACCACGGATCTAATGCATATGTAATACTATCGCTACTAGAATGATAAAAAGTATTAATGGTTACTGGACTTATATATACACGTTTTGAATTAGATAACTGATAATTTGCAAGTTTATTATATAATTCAGCAAGTCCACTGTCTTTGAAAACCCTGATTAATGGAGTCATTACGGACGACATTACTTGAGATGGAGACTTTTTTACTCCTGTAAGAAGCTCAGACCAATACATATCATTTACATTTAATGGCCCATTTGGAGAATTTGCCCAAGGTGCTTGTGCTGTCTCTTCTTCTGTAATTGCTGCCAGTTCTTTTATTCTTTCTATATAATAATTATACATCATATCATCTAGACTACCGTCATCTATTATTTTTGTTTCGTACCAAAAATTTGTAGGAACGATTCTTCCTTGAAAATATCCTAACTTATATTTAATATCGATACCTAGTGGGTGCTTAAGTTTAAAGACTTGGTCTATATAATTAAATATACTAGTTACAGTCATTGTCTATGTATCTACATTTGGTCTTGAGAATATATATATATTACCATTTCTTGAGGCTACAGCAGCACTTAGTTTACCTGTAACACGGAGTGTTGGATCTTCACTTAAAATTTCATCATAGTTATCACTATTATCACTATTATCATTACTACCAGGTCCATAGATAGGCGGAGGCGGAGGCGTAGGACGTTTTACTAAATCGACTGAATCTCCAATCTATAAATTTTCTAACATAATCTCTGATTGGGCAGAATTACTAAGTAATATATTCGATAATAGAATATCGTCCGAACAATTAAATACATTACTAGGTAAATATGCTCCATCGAAATTAACTCCTAATTGTATACCAGAATCTTCTAGTATATGATAACATCCATCTGACTTATATGTATAATATTCTTCAGTAGTAGTATCATAGTACATCTTTCCTACTTCTCCTTCTGTGGGCAAAGTTTTTACTCTAGCCACAGATGACGAAGTTAAATCTGATACTACTTCTGTAAGATTTCTACTTTTATCTTTATTTTTAGGATAACTAATATTATCTGTATTTATTAGTTCCTATCCTATATTGTATTTTAATAAAGTTGGTAACATACTTTTATTATTTAATTTATCCTATAAAATATGTTAGTTCTTTTTTAATAAAATAATTTAACGTAAACATATTTCACTATTGGTTATTAAGTCTGTTAATTAATTGTTTGATTAAATCATTAGTTTCAATTATATTTTTCTCCAAGTTATCAACTCTAGATTCCATTAATTGCTATTGAGCATACTCTTTATCTAATTTTGCTATAAGTTCTTTACACTATTCAATTCTTTTTTCATTTCTAGGAACTTTAGTTTTTGCTTCTTCTAAGTATGACTCACTATTTTTTAATGTTGCTTTAATTTCTTGTAAAATAATATCCTAATCAGTAGCTACTAAAGTTAAAACTCCTGGATTTTTAGTTGAAAACATATATGAATTTAAATCAATCGTATCTGTATATGTTTTTCCTTCTAAGATATATGTTATATCAATTACATATAATGAATTTGGAATACTTTTTAAATCTGGTCTTTGTATTCCTATGCTTACTATTTGTCCTTCTATACATTTAAGCTCTTCATCTTTAAGTAAAGCATAAATTATAGATTCTGGCTGTAAATCCTTAAATAATGTTTTATTCATGATAACAAAAAGGCGGGCAGGGCCCGCCCTTAATTAATAGTTAATATTAGTTACCGCTAGTTATAGTAGTCTTTGCAGTTACAAAACTATTAGCTAATTGCATCTTCATAGTTTGTAGTTCTTGCTAAATAGGGTTAATTAAAGCGGCTGTACTCTATTGAGTTCTAATAAGATCTAGTTCGGTCTACAATCTTGTCTTTTCAGCTACTAAATCTTGGTATCTAGAATTTTCCCAAGCCTAACGGAAGGCCGCAATCTCAGTACGAGTTAGACCGTTCTCTACTCTCATACCTGTTAATAGGTCATTAGTTTGGTTGATGGTTTCAATTCTTCCCTGATAACCCTATTCCAAGATCTACTTCTGGGTAGCACAGCAACAATCTTTAAGTTGCTGTATGAGGTTAAGATTACCCATACTAATAGAGTTCATAACACCAGCAAAGCCCATTCCGTTTTGTGCTCCTAACTGTGTGATAGACATAACTACACTATTAATGGCTCCTTGCAATGCATTATAGTTAACTCCAAGACTTTGTTGTAATTGACTTAAAGCAAAAGTATTGCCTTGAATAGCTTCTCTAGCCCACTGATTGTTATTATTATCATTGATCTGAGTTGATAAACTGTTAAGTTTGTTCTGTGTTTCCATGTCTAAAACTCCATTAATTCCAGTTCCACGATTTCCCCAGTTACCTCCTCCAAATAAAGCAAGCATTACTAAGTACATCCAGGGGTTGTTGTTCATCATAGCCATTGCTGTGGCCGTGTCGTTAGTGTTACCAACAGGAAGAATATTAATTTT
>Ga0247611_10002978_pt1 | contig 26024 bp, 34 predicted proteins | sample 177DNAGHGhighgp2_FD_192422 | JGI IMG/M metagenome (GOLD analysis project Ga0247611, IMG submission 192422) | Sheep rumen microbial communities from Palmerston North, Manawatu-Wanganui, New Zealand - 1770 DNA GHGhigh gp2 | ecosystem: Host-associated > Mammals > Digestive system > Stomach > Rumen... | reverse complement strand
CAAAATTACAGTCGGCAGAGGCTGCGGACCTTAGGGGTGACCATATGGCGGCACGTGGACTTGAAAAGTCCGCATTTGGCCATTTTATGCGTGACGGCGTCATTTCTTCAAACGGTTCTCCGATGTTTGTTGAATCATCTAAAATAACGCCAATCAATGATGGTTCTGTTTCTCTGGCAAAAACAGACCCAAATGATATCGGTCTTTTTGCAAAACCCGGTGGTCCTTTTGACATACTGTTCAGACTAATATTCGGGCGTATAAACGACGTTTATGGCGTTGTATCTGATATTTCACACTTTTTCCGCCCAAAAGGTCGTGACGGTGAGTCGTTACACGGCACTGCGCAAACGGCAATAAACAATTCGAATCTAACAGATATTAGCCGAACGATAGGTCAAATCTCAAATTTTGACGACATTACAAATAACGCAACACAGAAACAGGTAGCCAACTCAATGGTAAACAACGTCAGCAAAGTGTTCGAACAAATGTTGTCATTCGACCACAGTAAGTATGACGAGTCAAAAAATACCGTAAGTAACTCATTGCTATCAGGTATTAGCGAAACATTCTGGCAAAATTCATCATCTAATGATGCGTCGCATGGCGAATTTAGTAAGGAAAATTACTTTTATCCAAATAATTTGTATAAGGATGTTAACTCAACCGACATTAAAGCGTATCCGCAAAACGACATGTTGGCCAACGACTCGTCAAATGAATTTGGTGTAAGAAAATTCACAGCAAATAATATTTTAGATAACAAAAACTCCGTGTTGGCTGATAATTCGTCAATAGAAACAAGTAAAACAATCATAGGTAACAGTTCTTCTGTAGAAGAATCACTTATAGATAGACTTGTAACAGAAATAAAGGAAGTAAGCATAAACGGAATTTCCAAAGGAATGCCTTTTGAGGTTAAATTATCAGGAAGTATAGACCTTAAATCTGGTGACCAATCCATTGATGTAACATCACTATTCAAGGAAGACCCGAATTTCATAAGGGGATTAACTGAATTGATGTCATATCAATTTTCACGCAACACAAATGGTGGAAAAAGTGAAATGTTTCCGAATCGATTTACATTAGGTTAACATTTTTTAACAGAATTTTTTTTGTTATTTCACAAAGAAGTAATATCTTTGCATCATAATTAACAAATTAAAAATTTTATCATATGTTATTAAACTTATTGCTTATTATGGAATCGCACAACCCATTTGTCGTTGTTGCCGTAATTACTCTTTGTTCGTCCGTTATTGTTGCATTAGTATATTTTTTATCTATGTTATTTACCGGTGGACGAGGTATGCTTTATGACTTTGTTCAGAGATATGGATTTGATAGTCCAATTACAATTGATATGCTGAAGAATATCATTAAGGATGAATTATCAGATAACGGGTATAACTGCGGGTTTATTTCGTTGGGCCACGAAGTTGGTAATAGATTTAACGGTAATTTCTATACGTCAGACGGAGAATACCACGAAATGGTTATTATAACAGACGGATGGACATTAAGTTACTCAATCGATGGTGGCGCAATGCGTATGTTAAACTAATGAAAAATGCAGTCTGTTTGGACTGCATTTTATTTACTTAGTGTTTTTTTACCTTTAATGTTTCTTTTTCTTTTTCAACTTCTTTATTGTGGATTGAAATAAATGTTTTTCTATCCGCAACAGTCATTTTGTATATGTCATCCATAGACAATCCCATATTTTTATGACATAGCCATAACTCTTTTTTTAGATGTCTTTCAAAGTTAGAAGTTGATGAAAACAGTATCGTCGAGTCTAAGAAACGTGGTGAACGAGTCTCCTCCATCAGACTCGGGTGCTGTAATATCGATTGTGAAGTCTACGCCTGGGCGATTATTTGTAAGGTAATCGCGATATTCCTTAGCATCTTTAGTTCTCATATTCTCAATATACCCTTTAATGTAATCCCTGTCAGTATTACCGTTTACTGACGTGGTATGAACCATCATTTGGTCTGTAACAACGGTAGAGTATACTTTTTGTTCTGAATTTTCAATGTCAGAGCCAATGATACTGATAAGTTCATCAATGTCTTCAGATACGTGCTCTTTATCCTCATCCGAAATATCTAATCGCTCAATTGATTCACGCATATCGATAACACTTTTTAAAGCATTTGCCCTGTTTACATCACTATCTTCATTGATGACTTTATCTCTGAATTCACTTTCCTCTGAGCGGCTTAAAAATTTAAAACCGATTTTATCACCATTGCTTGTAACAAATTCAAATTCAGCATTATCATTTGATTTCAAATCAAAATCATAATACTTAAACTCGGACAGATTAACAGAAATATTATATTGTTTTCCGTTTTTTGGATTTGTCGCGATAATCGGGAATTCTTCGCCGTACGACGTAGCCCTTAGCCATAACACAATAGCATCCCTATCGCCTGAGCATAGTTCATCCACCTTAAAATCTTTATCAAGAATTTTCCTTTGTAAAATCACATCAAGTAATTTTCCGTCACGGTACATATTTGGCGATGCAATCAAATTTTCATCTGATGCCGTCAAGTAAGCGACTGGTATTCTCGACTTTTTATGTTTATAACATTGACCCTTTGACGGAAGTGGTATAATATCATACTGTACATAGTCAGGAATATCATCCAAGTGAAAATCGTCAATTGAATAGTCTTCCGATTCGTTTTTTTTCTTCTTGTTTCTAACTTCAACCCTTACAGGTTCACTTTTTTCAACATCAATCGTTTTATCAGGTGTTACTGTTATTTCAATTTCGCCACCAATTTTTTCGTCAGTCGATGAATCCGTCGTATTGGGTTTTTCATTTTTTAAACCCTTTCTTACACGTCTTTTCGTTTTTTTCTCTTCAGATTTTGGTGCATCGGTCGTATCGCTTGTTTCTACATTAGTAACAGAATCATCAGAAACTTTTCCGACGCCAGCCTCTGTTCTCTTGTTATTTTTGAACTTATCACCTTCGTCATTCAGTTCCTTACTTCCGTTCACTGCTGAAAGTTTAAGATTCTTCTGATGAAGCATTTCGTCCGTAAGACCTTTTTTCTTCAATCGGTTTTCATACGCTTTAATGGCCTTTATGCTTGCTCCATGATACTGTGCATTATCCACATCCTCCGGTGTGGCCCCATATTGAGACATTGCAAGTCTAAGGTTATCTTCCTTAGCGCCCTCAATCTGATTTATAATTCCTTCATCAACATCACCACGCTCAATGCATTCAAGACGCGCCTCTTCCAACATCTCATTCTGTGCCTTAAGTATCGAGATATTCCTTTGCGGTTCACACATTCGTTTCACAAAATCTTCACTACTTTCTTGTGCCATTGTTTTCTTTACAGTCATTAATAAAAATTATTTTGCTTACCCATAGGGCGAATTTGGTATTGGAATAGACGTTCACCATTTTGCAATCCTTGAGAATTGCAGCCATCTTACTGTCGCCGAACGTCAATTTAAGGTCTTTCTTCGATAAACTTTTGAATTTAGAAACATCATCCAAATGAGGTATTCTGTCAATACTTACAGTTTCCTTTTGCCACGATTTTATATCATAATACAAGTCCTGGTCATTTATCAATTGCTTGACGTTATACAGTCTGACAACAATTATAAAACTTTCATCATTTTCATAGTAACGCAGCAATTCATCCATTTTCATGTCAGAATAGTTCTTATCATCCACATAGCATAGAAGTTCACCAAATTCTTGTTCCTGTTGCTTATATTTATTGTTTTCCTTTTGGAAATGGTTTCTCGCAATATTATGCCTAAATGACGATATCATCATATCATCAATACCGTCTTTGTGCTTGTTGTATTCATCTACCATTTTTCGCGCATATTCCTTTTCTGAAATCTGCCCTTCATATCTGAACCCGTTCACGCAGTCGCCAAACCCATAAGGTATATGTATATTAGCTACCATACGACTTTTTATTTAAATCAATGCGGTTTCTTCTTATTTTCAAGTATTAATTTCTTTTTACGTGCATCTTCAACAGCCCTTTTTAATTCAGACATCACTTTTCTTGGCTTCTTCCGTATATCACTTTCCCAAAACCTTAACAACGGAAGATTCTGCATTAAAGCCCACTCATCCTTATACCCGTCAACTTTCTTGTTGTGTTTCTGCATTGGGGTTAATTCATTTTCGTTTACATTATTCGGGTTTCCATGCCAATAATCTCCGTCAACCTCGATGAGGAAGCCAATTAAAAAACGTTTACCCTCCTGAACAATTGAGTTGAGTCCGCCACGTTCTTCATATTTAAAAGGATAATCGTCATACACGGTCACAGCGAAATCATAATACCTTTTGATTTCTTTTGCTTCAAACTGATAAATGTATTTTAGTTTTAACTTATCCAAAAAGTCTCTGGCAAAATCACGTTCCAATTGTGACGTACCATATTCTTGTTTCTTTTTTTTATGCGTTACTGTATTGGAACGCGCAGACTTTTTTCTGATGTTTTTTGTTTGCTTACTTTTACCTCTAGTCGGCTGTTTCACAATTTTACCATTTTACCATTAAGTATCTGTATTTTTATATTTTTAACCGATATTTATATAAAAACGTTTTTTTATTATGAAGAAAGATAGCAAAAAACTTATAAGCGAAATGCGCTCTATGTTGGACAATAGCAAAACACAAAAAAAGAAACTTACAGTTGAGAGTCTCGTATTCGATGAACCTGAAATGGGCATGCAGCCCGATGAGATGAATAATCCGGGATTCGATGACGGCCAACCCGACTATTTTGAAGAAGGTGACCAAATCAGTGGAAAAACCTTTCAGATTGTAAACAAAATGAGAATTATGTGTCTCGACGGTTTGAGGGAATTAGCCAACAATCCTGAGTCGCCTGAATACGACCTGCTAAAGAAAATATGGAACTTATGCGATAAGACCGTTGGTGCTGACCAAAAGAACGATAACGGAAACAATAATAATGGCAACAACAACAGGATGTGATATGAAAAGGGTAATTAAATTGACCGAGTCAGACCTACATAAAGTAATTACTGAATCAGTAAGACAGTATATCACGGAATTGGACTGGAAGACATATATGAGTGCGGCTGAAAAACAATCAAATAAGCCAGAAAAAAGAAATAGACGTGGGTTCTACGATGGAAGTGGAAAAGAACGATGGAGAAGATTCAAACAAGCAGCTGCTGACGCACTTAGAGACCAATACGGAGACGAGCGTACTGTAGTGCATCCTGATAGGGATATGAACCATTTGCATAATATGCAAGTCACAGACAGAAATTGGCGTCGTGAACTAAATAACGGAATTGGTGATTACGTCACTAGACACAAAAAATATCCGACAGACGATAACGTATATGTACACACAAGCCTTAAATACGACTCACCGGATTCATTCATGGGAAACCATAAATTTAGCGAAGAAGGTATGGATAACCATTTCAGTCCAAAAGTAAAACAAACTCTTGATAGGGTACAAGACGAATATGACGCATACAAAAATGGTGAATACGAATACGTTAACGGAAAGGGGTGGCAGTTGAAGAACGAAAGTAAAATTCGCAATGCGGTTAGAGAATCACTGAGAAGACTTGTAGAGGATATCGATGGTGATAACCACATTTTCGAGGTTCAACATATCACCCCCAATATGTTAGAGCATCTGTGGGTATTCGAAACGGGTGATTCATACTACGAGTTCGAGGCTAACTATGGTTGGGTAACATTCAGAGGTGTCTATGCATCAGATGGACTGCATGTTGATGAAGTCATAATCGGTCACAGTGGCGCTGGCCGTCAAATGGATAATAGAGATTTACAATCTGAGCAATTCGAGCAATGGTTTGATGGTACACTGAAAGATTCTCTGACCCAAAAGGTGGAGATGAAAATCGAGAATGGCGACTTTTCTAACGAAAACGACGAATACTAAACTTACATAAAGCGAAAACTCAATGGGCAAATCATTTCGGTTTGCCCATTTTCTTGTCTTCAACATATCTCATCAATGTAAATACTTGATATTCATTGAACGTAACACTATCGTTTCCCTTTATATACTCATCCATATGCTCGATGAAATATGTAAATTCACTGTCATATATCAAAAAAGTTGACTGCGCATTGTCGCCATTATAACAAATCAGCACCTCACCGTTTACACCTGGGTGAAACGACCATTTACTGATGTCCAATTCAAACTCTTCGTATAAGTCAACTATCTTGTGTGCATTCTTGATGGCATTTGTGCTTATGGCTATAGCCCCACGTCCATCCCAACCGTCTTTTAACTCTTTAAAACTATTGATACGTTCACGCTTTTTAACATAAACATCCATGCGTTGATACTTATCCATAGTTGCCCAATTCCCATCTTCTGGATGCAGATAGTTGTGTATTAGTTTCCTGAACGTATCCTCATCGAACATTGGCTGTTCAATAAGTTCCTTTCGGAACTTATTGGCGTAACTAAAGAGTTTTTCCTCATCAACCTTTATGGCGTTTTCTATGATTCTGAACAGAATATTTTCCTTTATTTGGTTGTTTATGGTTTCCATACCGCAAAGGTACTATAAAAATAACAAATGGGGCACATTTCTGCGTCCCATTTGTTTATCGTCCGTCAACTTTCGATTAAATATCGTCAAAGCTAACCCCAGACGGGGTTATAACAAACGAAATTGTAATGTACTCAAGATTCGGAACTGGCTTGATGTAGATGATTGCCGGAAGTTCAAGTCTGTCTCTTGCCTCTTGGCTGTCATCAATTTCAAGTCTCCAGTCAGTGATACCACGATTAGCCATAACATTGTCGAGCACAGGCGTAACTGCACTTCTGAACGATTGTGCTGTCGTATTGTCGTTCGGGTCGAAAATCAGACCGATGGCAGCGATAGCGCAAAGTTTGCGGATGTGGAGCAACAGACGGCGTTTGCTGATGCGGTTCATTTGGCTCTCATGCTCTTGCATATTCTTGTCGCCCCATATTTTCATTCCCTCATTTGCAAATGTGTTCACGAAGTTGAGTCTTCCATCGTAAAGAGTGTCCTGTTCCTCAAGTTTTAGGGTTTTCTTAGGCCTAACTGCCGTGGTTTCCAAATCACCGCGATTCCATCCAGCGGCTGCGAACCAAGGATACTTTGTGTTGTCGGTGTAAGCGAAGTTACGGACAACGTCCCTCGTAGGTGGCAGATAGAGGTAAACAGAATTATCAGTGTCAAAGTACTTAACCCAAGGATAGTAAGAGCAAGTATAGTTGCTGTCAATCTCAGAGTCCTCAAGGTTTAAAACAGCAGCCTCTGCGTTGTACATCTCACTAACTGAATCACCTGCGCCATAAGGCTTGTCAGGTGTGGTAACTACATAAACGCTATCAGCTCTTTCATCCTCTACCATTTCGATTACTTCTCCGACCAGTGTGTTATTGTTCACGTAGTCAATACCGGGGGTTGCAAGTACGTTAATGTCGATATCCTTCGGGTTTGCGAACTGCCTGATTGCCGACAAATAAGCATACCAGTCAGACGTGATGACCTTTTCTCCTTCATTAAACCCATAAGCTTCTGGATTTCTGATTACAGAGAAGTTTGTTCCTTCACCGCTTTCCCAATTAAGTTTACCACGATACTTATTCCACTTAAAATCATCGGTATTTGACCTTGATTTACGATAATAATCCCAGCCATCGAATCCTCCGTAGAATACCATAGTGAACTTGCGGTATTTCTTGTCTTCGTAGATAGTTCCAAGCATATCGTCTTCATTGCCGATTCTTGGCTCAATGCCATAATCTGTCACGTTGTTTGCTCCAACAGTAACCCATTCATAGCCGCCAACTCCGTCAACAGTAACGACCTGTGTGTTATTACTTTCATCAGTAACAACCCATTCTTTGGTTTCACTGTTATATTCGGGCTTGCCATTGAGGATTCTTGCATCAAGGTGGAAGCAAGGTCCAAGTTCATCTGTTAAGACATCCATGAACTTATAAGCCTCTACACCCTTATATTTTAGCATATCTGCATCAATACCGACGATGTCTGATACGCCAAAGTACTGTTTGGAAATACGTATGTCGTCATAAACATTGGTGTGATAGCGCATATAAGGTTTTGTCGGTTTACCTTGAGCATATTCGGCTTGTGTCGGCGTATATCCGCCGGTATATGTAATTGAGTGTCCATAATTTCTAACAGGATATCCAAGGAATCCGCAAGGAGTCGAAACTGTGGTTGTGTCTGACTCATTCACCTCTACGCTGATATAATTCGATACGTTCTCATATTTTTCATCAAATGAGCCGATTCTTAGTGCGATATAATTTTGATTACCTGGTACTAAGTTAACACCACGATAACGTTCAATAACAACTTTCGCTGCATCTGTGTCATAGAAGTCACGAACAAGCACATCGAACGTTCCATTTTCAGGGTCAATGTTTTCAATGGAAACTTTAACTTCTGTATTTGAACTGTTTCCGTCTGAAATCGTATGGAATCGGAACAATTTACTGAGTTCAACATTTTTGCCAGAGCCTTTAACTTCGGATACAACCCAAGGAGTTGACGCGTATCTGTATTCTTCCTTATAGTTATTCATGTCAAAAGCAATTGGCTTGACATCAAATGTTTCAGGGCTTGCGCCGTCACCCTCTAGAACATAATAAAGTCCGTCTGCCGTATTCTTTACTGTGTTGTCAAAAATGATATTTTTCGTCTCATCATCGTTAGGTTCGCCAAGAGTATCGACAAGATTTCTATCTGATGTCAATTTTTCCACCTTCTTCTGATATTCATCATCAGCATTTCCGTCTTCAGTATAAGCACCATAGAAGTACTCTCGACGACCGTCAAGTTCTGTCTTTGCGTAAACTGTATAGATTTGTCCGGCAGTACCTTCAGTAAACTCAGACCAGTCTCTTCCGTTTGTCGTAGTCCTCACCTTGATTGACTGTCCGGTTCTGTCCTTAGACACTTCTTTGCTATACAGGAATCTCTTTCCTACATCCTTTCTGCGTAGGGTCTCATTTGGCTCTTCAACAATTCCGTCAATAGGTTCAAATTTAGGAACAATATATGAAATCGGGTAGTAATTAACGTTGTGGTTGATGACATTAACACACCCCATCTCAATCAACTGCTTGAGCGCTACGTCATAAAGTTCCTCAACATAAACTTCCGACTCGCCCCTATCAGGTTCTCCGCCGATAACATTATAAATGTAGTTTTTGTCACCGGGGTTGAGCGAAACACTGTACTTCTTGACCTCATCCTGATAAGTCAGCACGCAGATTGTGAATATACCATAGTTGTTCTGGTCGATTTTAAAGTCTTTTTTATCAGTAGTGAAACTTGGTGAACATATTCCTTCAAGTTCCATAAACGTACTTTCTTCGAGCCACACCTCTTTAGCATAATAAATCAACGGGTCGTATTCATAAACGTCTTCACAATAGATAGGGCCTTGTTGTGGGTCTGTGTTTTCCTGTGCCACAAGTGCGCTCTTCTGATGCTCAGCCCTTGAACGAATAACGGCGACAACAGTATTATTGTACTGCTCACAGCCTTTGTCTTGACCTTCGCCACTATAACCGGCCGTGATAACCCAAGCCGGACCTGCGTTAACACCAGAAAGACCGAGAACACGTACAACCTGAAGTTGATTGCTTTGCTTCAGATATGACTGAGCGATATAGGGAAGCTCGTACTTTGGATACTGGCTGCCTTTGAATTTTTCGGGGTTAGTGCCTCCGAAATACCTTTGGTAGTCACGCCAATTCTCGACCAAAATAGGTTGGAACGCAGGGCCTTTCACGGTCTCACCTGCAACACCGAGAGTTGTGATACCAAGAGACTTTGACGCATAGAAGAGTTCGGTCTCTTTTGTATAGATACCAGGACTTACATGCGTTTGCCTAACATTCTCGAATTTATTTGCCATATTATTTATCGTTATTTAATTCAGATTATTTTATTATATAAATAGCGTCCAAAAACCTAAAAAACACACTGAGTTTCAATTTTCTCCAAAAAGTTCATCAACTTCTGCAATTTCTGCGATTTCTTGTAATGTTAAAGATACTTCATCATTTTTGAACAGTTCGTCTTTACTGATTTCGAACGGTTTTATGTCAATATCGCTATCCATTACCGCTTTATACACTAATTGTTCATCATCAGTAAGGTCACCCAACCGCATCCTTTTCTCATCAATCACAGAAAACAGCCTATTGCCGATATATTCTGCGGCTTCAGATATTTGTTTGGCCATTTTATATACTGCATAACCTATCTTAAGCGGAAATTTAGTATTCTGACTTTCCAATTTGTAAAATATATCATCCAATATAAACACTTTTGAGGCTTTCATATTAACCTTTCTTTTTTTCTTTTTATTTTCTTTTTTTCTTTACATGGTACCATGTACTAAAAATATTTTTATTGAATTAAAAAATAAAAATATTTTATCAATAATTTACTTCATGTAACTAGTACCATGCAAAAATCCCCAATGTCTTTTTAGACAGATGGGGATTTTATCTTAAACAATGTTTATTTCTTCCCGTACGACAGGCTGTTTTCCAACGTCTTCTGTAGGCAAATCAGTCTCTACGTATGATGAGTTTGGCTTTATGCCTATAAAGGTTATTTTCGACGGCTTGCTTGGGTCTATTTGGTATACTTTTATCTTAACATTGTCACCGTTGTTCATCGTGAATTCATCATTTCCTGCTGACGGGGTGCCATTGATATGCATTCTAAACTGCCTGATGTTATCCTTAACCCCATTGCGTATTTCAACAGTATCATCCATGTCGAATTCGATTTTGCTTACAAACGGTTCGAATGATATGTTAATCTCAACAACGGTATACTTAACTTCAGGCTCTGGTGGATATTCTTCAATCTCGACATTTACTTTTTTCTTCTTTCTCAATTTATCGTTATACAAACTTGGTTCCTTTGGAAATTTGCTCACTTTGTAGTCTTCTTTTCTCGAAATATGAGCCATTGCCTTTATTACAATTGACTGAACGAAAAATTTACGGTTGTCGATTCCATATTCTGTTTCATCGTTAACTTCCTCAAGTACTAAAGGGATATATCTCCCATTCGGCCTAATATAACATTGCCTTGATTGAAACAGAGAATGGACACGCATGTTAAACTCATTGATTTTTTCAAATGTGTTTGTGACGAAATTGACACGATAACTCAAATCAACAGCAACCGGTTGCTTCATAGAATACACTTCAATGTGCTCACTACCGTCATCATCAAGTACTGTTTTTCTGAACAACGTATAATATCTACCATTCGGTATATTCCAATAGCCGCCATGCTGGCTGCCTGCTTTACCGTCGCCTGTCCTTGTTATGGTTTTAAAATTCATCAGAAGATTACCGTCTTCATCCGTATGTTCCCATGTTTGTGAATATTCACTGAAACGTTGCGGACTATATAGCGTGTACGTAGGTATACGTCTTCCTTCAGAATCTGTCAACTCAATCTCTTTGTTAACAAATTCGTTCATCGCCGCGTCTATATCGTCATATTCAACCGGTTTCGGGAAATCAGGCTCTTTGTAAAGAATCTCCTTTCCGTAACCGGCTCTTCTTGGATAACCTCTTGAGCGGTCTTTAAACTTTATCGGTACTATGTTCTTTTTCGGCTCGTTCATTTATCATATGCTTTTATATTCCTTTACATCGAAACATGGGCATGCTTTATTTGAATATTCATAATGGCCATGTATCGTAGCGTTAGGATAAAGTTTCTTAAGTGCTTTCAATATCTTGACCAACGATTTTTTTTGTGCTTCAGTCCTTGTGTCTTTTGGCGTCTTTCCATCTTTTTTAACGCCACCGACATAAACAACGCCAATAGAATGAGAGTTATGTCCTGAACAGTGTGCACCGCTTATGTCAACATCTCTTCCGTTGTGGATAGAGCCGTCCAAATAAATGATGTAATGATAACCAATATCTGACCATCCCCTATCCTTAATGTGCATTTTTCGTATTGTTTCAACGGTAACATGTTGTCCCTCTCTAGTCGCTGTGCAGTGGATTATAATTTCATTTATCTTTCGCCTTGATTTCTTAAGACACATGTCTGATGACATCAGCGAATCCCATGTTTTAGGGCCGACGATACCGTCGACTGTAAGGTTATGTTCTTTTTGATATTCTCTCACTGCTTCATCCGTCAACTTCTTGAATATGCCATCTGCATAAATATTGAGCATTGACTGCAATAACTTTACGTCATCGCCCTTATCTCCGTATTTAAGAGTTTTCATAGTTATAATGATTTTTATTCTTTATTTACTCACCGTTAAATTCATCTGAAGTTACAGGCGAACCTGTGATTACTCTGTATGCAGGTTTATGAGCGCCGATATACAAACTGTTCGCTGTGTTTATTTTACCGTCGTTCACAACAGAGAAATATACCATTCTGTTAGTATCTACAAGTACGCCTATATAATCACCCCTGCGTATATCGCAATCGTATTTTTCGAGGACTTTTTCGAGGACGTGTACCGTTAAACCGCCATTAATCGTGTAAACTCCATTACTTGATTGTGAATCATATGCCTTAATCTCAGCATCTTTTATTTCATAGATACAAGGTATTTCTTTTGGCGCTTTATAGCGGATATTTGATGTTGTTTCCTGGTACACCGCATTTACCGATGTGGATTGCCTGTCAACCTGATAAACCACGACAGTTTGGTTGAGGTCTTCTTCCATATATCCCATTACGATATCAGTCTCCAAATCAAAGTCTGACGGAGAATAAAATAGGTTATTTCTCGTTATTGGTGTTTTATAATTTCCCGGCATTTATGTCTACTCTTGTTTTTATTGTGTTAATTTAAAATGTCTTGAAGTTTTCTTATAAATATTTTGTTATATGGAAAAAGTATAGTACCTTTGCGGCATATGGCAAGAGAAAGTAGACTACAAAAAGCATATAGGTTGTTAAGGGAATACACTGGCGATAATAATATGCTGTTGTATTACAAGAAACTCGATGAGAATGGACGATTAATTCTCACAGAGGATGACTTTAGGACTGACTATATACTTAAAAACTATAATTATGAGACTTTTACGGTAAATAAGGTCGTAAAGGTGTCTTTGTTGTTTGGTGAAACATTAAGGGAGAAATTTAATCTTGATTTTACGCCAGATAGAGTTAAGATTACTAGGGTTATTGGGGAAATGGGCAACAGTTACCATTGCTACACACAATTTAGGCAAAGTGTTGCTCCGCAATTGATGTATATTCAGCGAAAATATCTGCTTGAACCATTACATAGCATTGATTATGAAAGTATCAATGTAAATTTTGACAAATACGATAAAATAACCGAAAAATACGGAATAAAACTGAAAGAACATCAGAAAACTGGTGTTAAATTCCTATTGGCAAATAAGAGATGTATCCTTGCGGACAGCATGGGTTGCGGAAAAACGCTGCAAACAATTGTTGCTGCGCTTGAAGCCGGCTGTAAAAAGATTCTTGTGATAACAACTGCGTCATTAAAGACAACGTGGAAACGTGAAATTAACCTTTATGAACCAGATGAGAACATTTATGTGGTAAGTGGTTCGAAATGGGACGGAAAAACATCTAAATTCACAGTAATTAACTATGATATTGTCAAGAATTACTATGAAATAGCGATGGAGCCTGCCTATGAGGAAAAATTAATGGATGATGGTAATGGCGGATTTGAACGCGTACGTGTCCCCGTGTATGTAAAGGATAAAAAGACGGGGCAATTAGTCCAAAAAATGGTCAAGTCAAAAAAGAAAAAGGATATAAACGATGCGTTGGAGAACAGCCCACTGTTTTTATCGAATTTTGACTGTGTCATCATTGATGAAGCACAAAAATTGTCCAACAACACGTCAAATAGATACAAGGTGATATATGACTACTTGATGAAATCAAATATCAAGTATGTTTTCTTAACCACCGGTACGCCTTTGACGAATACACCGATGAATCTGTATCATATCCTTAAATTGATTAAGGCTGAAGTCACCGCAGACTATGAATATTATGTCAATCGTTATTGCGAGGGTAAAAAAATGAATAAGCCCGGTGAATTCAAGAAATGGGAAGTGATTGCGGACCGAAGAGGACTAAGTGGAAGTGAAAAATACGATTTTATTAAAAGCCATGTTCAACAAATGACCATACCACAAGGCTCATCCAATCTTGATGAGTTGAGAGAACGGATAAAACATCTGTATATACGCAGATTACTTTCGGATATCTCAGGAATGGTCAATAAAGTTGTTGATACGAGATATTATGACTTGAACGATGTTCAGAAAGCCGAATATGACAAGTTATGGGATGAATATGTGAACGCGCAACTTGAAAATGGTGACAACTCAAACGAAGAATATCGCCAATTGGTCGAGGGTATGCTCGTAAGACAGTTCCTTGCAAATGAGATGGTGGATAATACCATTGAACTTGTCGATGACTACATTGAGGATGGTGAAAAGGTGATTATTGTCTGCAACTTCACCAGTGAACTTGAGAAATTCAAGAAGCATTATGGTAAAAAATGCGTCACTTATGACGGAAAAATGACGCCAAAGCAAAAGGACAAGGCTGTGGATGCCTTTATGAACGACAAAAAGGTAAAGGTATTCATTGGTCAAGAAGTGGCGATGTCAGTTGGACTTACGTTGACGAGTTCACATATTATGGTGTTCAATTCTTATTCTTGGTCTGAAAATGACAACAGACAGACACAAGACAGAATATATAGGATTACGCAAACAGAAGATGCTGTATGCATCTATCAGTTGTTTACTGACTCCATATCACAGGATATGTTTGAGAAAGTTATGCGTAAAGGTCTGATTATGGACGAAACAATAAAATCAGAAAATGATAAATAATTAGAAGACTGATATGTACAACCCGACCAACATGAGCGATGAACTATTCGCTACTTGCATTGAAGACGATTTTGACATTGAATTCAAATCATCAGGTAAAAAATGCGTTGTGTATGATGGAACTGCTACTGTTTTATACAGTGGCGATGCTGAACATTGTTACATATACGCAAAATGGTATAGGAAATGTGAGGGTTTTTGGCCTGTAATCAGCACGGAAGAATGCTATAATGATTTGGTGGCTTCATTGAAAAAAGTAGGAAATGAACCTGTGAATTTTTGCATAAAGCCGGAGGATGCATGTTTTTCAGAAAATGATAAATAATATGACATACGATGAATTTGTTGAAAAGTTAGACGGCGTTGAAACATATGAAGCAAAAGGGCCTATTGCGGCATGGTTCTTTATTACCAAAGAGGATGAAAATGCAATTGCCCTCAGACTTGGTTGTTTTACTGATTGTGATGAACATTTAGTTGATGACGATGGCAACCCACATTATCTTTATGGTGAACGGACAAAAGAGCGTCTAAAACAATCATTTATTGATGTCTCAAAAAAACATAACATCGTAGGAAGCCTTTACGGAAATATAATTGAAAACAATAAATAAACTATTAAAATTGGTTAGAAATGAAGGTATATAGTTATTATTTCAGAAGCGATAGTGGTGATTCGTATATGGAAATGGAATGCTCTGATAAACCATTAGAGTTTTATGAAGCAATGAAAAAGTTTGGATGGGATGACTACAATGGTTGGATTGAAGAAGGTTATGAGCCGGAAGAAATACCGTATAACGAATTTATTACAATGGAATTAGACACTGATACAGGTGATACATTGAGGATTGATTATGAATGAAGATGATATTGCATACAAGATAATCTATGATTACATAGAAAAAAGCATAAAAAATCGCCTTGTTGTAGAGAGGGATGGGATGATATATTGCTATAATATGCAATATCCATATGATGTAATTGTAATATGAAACGAATGATTGAAAATAAGTTTTCTGTTGTTGAGCCTTTGTCTGAAGTGCCAAATGATGGAGTTGAGTATGTGCAAATGCCATATATACCGTTTACGATTGGCACTATTGTCAACGGTAAATTCACCGTGTCGGATGAATTACGAAAGTATTTGGAATGGCGTTGCGTGAGGAATTGGCACAAGAAATACTACAAATATGTCAATACTTGGATAGAGAATGTATTGCCGTATCAATGTGAATATTTTGTTAACGAAATGTTTCATTTAATAGAGCAAGGCGTATATAAAAAGTGATTTAACATTTTTTAACAATGAATTTTTGTTTGTTCGGTATAAACTTAATACCTTTGCATCGTAATTAACAAATGTATAAAGTAAAAGAAAATGAAAAGATTACTATTGATGCTATCATTTCTCATTTTTTTGGTTACAACAAACTCTTGTGACTGCGGATGCGGATGGAATGATTATGATGGTGATGACTACAGTGTGATTATTTTTGAAAAGTGGTCTGATATTGGTAAGATGGATGGGTATAGTTTGTCCGAGACGAAATACCATTTAGGAATTAGATATACTAATATAACAGATTCTTCAAATCTTTGGGTTCGGAAAATGATTGTGGTTGATGGAAATGTTTACCATACATATGAGAAAGGTAAAACGTATATTTTTACACCAGACAACATCCATTATAAAACATTTGGCCTTAGTAAAAGTTACAAAAAGATTGTAGAAGAAAATAAAGCGAAACAAGAGAAGATAGAATTAGAAAAAAATAAATTTAATAAGAGGAAGATATGAAGCCTGTTTTAGTCATTATTGATGCGCAATTTGACTTTGCGCACACAGACGGTTCGTTATACGTGCCAAACGCAAATATCGCTGTTGATAAAATCATTGAGTTTATCAATAAAAACTGCGATAACTTGGGTACTGTTGTTTTTACAATGGATAATCACCCACTGACACATTGTTCTCTTAAGGCTAATGGAGGTCCTTGGCCTAATCATTGTATTAAGAACACTCATGGGGCTGAGATTTTGCCACAATTGATTGAAGCGTGTAGAAATAACCACCTAACTTACAAATTTCTTAAAAAGGGTGAAAAGGATGACGTCTTTGAATATACGGCTTTCTCCAGAACACGAAAAATTGGAAATGGGAATGTCACCGTCCTTCGTTCTGAAACCAACGCTGTCATAGTAAATGCTACGGATTACATTGTATGCGGATTCGCAGGCGACTACTGCGTTAAGGATTCTATTATAGACCTTGGCAACGAAGTCGGAATGGAGCATATTAGTGTGTTTAGCGATGGTATTGCAAGTATTGATGACGGAACATCGATTTCTGAATTAATACTTGCCAATGGTCTAAGCATTATTGATATTGATGGAAAAAGGGTTAAAACCAATTATACTTTATCTGAATTAGACTTGCCGAATGAAATCTATATGATTGCAAGGGTTAAAGCGTTCAAGGGGAATGTTGTGACTCTTAGACTTCATAACTCAGTTATTAAAGATGCGAATGGAAACTATACTGTAAAATGCTATAGTCCAGACTCAGACTATCAAACAGCGTTTGATGCTAAAAACCTATTGGCTAAGAAGCATGAATCTAAAAACGGATTCGCTATTGGCAGATATCGCTACTTCTCTAATGAGGACGATGCCAAAAATTATATGATTGAGCATTCTTGGAATTAAACAAATATTAACAAACAATTTATTAAAAAGAAGAAAAATTATGGCAATGCCTATTCAAGTTTTAGGACAAGTCGTAAGCATTTTAGACAATGACCTTTACAAGTTCAGTATGTCTTATGCATATATGAATTTGTATCCGCTTGCCGAGGGCACATTTACGTTTACTGACCGCTCTGGTGAGACGTGGACGAAAGATGAAGTTGATGAAATCAGACGCGCAATTTTCGCACTGAGTAGTCTATCGCTACAAAACTCAGAATACTTTTGGGCTGTAAAGAAAATCTATTATATTCCTGAATGCTATTGGGATTGGCTCAGACAATTCCGCTTTGACAATAAAAAGGTCAAAATCGAACTGGACGAAAATGGAAAACTTCATATTGAAGTTACTGACAAAATCTATAAGGTTACTTTATATGAAGTGCCAATTCTTAAAATCGTTTCTAGTATCCGTAATCAGCGCTATAAGTGCTTGATGAGAGATGTAGAGCAAATTATCACCCAAAAAGCGCTATTCGCATTGGAGCATAATCTGAAGTTTGCAGACTTTGGCACTCGCCGTTGTTTTAATCACGATGTACATGACAAGGTGCTTGAAATTCTGTTTGAGACCTGTCCTACTTGTTGCAGTGGTACTTCTAACGTTTATTTCGCCATGAAATATGGTGTTAAGCCCATTGGAACGATGGCACACGAATGGATTATGTTCCACGCCGGGTGCTTTGGTTTCAAACGTGCTAATTATCTTGCGCTTGAGGATTGGGTTAAGGTGTATGATGGTAATCTTGGAATCGCTCTCGTCGATACCTATACAACTGAAAGTTTCTTACGAACGCTCACGCTCAAGCAAGCAAAATTGTTTGACGGTATGCGTCAAGATAGCGGTGATGAGTATAAGATTGGAAATATGATTATCAACCGCTACAAGGAACTTGGAATCGACCCCAAATCAAAGACGATTGTGTTCAGCAACGCCTTGACTATGGATAAGTGGAAAGATATTAGCGAATACTTCAACGGAAGAATCAACATTTCCGCAGGAATCGGAACTCACCTCACTTGTGACGTCGGCATTGAGGGTTACAAGGCCGCAAATATTGTAATGAAACTTACTCGTTGCAGAATGAGCCCAAAAGACCCTTGGGAAGATGTAATCAAGATTAGTGATGATTTGGGTAAACATATGGGCAACCCAGAACTTTTTCAGACGGCAATTAAAGAACTTCAACTTAATATCGCAGCATAACAATGAAGACGTCGATGCGATTGTTAACGGCGAAAAAGTTTTATATACAGGTAAGGTAAATGAATTACACGATAAAACATGGTATAAGCGTTTGCACAGGCCGTTTTATATCGGTACAGACGGCGAGTATCATGACGGTAGTGGTAATAAATTCACAATTAATTAATTCATGACAAAAAATAAGAAAATAAAATACGGAGTCTTTTTGGGTAGTTTCGACCCTGTGCATAACGGGCACGAGAAACTTGTTAGGGACACTCTTAAGTACAGCATTAAGGATATCGAAACTATTATTATCGTACCTGCGCAACAAAACCCGTCAAAGCCACAGTCGACTCCATTGAGCACGCGTATTGATATGCTCAATCTCGCATTTAAGGATTTGATTGAAGACGGAAAGGTGATTATCGAAGATATCGAAAAAGATATTTCTGTGGAGACAGGACTCTTTGCCATCCCATCTTATCTAACCGTTGCCGAATTGGGCAAAAAATACGGGCAATTCTATATCATTACGACGGTTGAAACTTTACGAACGGTAAAGGATTGGATTAGAGGTGAATTCTTTACGCACTATCACTATATCGTCCATAATTTTGCTGATGACGGTGCAACTATCGGCAAAGAATTGTATACCTTATATCCGCACATTGAAGAAGTTCTTTGTGATGAGCATGAACCGATTCACGCTGCAATGATTCGCAAAGGTTCTGAAACTTTCAGAAAAAAGCACCTTAGAAAAGAAGTATATGACTATATCAAAAAACACGAACTGTACAAAGTCGGAAGAAATTGGCCATATACAATTAAAGAGGGTGAGCATAAGGGTGTAACACTTTATTCCGGTAGAAATAGTGCTTGCTGCGGAATCACAATCAGCCGTGGATTTTCACATACGCTTGATGGTGATAAGGTTGACAAATTCTACATTCTTGCGAACCTAAGAGGAGACGGATGTCCAGATTACAACGGGTATTGGAATATTCCTTGTGGGTTTATTGAACTGAATGAAAATGGCGAAGAGGCAACTTGTCGTGAAATTCTTGAGGAATGCGGCTTGACTATTACGCCAGATAAATTCACGCAAATATATACTGAAACAGAGCCAGCATTCTGTAATAATGGCAATATTACAATCAGATATATCGCATGCGTCGATAATCTACACTATGAGTATCTTATTGCACCAAATGGAGAAGAGAATGAAGTGTCATCCGTAAAATGGATACCACTAACAGAAATTGAGAACTACAAGTGGGCTTTTAACCACTATCAGATTCTCAAAAACATAAGGAAGAATATTCACGAAATTTATGCAAAGTTTAACAAAGAGGGAAAGGGAAATTCTGAGTCAAATTGCTTCGGATGTTGAAAGCGGCAGACATCTGCTAAGAACAGATGACGGATGGAAATCAATTGGCATCACCAAAAAGGAATATAATGAACTGTTCTTTAAACTGATGCAAGCAGATGTGTACTTCGATTGGGTTAGTAGCGATTGGAATGAGGAAATCGAAAAACAAGCACTAATGCTTTTGTACATTAAATCGTGCTTTAATTCTGAATTCCATGAATTGCTTAAATCATTCAGAGAATAACCGCTATTCTCGTTCTTAGAAGAAAACGATTTACCGTAAGTCACAATCATCTGAGTAAAACAGATGTTATTAACCAGCAAATCTTACATGGTTTGATGGTTATTCTATATAAAATGGACGAATCAGAACGATTCGCCCACATGTTTTCGATGTCCATTGGCTTGATTGTCCGTTGGTCTGAGATTAGGCTGTGCCAAGCGGCTTAGAAAGAAGGATAATCTTTACCATTCTCGTAACCGGGGCTGCTACATAATTTACTTACAGCATCATAACCAATTCTTAAATCATTAAGTAATTCTTTACAGCGATTTTGATATTCCTCAATAGAAGATGCTTCGATGGCCTGTTTAACAGTTTGAATTAGGTCATTATATGGGTATAGTAACTTTTGTGCTTTACGAAAAGTATCGCCACTTGGGTGTGGTGTGGGTACACCAATACTGTCATATTCGCCTTCCCTCAAAACTCTTTTTACCGATTCCTTAATCACTCTATGTAAATCTGATTCACTTAATCTAATTCTTCTCATAATCAATTCTATTTTTCTAATAAATAGTCTGTAAATACGAAAATTGTAGTACCTTTGCAAAAATAAACTAGTTAACGTACTACAACACATGACGAGAGATGAATTATCAGAATTAATGACAGACTTGGGCTATGAGGATTCAATCGTTTTTGAAAATCCGTCATATCTTGACGCTATTATAGGGTATAGTGACAGTGGCCGTGTATGTTATGATTTCGAAAAGATGATTGAAAGTGCGATGAAAAATAGCGATATGACGTATGAAGAGGCCATTGAGTTTATTGAATATAACACAATAAGGTCACTGCCTTATCAATCTTCTGAAAAAAGGCCAATAATAATTTATCCTTTTGCTGAATAGATATATGCCAAAACCACTTTATTATGATGATTTGGATGAAACACCGAAAAAAGCGTACACATTAGTCACATATGCCGATGTGCCTACCATATATTGGTTATCATTTCGGTTATCTGAATCATCATCGATTTCTGCTGATTACTTAACAGAGGAAATAGAAATACGCAAAGCATGGGTTCAGTGCGAGGTATGGAAAGAAAACTATAATGTACATATTAGATATTTGGAATGGCCTGACGGCTGCAATGAAAAAGATATGGGAATAAGGATTTTTCACAAAGGAAATTATCCACCTTTAATGCAAAGATAAATATGAGTGCTAACAGTATAAACGATATGGATTTTGCAGACTCTAATGATTTAAGGGTCGCATATATACTTTATTTGGGTAAAAACAGTGATGGTTTGAACATCTACCACTTCCTATTATCAGAAAACGTCGAGGATACCTTTATGGAAGATTGGTCTGAGAAGCCAGCATCAAACATACCAAATGAAAGACTTATTATAGATGAATCCCAATATGACTATGTTAAGGAATTGAAGACACCGATAACATTGGATTTAATGCAAGATAACACATGCTTCAGTTTCCAAGACTGTAGGGACCACATTGTAGCCATTGCATATGAAAATCTTGATGACGCGGAGTTTTATCCTGAACCTTGTAGAATTGTGATACATTTTGGCGATTTGATTGATGATGTGGAAAGAATGTTAGCACAACGAGACATGTTTATGAAATTTGTCTAAACTAAATTCCCACCAATTCATTTCAGAACTGATGGGAATCAATATAAGTTAAAAAGCATCCTTTAATATTTCATATAGTTTGATAAAATCTCATCGCCCCAAGGCGTTTTGCAATATGCACCAAAATCTTCGCGGTCAGGATGATATTCGATTTCCAACCAATCCGTAGGTTCTTCAGGTTCTCCGTAATTTCTTCTGAAACGCGCTGCGTCTCCATTGTCAGAAATCTGAACCTCTTTTCCTCCCCAGTTTGAATCAGCGAAATAGCCGTGTGGAATAAATTCATCTTCACTTTCACGGATAGCCCTCTTAATGGATTCTCTTACGATTCTATCAAGCGATTCGTTTTTGCCTGTTTTTCTCCAACCTTTACCGCTTACATAGCCCAATTCGCCTCTACGAATTTGGCCATCCCTAACTGCCCTATTAATAGCACGGCGCTCAGAATATTCGTCAGTACCGATTTCTTTCTTTTTCTGATTTTGGTAATGTCCATTGATATTCTTATATTGGTCATAAGCACGCCTTGTTCTTGGGTCATTATCGCCGTATTTCGACTTGGCATAATGTGCGTTTCTGTAAGCCTTTTCTGACGCTGCAAAACCGGTATCTAATGACGGCATTTCGTTGATTACTCGCTCAATGATTCTATGCAAGTCTGATTCAGTTAATTTAATAGTCCTTTTCATTTAATATGATGTATTTTATTTTTATAATATGAAGAACAGTCCAAGTAATAGGGAAGCCAATGCACCGAGCACAACGCTTTTCATTTCCCTAAATCCCCATTCTCCGTAAACTTGTACGTCTGCAAAGTAAACAAAAGCGGCAGCAAGTGCTGCACCTACTAACGCCCAAAATTGGCCAAGCAACATGAATAATGCTGTTAGCCACGCGCCAACGAGGAAAAATTTTGAGTCATTTCCGAAAAAATATTCGAATAAATTGTTTAGCCAATTCATAATATATAGAAATATTAATAATTATTCATTACATAATCAATTAGAATCTGTTGATTGTCGCTTGACAATTCAACGAAAAACTTATTCATTACACCGTAAGCGCCAACTTGGTCATAATAACCCATGAATTTACTCTTTAGGTGATGTGCAAGGTTAGGGTCATCAGCCCAGCATTCCTCGATGAAGTTGGGTGTATAGTTAAAACACCAATAAACCCACTTGGTAATTGGGTCACCTTCTTGGCGTTCATTAAGCGTTCTCTTAATCGATTCGCTGATTATAGCGTCTAAACTTTTTCTTTCCATATTATTATCTGTTTTATTGTTATTATTTTTAAATTACCATTATTCTTAATGGTGTACCCTTTTGTGCATTCATCATACTTTCCACGAGCTCAGCCTGACGTTTCATTACTTCATACGGGCTCATCCTTTGCAGCCTTTCCTTTAGCATTGTTGTAGCAGCCTCACGTTCTTTATTACCCAATGTCATAAGTTGGGCATAATCCATAGTCAACTGATTGTTTACCATATAAATCTGACCTGAAAATTTACCTCTAATCAATGCCAAAGTTTCACAAGCCATACCGTACAGTAATTGACGAACGATAACCTTTGTTGGTGAATTAAGCATCGTATAGTCTAATTCGCTAAGCGGAACTTGGTCAGGTGTAAGGATGACGTCTGGGTTTTCTTTTCTACAATCGTCAACATTATCCGGTGTAACATCGTAATATGTGTACCATACATAGCAACCATGTAATCCAAGATAACCTTGGCCACCAGCGCCGAAAGTAACCCTGCTGCCTGGAGTTGACATCAAGTGAACCAAATGTGTACCATCAGGTCCTGCGGTTACCTTATAAACAAGGTCGCTTCTTATATATTGGTTTTTGTATGATAAATCTGCCGCCATAGTTGAGACATCAGCAAATGGCAATGCCCACATTCCTACACCAAGTCCATAAGCACTGCCAGCACCGCCAAAAATACTTGTTGCGCCAAGGCCTGCTTGACCCATTACTCCGCCGCCAAAAGAAACTCCAAGTCCGCCAAAGTTCGCCCAAAGTGCTGCATCTGTGGTTGGTGGCGTAACCCAAAACACTTTATTTATTTCACGCCCAGCCGGAATTACGTAGACTTGCCTTCCTTTTTCTATCTTGAAGAAGTCTTTTTTCAATTCCCACTTAGTTCCTACCTGATTCAACCCGACTTCTTTACTAAACCACTCGCCATAGTCTTTCGACAAATCTAACGTTCTAACAGAAAGCGCATAAGCCAAATCTATGTTTGATGCGTCTTTACCATATATGTTAGCCCAGTTGTTTTCTATAATGAAATTTTGGACCTGTTCTGCATAATCCTCAACTGCCTGTTCCAATAGGTCACACAGCATGTCATCAGTCAACTCAACAGTGCGAACAGGTGCACCAAGTCGACTTCTGATTTTTTTGAATAGTTTTGCCTTTTCGTTATCTAATGCCATGTTAATGTTTATTTATATTATAAATAGTTTAATTTACTGATAAAATAGTACCTTTATAAGATGAAAATAACAATTAATATAAATGAGAGGACAGGTGCCGCAATACGTGAATTCTGCAAAATGAATAACATAAAGCAGAATCAATACCTTGTCGAAATAATAGAGAAACAATTTAACATCGACAGATTCGGCGACTTAAACGATAAAATAAATCATAAGGAAAAGCTAAAACAGGTTCAATTTAAAAAGGTTGAAGATGTCGTTCCGGTGCAAGAAAAAGAACCTCTTAAAAAAGAGGCTCAAATTCAAGAAACATCAATAGAAAGCAAACCTAAGAAAAGGACGCTTAAAGCGAAATAACCACGGAAGTCAACTTAAGTATCTGAAGTAACTTTTGCCGAAAAGCCTTACGCAAATGTAATACGCATAAGCCACTATCACAAGCCACATTGACTTAGCCGGATTAAACTCTAATGAGAGTTTAACCATATCCATATACAATGCGTGGTCTGATTCTCTTCTATCCGCTTCAGTACCGCCTAAATTATATAAAATGTCATGCATTTCACAACATTCCGAAAACAGAATGCCATACGGCGGACGAAACCATTTCAGCCATCCGCTTGCACAACCGCATCCGTTAGGTTTTTCTCCAATTCGCCTAATCATCACAGATTCAGTTTTTCAGGATAACCCGATGTAATATCATATGCATTCAAGTCATCAAGGTTATCTATTTTAGAAACTTCAGACCTGTGTAATTCAGTCACATTCAGAGCCTCAGCAGCATATATTTCCAACGCATTAAGCATCTGAATCCAAACATTTGTAGGAAATGTGAACTGCTGACCGTTAAACCATTTAGTGACAACATCAACACCTGATGATTTGTATGCATCAATGGATGTTCGCAATTGTTGCCTTGTTTGAGCGTCAAGCCACAATGGATTACCGTTTAGGTAAAAGACATTTACTTCAGTGGAACTGTCATAAGCGTCAATATCTGCCATTTTATCAGCCTTTGCCAATTCAAATTTAGATTCATCGGACGGTTCAGGCGGGATGTAAGGATAATATCCGGCCTGTGCAAGTATTTCTTCGTTTGGCGATATGTATTTTATATCACCAATTACAACGCTAATCCCGTTATAAAATTCACCATTACTGTTAACGTATCTCATTTCTTATTTTGATAATGTATTTATTCTTTTTTAAGGTTGTTCAGTTTGTACTGTCCATCCTGATGGTATACCGTTTATGCCTCTTAATGTCCAAGTCGCATTAGCATTCTTTACGAATGTGCCACTTGAAGAAACACCGCTAACCCAACTTTGACAAGGTTTATGACGCCCAATATTTACGTTTGGGTCTGTTGTAAACATGGCTTTGATGTATTTTAAATTCGTGCAGCCAGTAAACAT
>Ga0247611_10002977_pt1 | contig 26027 bp, 29 predicted proteins | sample 177DNAGHGhighgp2_FD_192422 | JGI IMG/M metagenome (GOLD analysis project Ga0247611, IMG submission 192422) | Sheep rumen microbial communities from Palmerston North, Manawatu-Wanganui, New Zealand - 1770 DNA GHGhigh gp2 | ecosystem: Host-associated > Mammals > Digestive system > Stomach > Rumen... | reverse complement strand
AGAGAATCCCCAATATGCTTTGTTAGTAGTCACTAAGAAGGAAAGGAAATGAAGATGGACAAGAATAGAACAATAAAAGGAATGGAGAAATCTCTGTTTATCATTGATATTCTCCTATGCAGTATCTGGGGACTGTTCATGTTTTCAACATGGGCTTTCTATGTCGGAGCGTTGTTGGTTCCTGTACTGCTGATAGTAGTGAGACTGTGGGTTTCGTTCATGGTATATAAGCGTGTTGGCTATGGACTGTATACTGCTACATGCTTTGCAGTGTTGCTTATCGGTTATGAACATCGAGACATTGTTTTTGGTATTCCGATAATCAGAATGGTAGATTATGCTTGCATGGTTATCGGTGGCGCTGCTCCCAGACTCTTTTTAGCCGATTATTATTATACACCCGATAAAGAAATGGGACAAATGATCGCCAACATTGGGTATGTGTGGCTTGCTGGCTATCCTATTCTCTTTGGACTTTATTCTCTGTTGAAGATCCGTTCAATCAAGTTCAGGTTGATGCCAGGCTGGAAAACTATAGTCAAATATGTTGTCGTAGTTTCGTTGTATGCCTATTTCTATGAGTTCTTCAGAGAACCAGCTTCTCCTCCTGATTGGTGGGTATGGACATTGATGATGTCCTTTGTGCCTATCATAACAGAATGGCATGCGTACAAAGAAAGCTCTGAGAGTTTCACTCCAATATGGAAAGACCGTATGGTTGGCTATTATGGATTGCTGTCGCTGATTATTCTGACGGCATTTCTCATAGGGCGTGAGAACCCCGGTTATCTCGGCAGTGTCGGAGTTATGGCATTATCAGTACTACTGCTTTATGTAGTTCTGAAGTCTGATGGTATATCATTGCAGACTCGTGATGTACTGATACTGGTATTCGGGACATTCGCGTATTGGTTAGCACAGTTTTTTGACAATGAATTAAAGATTGCGCTGCTTGTTATCAATCTGTGCTGCATTGCGTATGTTTGCCTGCTGAAAGGACTCAACTGGAAAACATTGCTGTTTGTGCCTATAGCCATCATAGTATTCATCCAGCCTTTCTGTATTGGCAACAACCTCTATACAGCTACAGATGTAGGAATGAGGGGCAAGTATCGATACTATGACAAAGCCATCAAAGGTCTATGGCTCGTCGATTGCGGGAAAGACAAACTTGGTTTACGAAATCGCTATGGTATGATACTGGATGCTGATTATGAGGACATTCAGCATATGCAGCGTTCTAAGCCTTATGTAAAAGTTAAGAAGAACGGCAAATGGGGAGTTTATTATTTGGAGCAGCGAAGAATGGAAATACCTCCTACCTATACGGACATCGTTCAGAAAGGCAAATACACTTTTTTGTTGGCAGATGAACAGAATCCTCAAAACAACAAATATCTAACGATGTATGTTCACTACTATAGGTATCAGGCTAAGATTTGGAAATTCTATGAGTTATCAGATACTATACCAGAGCAACCCCTTGCTTTTGACTGGTCACAGTTTGAAGACTATATCAATAACCGGTAAGAAAGGGAGATTCCCTCCTACCGGTTCATATTCTACTTTTTATTAAGCAAATGGCATAGATTCTCGTCATTGGCGATGCGTTCCAATTCGTCGTTGACAATCTGCTTCACGTCGTTCTTGATGTTGATATAGTTCTCTTTCACCATCTCATCCATGATGTCATTGCCATTTTCATCTGTAAAGTTTGTGATGATGGGAATTGGTTTGTAGGCTTTGGTCTCTTTGGCGACCTTGGCGTTATCGACTACGATTTCTGCATGAAAGATCTTCTGGTCGATGCGCTCGTCGAAGTTGTCAGAGACGGCACCAACGAACATACCCTGCGTGAGAGTGGAGATTTTGCTTGGGGGAATCAGACTATCCATCTGCGTATTGATAGAGGTTGAAGTGTCTTGGCGATTGATGGTCATTGACTGTCGTTTCTGAAGGACTTTGCCAAATCGGTCTGAAAGCGTCTTAGCTGTTTCGCCCACTACCTGGCCAGAGAAGATGTTACCAACTGTGTTCTGTACCACTTTTGCCTCCTTGTCACCATAGTCACGGACTAACTGGCTGAAGTCCTGAAAGCCCAGACAGACGGCAACCTTGTTGCTTCGGGCAGTGGCAATCAGGTTATCGAGGCCTTTGAAGTAGATGGTAGGCAATTCGTCGATGATGACAGAGGATTTGAGCATTCCTTTCTTATTGATGAGCTTGACTATACGGGAGTTGTAGAGACCGAGGGCTGCACCGTAGATGTTCTGACGGTCAGGGTTGTTGCCGACGCACAGGATTTTTGGCTCTTTGGGATTGTTGATGTCGAGCGTGAACTCACTGGCAGACATCACCCAATAGAGCTGCGGGGAAATCATACGTGAAAGCGGAATCTTGGCAGATGCTATCTGCCCTTGGAGCTGATCTGCAGCACCACCTTGCCAGGCATCAATGAAGGGGGACATGTAGTTCTCCAGTTCAGGATAGGATGATAATATCGGGAATATGTCCTCATACTTGCGGTTCAGGAACTCAACGGCATGGGGGAAGGTACAATACTTGCCTCCTTGGTAGAGTTTGAGGAACCAGATGATGGCGGCAAACAGAATGATTGGTGATTCAACGAAGAAGTCGCCCTGTTTTTGTACCCACGTACGGTTGAGGTTTAGCATGATGGTATAGGCCGACTCATAGGCATCGGAGATGTCAGTCATGAAGTCGGGATGAATGGGATTGCATCGGTGACTGCGACGCGGGTCATCGAAGTTGATGACATAGAACTTCGGCAATACCTTATAGCCGGACTTGTGCGTCAGCATGTGGTTATACGCAATGGTACTGAGGTCGGCAAACTTGTAGTCGTAGATATACATTGAGAAGCCTTTTTCGATGGACTGCTTGATGAAGTTGTTCACTACTGCATAGGACTTACCACTACCTGGAGTGCCAAGAACAATAGTTGCACGGAAGGGATTGACCACGTTGATCCAGCCCTTGTTCCACTTCTTCTTGTAGTAAAAGTGTGTTGGAAGATTGATGGAATACTCGTTCTCCAAGAGACGGGTTTCCTGCATGAAGGATTCGTTCTCATTGTTGAAAACATCATCCATGAGGTTGTTCTGGAGTAAGCGGCTCATCCACAGGCCACACATCAGTAGGCAGATGTAGCCTAATGATATGGTCAGGATGTAGAGTGCCGTACAGAACACAAATGGGAAGGGCAAGTCTAGTAGCCACCAGTTGAGGAAGAACAGGATGAAGCCTGCTACGAGTGCAGTACAGATTTTCGGCCAGGTAATCTTTTCTTCTTTCACTCCTTTCGTGCCGAGACAGGATAGAGCTAATAGGAGAACTGCAAACAGTTTGGTGTACAAAATAGAGTGGAATAGTCCTGCCGTTCTGTCAAAATTGGTCAGGATCTTGTCAACAATGCCCATTTGGATGTGCCAGTCTACGATTGCGGCATAACAGTACCAATAGACATTCATCACTACGAGAATAATACTCACGGCTCGCATAAAGTCCATGACTTTGGCGAGTCCTCTCAAATCATCTTCTTGTTGCATAATTGATTCGTTTTTATTTGTTGATACTAATGTTTCTGTTTACAGTCGTGGCCCACGACGCTTTTTCTTGCGCTGCATCTTGCGACGGAATGCCTCTTCCTCTGGGTCAACGGCAGGATTGTCGCTATTCAAGACATCGAGGGCATCAAGGAATGTTGCGGTACCTAATGCGCTATAGTGGTACTCAGAACCGTTGTTTGTCATTGCAGCACTTGTATGCTGATGTTCACTGGTACCCATATCACTGTCATGATACTGGTCTTGTTCTGAGTGTGTCTCTTCCTGATAGGGTCTCTGTTCTTCCTTTGGTGTGTTGAAATGCTGTTCCAGTGCATTTGCAGAGAAAGCCTTACCCATTCGGGAACCATTGAGGACACAATGGGTGCGATGGTCGATGAAGGTAGCACCGTACAGTCTGCCTTCATCAGTATAGCGGAACACGCAATCAATGCCTTTCTCTTTGAGCATCTTTACAAATTCATCTTTATCGTAAGTCTGTTTCAGGGCATACTCCAATGCTTTCTTTGTTGGCTCAGTTAGGTTCTTGTCCTTGATGCGCTGTTTGGATGCAACAGCTTTCTTATGCAATGCCTCATAGCCAACGGACTTGCCGAAGATCGAAGACTTGAACGGATTGCCCACCTTTACACCATTGGAATCAATAACAGAATAGACCAGACCGTTGTAATCCTCACCTTTGATGTTACCCCTCACCTCTTCTACTGTCAGGTTGTACAGAGATAGCAGTGCTCTCAGTTCCCCGATTGTCTGGAACTGGTAGATGCTAAACACAGCCTTGACCGTATTGCCCACTTGTTTCTTGATGTCCCCTGTATCTGGATTTATTGGATGCAGAGGATTTTTCTCCCCGTTCTCCTGTTTCTGACTTCGGTGGAGATTATACCGCTGTTCGAAGTTGCGTAAAATGTTGAGACTTCGCCGCTTAGTGAAGTCACAGTTGATACGCTTACCCTGTTCATCTACACGGATGGAAACGATATGCAGATGGTGGCGGTCTATATCCTCGTGCTTGACGATGATATACGGCTGGTCACCATAGCCCATGCGCTGCATATATTCATGCGCCATCTGTGTCAATTCCCCGTCCAATAGTTTGTCGTCAGGATGGGGATTGAGGGAGATGTGAATAACAGGCTTTTCTGTTCGCATCTGATTCGGTATGTGCCGCTCGAAGTCATGCAGGATCTGGACAATGTCAACTTTGCCAGTGCCGTCGTTGAAGATCTTGTTGGTATCGAGCAACAGCCCCTTGCCCTTATTCACCTTGTCGGCATTGTATTTGATGGCTCCAAAGAGGCTGGAGCCAATAGTAATCTTTGCTACCATCTTTCCCTTGCCTCCTTTGCCAATGCCACAATTTTTTGCCCCTGTTCCATCATCTGACGGGTCATTGCCTCAAGACGATAGAGCAAGGCCATCGCCTTCTTCTCGGAAAAGTGGCTACGTAGTTCCTTCACGACCTGATTGTAATTGACTGCTACGCCACGGAACTGAGCATGAAACGACGAAAGCTTTTCATAAAAGTCCACCATCGTCTTATCGACTTTCACGACCTTGAACGTCTCGCCAAAGACGCGCGACTTGACGAAAACAGCCTTGGCATAGACTCCCGACTGTTCGTAGAGCGTGAGAAACTTGGCCCATTCCACATCGTCGAAACGTACCATGACGCAGTGCGTCCGCTTGTTGTTCTTCGGGTATCGCCCCGTTCTTCGCTTTTGCTTTTCTTCCATATCTTGTATTTATACGTTACTTTCGCTTCCTCAAATCAGGGTTGACGACTTCGGAGTCAGCCCCAGCCCCCTGCAAGGGCAAGATGAGTGTTTCGTGGGTAACCCGAAACCTTTTGAGTAACTCAAAAGACATCTTGCTATGCTCCTGCGGGCATACATAATCCGCCTTGCGGACGGATTAGTCGCTTGGAACAGCCAAATATCGGTCGTGACCGACATGTCCGTCGCCCCTTGGTTTTTGTTTGCGGATGCAAAGGTCGGCAAAAGCCTTGGTTGCTCTTCGCAACTTACTAGTAGGTTGTGTGAAATATTTCTCGTGGCAAGCCCGTCGTGGCTTAGGTGGCACAGTGTTTTAGAGCCAACCTACGCCATCGGCTTCTGAATTTTGGCTGGTTGGTAATTTCGTCGTTCCTTTGCACCGTCATTCGGAACGGACGTACTTCCGTTACACATTAACAAAGGATGGACGGACGGAAGTTGCAATGGACTAAAGTTGCAAAGGACTGAAGTTGTAATGGACTGAAGTTACGATGGACGGACAGACACATGGACTAAGGTCAGGTGGTCTTGAAAGACGGACGTGTCGTTTGACGGACGTATGTACCGAAGGACTGACAAACGTTAGAAAGACCTGACGGACATCAGTGCTGAATGAAGGCACAACTACCTGAAGGATATAGGTAACAACGAACAGAATGTATAACTTAAAAAAGGACAGAAAATGAAGGAAGCAAAATTCGTCGCCTTCTCCACTCAGAAGGGAGGAGCAGGCAAGACAACGTTGACAGTGCTGATGGCAAGCTATCTGCACTATGTAAGAGGATTGAACGTCGGTATCGTGGACTGCGACTTCCCGCAGTTCAGCATTGCTGACATGCGCAACCGCGACATGGAGAACATCAAGGAGAACCAGATGCTGGCCAAGCAGTGTGCAGAGCTTTACAAGAAACTCGACAAGCGGTCGTACCCTATCGTGGAGAGCCGACCGGAGGATGGTATCGAGACGGCTATGGAGATGATGAAGCAGCAGGACTTCGACATTATCTTCTTCGACCTGCCAGGGACGATGAACAACAAGGGAACCATGAGAACCATCGCCCACATGGACTATGTGTTCTGTCCGATTACGGCAGACCGCGTGGTGATGCAGAGTTCATTGACATTTGCCAAGGTCATCAACGACAAGCTAGTGACAACTGGCAAGACGAACATCAAGGGGCTCTACTTCGTCTGGAACATGGTTGATGCCCGTGAGAAGACTCGGCTCTATGAGGTTTATGAGCGTATCATTGGTGAGTTGGGGCTGTCGGCACTCAACACGGAGATACCTGACAGCAAACGTTTCCGCAGAGAAGGTGATACGGAAGACAAACGTCCTCTGTTCCGCTCAACGATGTTCCCGCCAGATAAAACACTCATCAAGGGTAGCTGCATCAATGAACTGACGGACGAGATCCTGGAAATCGTAAAACCATGAGCAGATGGAGAAGAACATGAACATTGACCTGGACACGGAAGACCTCATCGAGAGTGTCCGTCCTGAGATGGCCATCCGTCCTGCAAGGAAAGAGCCAGAGCAGGCCGCAGTCCAGCCTCCAATCATCAAGGAGGACAACAGACTGAAAACGAGGAGTCCTGCGCCAAAGACGGCCAAGCCTGCGCTGATAGATGAATACCAGCAGCAGTTTGTGAGGAAGTCCGACTTCAACGTCCACATGGGCAAGACCTGCTATGTGCGGCGTAAGTATCACGAGCGTATCTCGCAGATAGCCGAGATGCTTGGACAAAAGAGCTTTTCCATCTCCGGCTATATCGACAACGTACTATATGAGCACTTTGCGAAATATGACGGTTGTGTGGATGCGCTCTTCAAGAAAAGATTTGATGAAATACTGACTAATAAAACAGAATGAGAAATGAACAAGATTTTTGAGAAACTACAGAGACTGAAAAAGAACGGCAGTGATCATGCCGAGAGGAAAGGACTCAGCACTGAGGATTGCCTTGACATCATGGCAAAGTATGAACTGACCTATCAGCTGGTGAAGAATCTGCTGGAGACGGAACTCAGCCACTATGACGAGCAGGAGGACATAGACCGCTTTCACATGGCATCACTCAGCGACAAGGACGAGGAGTTTCTGAACCTCTTTTCCAATCCTCCGATGGACTGTGCCGCACGTCGTGGTAAGATGTCATATCTGCGTCCAGAATACCACAACCGAATCCGTGCCATCGTGAATGCCCTGAATATGGAGGGCGTGAACATCTCCAGTTATGTGGACATGGTGCTGACAGACCATTTCATGCGATTCGATGAACAGATTGACCACCTGATCCAGAACTGCTATCGTGAAACGTACAGACAGAACAAGCAATGGAAACCATCGTGATAGTATTGCTGCTGTGCATACTGGTCTATGAACTGTGCATCTTCATCTGGTTTACGCCTGGGCAGTCACAAAAGCAAAAGCCTACAGAGACGGCTACTGAGGTCGAGAAGTCCAGGGTTACGGACGATGACATTATGGGCAAAAGCAAGTTCGACATGAAAGAAGAATGCCGCTTGATGCGCCAACGCAAAGAAGAGGCGGAGCGTAAGGCGGCAATTGCCAAGGGCGAGATGACGGAGGATGGCAGCGAGATTGCTCAGGAGGTGAAGTCAGAGGACTGTGAGGTGGAACAGAAACCTGTATGGACACAGGTTCCGAATGAGGAAATTCCCGATATGTTTGCAGAGCCTGATGTCCCGTTGGCCAAAGGTGATCCGCTCAATGATGTCGACCTGACATTTGGAGTCAGGAAGAACCTCGATAAAGAGGAAGAGCGTGAGGTGTCAGAGAAGATGTATAAGCTGTTCGATGATACGATTGTCCTTGATGACATCTGTGACCAGGCACCGGAAGTGGGCCGTGAGATTCGCCGGATGATAGACAAGTATAAGAAGGAAATGTTCAAGACTGAGGAGCAAAAGCCCGAAGTGGAGGGCATCGTGCAGAAACGGTTCTCGATGAAAGACCGCTATGCGGACTTCGATGTCGAGGACTTAGTGTAGAACCAGTAAAACTGCAAAGCAGATGAAAGAAAGAGACTACGGATAGAGGTGAGTTTACGCAACCACTGAATCCAACAATTATCCAATCCACAATTAACAACAAGTAATAAACCATTTAAACGTAAACGAAAAATGAAAAAGGATGCAATCAAGTTTGTAAACAATACGATGGTGAGCACCAATCGTAAGTTCGTCGCATGTGCAGCCCTCATTGCTGCCGCAACCACCACTGCAATGGCCCAGGGCAACGGCCTTGCAGGTATCAATGAGGCCACTTCGATGGTCACAAGTTACTTTGAACCAGGCACTAAGCTGATTTACGCAATTGGTGCCGTCGTGGGACTTATCGGCGGTGTGAAGGTCTATGGCAAGTTCTCGTCTGGAGATCCCGATACCTCGAAGACCGCTGCCTCATGGTTCGGTGCCTGCATCTTCCTCATCGTGGCCGCTACCATCCTGCGCTCGTTCTTCCTCTAAGCCTATATATAATATTAAGGTATAAGGAGAACGACCAATGGCTGAGTACAATATCAACAAGGGTATTGGCCAGTCGGTTGAGTTCAAGGGGCTGAAAGCGCAGTATCTCTTCATCTTCGCGGGCGGACTGCTTGTAGTCTTTGTCCTGTTCGTGATTCTCTATCTCGCTGGCATGAACCAGTGGGTGTGCATCGGTACGGGTGTCGTGTCTGCCTCCGTCCTGGTCTGGCAGACCTTCGCCCTCAACCGACGCTACGGAGAACACGGACTGATGAAGCGAATGACGAACAGACAGCATCCCCGTTTCCTGATTAACCGACGCAAGCCATACCAGATGATTAAGAACCAAGTAAAGGAAGAACCCAATGAGGAATACGCTGAAAGCAACAACCGTTGAGAATAAACTGCCGCTGCTGGCAGTGGAGAACGGCTGCATCGTGTCGAAGGACGCAGACCTGACCGTCGCTTTTGAGGTAACGCTGCCGGAACTCTACACCGTGACCTCACAGGAGTACGACACCATTCACGGCTGCTGGGTGAAGGCCATCAAGGTACTGCCCGACTATAGCATCATCCATAAGCAGGACTGGTTCATCCGTGAGACCTACAAACCAGAGTTGAAGAGCGGCATGAGTTTCCTGTCACGTAGTTTTGAACGGCATTTCAATGAACGCCCCTATCTGAAGCATACGTGCTACATCTACCTGACGAAGACCACTAAGGAGAGAAACAGGATGCAGAGTAACTTTTCGACGCTGTGCCGAGGACATATTATCCCGAAGGAACTGAACAAGGAAACGGCTACCCGCTTTTTGGAGTCGGTGGAGCAGTTTGAGCGCATCATGAATGATTCGGGCTTCATCCGTCTGCGTAAACTGAGTGACAACGAGATTGTAGGCACCCGTCTCAAGGCAGGATTGATAGAGCGGTATCTGTCACTGAACCCAGAGGAAAATGCCTCGCTTAAGGACATCGACCTCGATCCTGCTGAGATGAGGATTGGCGACAACCGCCTATGCCTCTTCACGCTCTCCGATGTGAACGACCTTCCTGCCAAGGTGGGAACGGACGTTCGCTACGAACGACTGAGTACGGATAGAAGCGACTGCCGCCTGTCATTTGCCAGTCCCGTAGGACTGCTGCTGCCCTGTAACCACATCTACAACCAGTATGTGATACTCGACAATAGCGACGACAACCTGCAGCAGTTTGAGAAGACGGCTCGGAATATGCAGTCGCTGAGCAAGTACAGTCGCAGTAATGCTATCAACAAGGAGTGGATAGATATGTATCTGAACGAAGCACACTCCCAAGGACTCATCAGCGTCCGTGCCCACTACAACGTGATAGCATGGAGCGACGACGCGGAGGAACTGAAGCATGCCAAGAATGACATCGGTAGCCAGTTGGCCAGCATGGAATGTATGCCAAGATACAACACCGTCGATTGTCCGACACTCTACTGGTCAGGCATCCCCGGCAACGAGGCCGACTTCCCCGCGGAAGAATCGTTCTATACCTTCATCGAGCCTGCAGTGTGCCTCTTCACGGAAGAGACCAACTATAGGTCATCGCTCTCACCATTTGGCATCAAGATGGTGGACAGGCTGACGGGCAAGCCGTTGCATATCGACATCTCGGATTTGCCGATGAAGAAAGGTGTCACCACGAACCGCAACAAGTTCGTGCTGGGGCCGTCGGGCAGCGGCAAGTCGTTCTTCATGTGCCACGTCGTGCGCCAGTACTATGAGCAGGGTACGCATGTGGTGCTGATAGATACGGGACACTCGTACTCGGGGCTGTGCAATGAGATTCATCGAAAGACGCATGGCAAGGACGGCATCTACTACACCTACACCGAGGAGCATCCGATTTCGTTCAACCCGTTCTATACGGATGACTACGTTTTCGACGTGGAGAAGAAGGACTCGATAGTGACGCTGCTGCTGACGCTCTGGAAGAGTGAGACGGAGAACGTGACAAAGACCGAATCGGGCGAGTTGGGCAGTGCCGTGTCAGCATACATCAGCATGATCCAGGCAGACCACAGCATCGTGCCGTGCTTCGACACCTTCTATGAGTATATGCGCGACGTGTACCGCCAGCAGATGCAGGAGCGTGACATCAAGGTCGAGAAGGAGGACTTCAACATCGACAATTTCCTGACGACCCTTCGCCAGTACTACAAGGGCGGTCGCTATGACTTCCTGCTGAATTCGAAGGAGAACATCGACCTGCTGAGTAAGCGGTTCATCGTATTCGAGATTGATTCCATCAAGGACAACAAGGAACTGTTTCCTGTGGTGACCATCATCATCATGGAGGCGTTCATCAACAAGATGAGACGGCTGAAAGGTGTGCGTAAGATGATTGTAGTGGAAGAGGCATGGAAAGCCCTGACCGCTGCCAACATGGCTTCCTATATGCTCTACCTCTATAAGACGGTGAGAAAGTTCTTCGGTGAGGCAGTGGTGGTGACGCAGGAGGTGGATGATATTATCTCATCGCCCATCGTGAAAGAGTCGATTATCAACAACTCCGACTGCAAGATCCTGCTCGACCAACGGAAGTATCTCAACAAGTTCGACCAGATACAGAAACTGCTCGGATTAACCGACAAGGAAAAGGCTCAGATACTGAGCATCAACCAGGCCAACAACCCGTCGCGGAACTATAAGGAGGTGTGGATAGGACTTGGCGGCACACAGTCGGCAGTCTATGCCACGGAGGTCAGCCCGGAGGAATACCTGGCATACACGACGGAAGAGACCGAGAAGATGGAGGTGCAGCAGTTGGCAGACAGGTTGGGCGGTGACATCGAGGGTGCCATCAAACAGCTTGCCGACAAGCGTAGGGAAGGTTCGAAGTAAGTCATGACCAGCAGAAGAAAAGTAAACGGTGCAGCCATGCACCAAGTAATAACCCTTTAACGACAAAAGGAGAAAAGAACAAATGAGAACAAAAGCATTAGTGATTATCAGCCTCGCTTTGACATTGTTTGTCGGCAAGGCCAGTGCGCAGTGGACGGTCGTTGACCCGACGAACCTTGCACAGAGTATCGTGAACTCTACCCGTGAGATTGTCGAAACCTCGACCACGGCCAAAAACATGATTTCGGAGTTTCAGGAAACCGTGAAGATCTATGAGCAGGGCAAGAAGTACTACGATGCCCTGAAGAGCGTGAACAATCTCGTCCGCGATGCCCGCAAGGTGCAGCAGACCATCGTTATGGTGGGCGACATCACCGACATTTACGTGAACTCGTTCCAGAAGATGATGAACGACGAGAACTTTTCAGTGGAAGAACTGTCGGCCATCGCCACTGGCTACACGAAACTGCTGGAGGAATCGACTGGCGTACTGAACGAACTGAAGACGGTAGTGAATATCTCTACGCTCTCGATGACCGACAAGGACAGGATGGACGTAGTGGACAAGTGCTACCGTGACATGAAACACTACCGCAACTTGGTCAGCTACTACACCAACAAGAACATATCGGTGTCGTACCTCCGTGCCAAGAAGAAGCACGACCTCGACCGTGTACTGAAGCTCTACGGAAAGGGTGCGCAGAAATACTGGTAAACCAAGAACAAGAGAGAAATGATGACAGACTTATTGCTAATCATCGACACGGACAACATCCACACCATCCTTCGCCAGTTGTACGATGACATGATGCCGCTCTGCTCGCAGATGACGGGCGTGGCAAGGGCGGTGGCCGGGTTCGGTGCGCTCTTCTATATCGCCTACAGAGTCTGGCAGTCGCTGGCACGGGCAGAGCCGATAGACGTATTCCCGATGCTGCGCCCGTTCGCCATCGGGCTGTGCATCCTGCTCTTCCCGTCGGTGGTGCTCGGCACGCTCAACAGCGTGATGAGTCCGATAGTGCAGGGCGTGAGCACCATGCTCGAAGGGCAGAAGCTGGACTTGGAGGAACTGCGCCAGCAGAAGGACGAGTTGGAGGTGGAGATGATGAAGCGCAACCCAGAGACGGCCTACCTGGTGGACGATGCGGAGTTTGACAAGGAACTGGAGAACCTTGGTATCTCGCCCTCGGACCTCGCAACGATGGCGGGGATGTATGCGGAGCGCGGACTTTACAAGCTGCAGAAGATGATACGCGACGGCTTCCGCTATATACTGGAACTAGTGTTCGAGGCGGTGTCGCTGATGATTGACGTGCTCAGGACGTTCTTCCTCATCGTGCTGTCGATACTCGGGCCGCTGGCATTCGGCATAGCGGTGTACGACGGTTTCCAGAGTACCCTCACGGGATGGATGTGCAGATATATACAAGTGTATCTCTGGCTCCCGATTGCCGACCTGTTCAGCTGTATACTGGCGAGAATCCAACAGCTCTCGATAGCACACGACATTGAGCAGATGCAGACAGACCCAAGTTTTTCGCTCGACTCGTCGGACGGGGTGTACCTTATCGTGATGATGATAGGTATCATCGGCTACTTCTGCGTTCCGACGGTGGCAGGCTGGGTGATTCAGGCCGGAGGCATCAGCAACTACGGGCGCAACGTGAACAAGTCAATCACAAAGAGTGGCGGCGCACTGAAGAGCGGTGCCTTGTGGCTGGCGAAGTAACCGTTGTGTGACAAATGTGATTTTGTAACGATTAAAAATGTAACGACAAAAGAGGAAATGGAATTCAAATCATTGAGGAACATCGAATCATCATTCCGGCAGCTACGGCTGTTCGGGATGATCTTCCTGGCCGCGTGTACGGTGGTCACGGTGTGGTCGGTGTGGAGTTCGTACAGCTTTGCGGAGAAGCAGCGGGAGAAGATCTATGTGCTTGACGGTGGCAAGTCGCTGATGCTGGCACTCTCGCAAGACCTGTCACAGAATCGTCCGGCAGAGGCGAGGGAACATGTGAGACGCTTTCACGAACTGTTCTTTACGCTGGCACCGGAGAAGAGCGCCATTGAGAGCAACGTGCATCGTGCGCTGGTGATGGCAGACAAGAGTGCATACAACTACTACCGTGACTTTGCGGAGCAGGGCTTTTACAACCGCATCATTGCGGGCAACATCAACCAGACGGTGAGGGTGGACAGCGTAGTATGTGACTTCGACAACTATCCATATCAAGTGAGGACGTTCGCACGGCAGACGATTATCCGTGAGAGTAACGTGACGGAGAGGACGCTGGTGACAGAGTGCCGACTGATGAACAGCAGCCGCTCGGACGACAATCCTAACGGCTTTCAGATTCGGAACTTCACGATTATTGAGAACAAGGACATCAGGACGGTGAAGAAATGAAACAGGAAGTAGCGAACGTAAAGCAAAGGATTGTGAGAGGTATCAAGGAAAGGCTTGATGCACTCTCGCCTGATCAGAGACTGCATCTGGTAGTCGGGATGTTCGGTATCCTCGTGGTTCTGTTGCTGTTCTGCGTCTGGCAGACGGTAAGCGACATCGCAGACAGCCCAGAGAATACGAACATCGTGATAGAGCACATTGACAGACCCATCATCGTGGACGGCAGACATGAGTATCAACAACTAAAAGACATTGTAAATGGAACAGGAGAACATGGAGAATCAGGAGCAGTTGCAAGGCGGAGCCTTGGGCAGCTCATCCCAGGAGGGGCAGGACAATGAGCCCCAGAAAGTAGAGGCGACGGAAAAGCCAAAACGGGAACTGACGGAGGAAGAAAGACTGAAGCGCAACAAACTGATGGTGCTTGGTGCTGCCATCATCGGATGCGTCTTTATCCTCGGCTGGCTGTTTACCTCGCTCAGCGGGAGTGACGAGAACGTTACGGGCAGGAATGGTTTCAATACCGAAATGCCTGATGCAGACCAGGGAAGCAGCAACATTGCCGACAAGAGCAAGGCTTATGAGATGGACGGGGTGAAGAAGAACCAGCAGGAACGGCATGACTTAGGGGCATACTCCATGAGTGAGACAGATTCCGTGTCGGTGTCGGACGAAATGAACCTGATGGCTACCTCTACGCCAAAGGAGGATGAAGAATCTCCTGCCAAGCAGCGGGTGGCACAGTCGGCAGCAGCCTGCAATGAACTGAGCCAGGCACTCGGCAGTTTCTACCAGCCTTCGGGTGATGCAGCCAATGAAGAACTACAGAAGCGTATCACGGAACTGGAGCAAAAGCTGGCCTCGCAGACGGCATCAGGCGGAAGCAGCGTTGATGACCAGTTGGCACTGATGGAAAAGTCGTATCAGTTGGCGGCGAAGTATATGCCTACAGGACAGAATGGCGGTCAGACGGCATACCCAGGGGCTGGTGAACAGCCGACATCAGGCAGTCAACAGGGAAAGAAGCGCAAGGTGTCGCCAGTACAGCAGGTGACGAAGACGGTGGTATCTGCCTTAGGAGGTCAGATAGCCGATGAAGAAGAGGGTGACGGTGGCTTTACCTTCCAGTCGTTCAATACGGCAGTCGGCTTTGGGAGCGGTGTCAGTCGGAAGAATACCATTTCAGCATCGGTCTATGGTTATCAGACGGTGACTGACGGGCAGGCAGTGAGACTACGGCTGTTGGAGCCGATGGCGGTAGATGAGCGGATTATCCCCAAGAACTCCATCATCGTGGGCAGCACAAAGATTCAGGGTGAACGGCTCTGCATCAGCATTACCACGATAAAGAACGGCAGGATGATTATCCCCGTGGAGTTGTCAGTCTATGACACCGACGGTCAGGAGGGAATCTTTATTCCGAACTCAATGGAGGTGAGTGCTGCCAAGGAGGTTGTCGCCAATATGGGCGGATCAATGGGAAGCAGCATCAATATCTCGTCGGATGCGAAGGCTCAACTGGCCTCAGACCTCGGCAAAGGACTGATTCAGGGAACGAGCCAGTATATCGCCAAGAAGATGCGAACCATCAAGGTACACCTGAAAGCAGGGTATCAGGTGTTGCTGCACCAGAAAGAAGATTAAGTGTATAACCAATTAACGACAAAAGAAACAAAATGATTATGAGAATGAAGAAAGTTTTGATGATTGCTTGCGCCCTGTTTGCTGGCGCAAGCGCAGTGAATGCACAGAATACGGAACTGCCCAAGGACGGTGACCTGTTCCAGGGACTGACACGCAGTATTACCTACGACCGCATGATACCACCTCACGGATTGCAGGTGACGTTCGACAAGACGGTGCATATCATCTTCCCTGCTACTGTGACATACGTGGACTTAGGTTCTGCCAACATCATGGCTGGCAAGGCTGACGGTGCGGAGAATGTCATCCGCGTGAAGGCTACTAAGCGATGGTTCAAGGGGGAGACCAACATGAGTGTCATCACAGAGGACGGCTCATTTTACGCCTTTAATGTCAAATATGCAAAGGAGCCGGATAAGCTCAATATCGAGATGAAGGACTTCATTCATGACGGCTCGGCTGTCAATCGTCCGAACAACTCTATGGACATCTATCTGAAGGAACTCGGCTCGGAGAGTCCTGTGCTGGTGCAACTGGTGATGAAGAGCATCTGGAAGCAGAACGAGCGCATCGTCAAGCATATTGGCAGTAAGGGCTTCGGCATCCGCTTCTTGCTGAAGGGCATCTATACACATAACGGACTGCTGTACTTCCATACGGAAATCAAGAACTCCAGCAACGTGCCGTTTGATGTGGACTATATCACATGGAAGATTGTGGACAAGAAGGTGGTGAAGCGTACTGCCATTCAGGAGCAAGTAATCCAGCCCTTGCGTACTCAGAACTTCGTGCTGAACGTCTCAGACAACAGTACAGAGCGCACGGTGTGGACGATGGACAAGTTTACGCTACCTGATGACAAGTGTCTGGTGGTGGAACTGGCAGAGAAGAACGGTGGGCGTAACCAGCAGTTTGTTATCGAGAACTCGGACCTGGTACGTGCGAAGTTGATTAGCGAACTGAAAGTAAAGTAGGACAATAAGAGGAACAAAAACGTAACATTCGAGAAAAAACGATGAAGAAACTATTGATAATTGGCGTGCTTGCCCTGACTATGGGACAAGTCTACGCGCAGAGATGCCTTCCGAAGATGCAGGGCATTGAGGTAAACGGCTGTTTTGTGGACGGCAAGCCATTGAGCGCAGCATTTAGTGGCGGTATTGCTTTATCCACCTACACCAAGAACGGTAGCAAGTGGGTGTTTGGCGGCGAGTACCTACAGCGTGACTACGGCTATTCGAACACGACTATCCCCGTTGCTCAGGTCACGGCAGAGGGTGGCTACAACAAGAAGTTGCTTACGGATGCCAGCAAGACATTGTTTGTATATGGCGGTGTCTCGGCATTGGCAGGATATGAGAGCGTGAACTGGGGTAAGACGTTGCTGCCTGACGGTGCCACACTACAGGACAGGGATGCATTCATCTACGGCGGTGCGCTGACACTGAACATCGAGGTTTATCTTTCAGACTGTCTGGCACTCATGGGCAATGTGCGTGAACGCTGTCTGTGGGGTAACGATACTGGGCGATTCCATACGCAGTACGGTGTGGGGCTGAAACTGATTATCAACTGACGGCAGACTATGAACATAGACGAAGTACGGGACATGCCCGTGACGGACTTCCTGCATAAGTTGGGACAGAAGTCTGTCAGACAGAGAGGCTATGAGGTCTGGTTTCATGCACCATACCGTTCAGACAGGACACCATCGTTCTGTGTGAACACGAAGAAGAATATCTGGAATGACTTCGGGACAGGGATGGGCGGTGACATCTTTACGCTGGCTGGACTGATGATTAACTCCAACGACTTCATGGCTCAGGCAAAGTATATCGGTGAGGTGACGAACAATCCAGTAGAATGCTCCAAGCCTCCTGTATATGAGTCAATGTCTACTGAACCGCAATTTGCGGATGTCGAAGTGAAGCAGTTGAATCATCCTGCTTTGATGGGCTATCTCAGAGAAAGGGGCATATCCTCAGACATTGCAACAGCCCATTGTGTAGAGATTCACTACAAACTGCATGGCAAACAATATTATGCCATCGGCTTTCCAAATGAAAGTGGCGGCAATGAGATTCGCAACAAGTTCTTCAAGGGTAGCATCCCGCCAAAGGATGTGTCGCTCATCAGTAACGGCTCGGATAAGGTCAATGTCTATGAGGGGTTCATAGATTTCCTTTCTGGTCTGACGCTCGGCTATGGCAGGACTGAGGACAATCTGGTGCTCAATTCCGTCGCCAACAAGGAAAAGGCATACAAGCACCTCGACAAGTATGACTACATCAAATGTTGGCTTGACAATGACAAGGCAGGTCGGCAATGTCTTGAAACCCTGCAAAAGCGGTATGGCGATAAAGTGCAAGACTGCTCTTGTGTATTCCATCCTTACAAGGACGTGAATGAGTACCTGCAACAGCAAATAACGAACAAACCAAACCAATAAAACGAATTTGAATTTATGAAGAAACTATTGAAAAAAGTAATGATGTGCGCCACCATGATGGCCGCACTGGTTGGTTTTACCTCTTGTGAGGATGACCTGGACTTACAGACCAACTATCCCTTTGAGGTGGAGGTGATGCCTGTGCCAACGAAGGTGCTGCGTGGGCAAACGGTTGAAATCCGCTGCCATCTGAACAAAGAGGGTGACTACAAGAACACGCTATACACCATCCGCTGGTTCCTCCATGATGGCACTGGTTCACTCCGCATGGAGAATGGTACAATTCTCCTGCCCAACGACCGCTACCTGTTGGAGAACGAGACTTTCCGTCTCTACTACACCTCGGCCAGTACCGAAGCCCACAAGTTCATCGTGGTCGTGGAGGACTCTAACGGTAACAGTCAGACGCTGACGTTCAACTTCAATAACGAGAACAAGAAGGATGAAGAGAATGAGGATTAGACTACTGACGCTGACCATCCTGACATCGGTGGTGTCAGTAAGGGCAATGCCCCAAAAGCTGCCTTACACGGAAAATCAGTTTGAAATGGCCGTCGCCTGCATCAAGCATTTCGAGGGCTGGCACAACATGAAGGACTACATAGGCTATGGGCATCAGCTTCAGAAAGGCGAACGCTATTCAGCCCGTACCCTGACAAAGAAACAAGGTGACCTGCTGCTCCGTCTCGACCTGATGCGCAACCTGTATCTGTTTCGTGGTTACGGAAAGGATGCGCTGCTACTCTCTGTTCTGGCTTACAATGTCGGCCCATACGCGATACTCGGCACAACCAAACGTCCCAAGAGCCGACTATTGCGAAAGATTGAGAGAGGCGACAGGAATATCTATAACGACTACATCGCTTTCTGCCGCTGGCATGGCAGACAGGTGAAGTCCATCAAGTTTCGTCGTCAAGTGGAGTACGACCTTTTCTTTGTGCGATGAAAACAAAAACACCTCGGATGAATTCTCCATCGGTTTCATTCGAGGTGTTTTGTCGTTGACAGAAAGATTACCTGACCACAAACTTCTTTCCACCACGAATCACAATGCCATGAGTATTGCTGTCTGCCCTGCGGCCATCCAAGGTATAGGATGAATCTTCAAATCGTAAATCTTCACTTGGCGAATCGCAGATGCTCTTGATGCCCGTCGTCTCGTTGACAGTACCACTGCCGCTACTGGTGCCCACCGTCAGCGTGTAGCCGTTCTTGTTGATGGTGCCGTTGTTGGTCAAGGTCGATACATAGCTGTTGCCCGTCAGGTTCCATACGGCTCCGCTCTCAACGGTGACAGCTGCTGACTTGGCATTATTGTCGGCATCCGTTGCTCCGCTCCAAGTCACATTCGATCCTACAGTTACAGCGAGATTGTTCACATCGTCAGCGTCCACATCGCCCGTATATGCCCATCTGTCCTTGGTGGTTTTCAGCACCAGATGGCCCGTGGAGTTCTCGCCGCGCTTGTAGTATTCCACCGTCATCAGCTTGTTGCTGGCCACATTCAGGCTTACGTCCGTCAGCGTCAACGTTCCCGTCACGTTGGTCACGTAGGCGAGCGGTGCGCTGCTGTTGGTGGTGGTCAATGTGGAGTTTGTGATGTAGCACACAGGCTTCGTACCCTCCGCATCGCCAGAGTTCGACTGGTGAAGCAGGATGCCACGGGCCTCTGCATCCGACTGCATCGTGCTGTTCTCGATGATCACCGTGTTGGCACCCTCCACCGTCGCCATCGGTCCTTTCTCCGAGAGTCCCGTGATGCCATCCACAGAGATGGTGCCCGTGGAATAGAGCACCGACGACTTGCTGCCCTTGGCGGTTATCGTGCTGCGACGGACGGTCACCGTGCCGCCGCCACGATCCGTAGCCACCGTCGAACTGGTCTCGCTGCGGGTGGTGATGTTGACATTCGTGGCATTGATGATGCCGCCTCCCGTGCAATGCAGTCCGCGCGATACGCTCTTCGTGTTGTCGATGGTGATGCCGTCCACATTGATGGTGGCTCCGCTCGTGGCAAAGACGGCATTCGCGCCCTTGGCATCGGTAGTGACCGTGCCGCCCGTCATGTTGATGGTGGCCCCGCTGCCTGAGGCATAGACAGCCGAGTTGGTGCCGTAGAAACTGGTGTCGTCGCCCGAATAACTGCTGCTGTAGTCGCCCGTCTTCGTAACCGAACAGTCTGTCATGGTGAGTGTGCCCTTGGTCACCTGCACCACGTTGTAGTCGGGCGTGGATGTGGAGAGTGCCTCATTGTTCTTACTGACTGTCGAGCCGTCGGACAAGGTATATGCCGAGCCTGCGGGTGTTTTCGACGACGAGGATCCTCCAGCCCTTGTCTGTGCCGCTACTGTTATAGCGGACAGACCGAATACCACAGATAGAAATACCTTCTTCATAGTTTCATCTCCTTGTTATTTACGAACAAACGGTGGCCATTGGCTTTGATGTGTGAAGCGTCGCCTGTGAGCGATGTGATGTAGGTGTCGGCTGTGAGCATCCATGTGCAATCACTGCCCAGAATGACATTCACCGTTCCCGTTTCTGTAGAAATTGTCTTGCCTGTAGCATTGGTGATGTTGCCACAGATGGAACCTGTGAAGGTAGAGCCTTCTGCCAGTGTCAGCGTCAGTTCCGAGTCGCTGCCCACAAGGATGGTGCCGTCCAACTGTTGGCAGCTTGCGTTCAGCGTAGCCTTGTTCTTGGCTCCCTGCCAACCATCAGCACAGACGCTCAGCAGCACTTTTTCATGATCCTCGTTCTCCAGTGCCACGCCATCGAGTGTGATGATGGCATTGGTATTGGTGACGTGAAACAGATGGCCGTTGCGGTTTGTCAATTTGCCGCCGTTCATCGTGAAGTGCGAGTTGCCGCTGTCGGCATCGCCAGAGAACGACTGGTAGATCATGATGGCATCGAGGAACTGGGCATGTCCGTTGCGCTGGGTGTTGCTCACCGTCATCCGGCAGTTGTTCAGCGTGATGCTGTTCTTGCCCTCTATGCACACGCCCTCTGAGAGATTTGAGGTGAGCGTGGCATCCTGTACGGTGATGTCGGCTGTAGAGTAGATGACAGGCGAGCCAAGGCCGTTGCTGGTATAGCTGCCGCCCTCAACCGTGACCGTGCCGCCACCGCGATCCGTGCGTATCGGAGCCGACGAGCGTCCGCTGGTGGTCACCGTCAGGTTCTTGGCCTTCATCACACCACCGCCTGTAGTCATAATGCCGCCAGAGCCATCGCCGGTAGTGGTGATATTCGTATCCTCGATGATGACTGTCGTGCCGTCACCTTGACCTCCATTCCGCCCTCCATTGCCGCCATAGGAAAAGACACCGTTGGCTCCCGTGGCATTGCTGGTAATCGTACCGCCCGTTATATTTGTTGTGCTGCCTCCCTTGACGAGCAAGGCAGCATTCACGCCATAGAAGCTGCAGTTGTCGCCGCCGTCGGAATCGCCCGTCTTGTTGATGGTGGGCTGCGAGATGTTTACGGCATCCTTTGTTGAAACCATCAGCGCACTCTCATCTGCTTTAGTGCTCTGATATTGCTTACCGCTCTCCGTTGCACCTGCTGTCAGTACTGTTGCTCCGGCATATTTGACTTCCACGCTGCGAGAGCCGGGGCCACCGGGTCGGCCCATGCCGCCACGCCTTACCTGGCCTCCCTGTTCCAAGTCCTGCTGACCACCCAGCAGGAACTCTCGGATTCTGCGCTGCGAAGCGAACTGCGGTTTCATTTTCAGGTAGCCCTCATACTGGCTCTCGGTGAGAATCTTGCCGATGGCCTTGTCATATTTTTGCTGCTGCTTGTCGTAGTCGTAGGTGTTCTCCTGTGGCTGACCACCACCAGGCCTACCCATGCCGCCGCCACGGGGACTGCCTTGCATGCCACCTCCGCGGCTGCCCATGCCACCGCCAGGCATACCGCCTCCGAAGCCGCCCATACTGCCACCATGCTGACCACCACCAGGGCCACCCATGCCGCCAGGTCGGCCACCACTGGGACGTTCGCCCTTAGGTGGTTGCCCGCCCTTTGACTTTTCACGCTGCTCACCCTCTATCAGCGTCTTGTATTTCTTATTCAGTTTGGCAATCTTCTTCTGTTGTTTCTCGTCCAGTTGCAGTTCTGCCACCATCTGTTCCGTCATCTGTTCGTAGGTCATGCGCCTATCTTTCTGAGGCACGCTCAACTGAGATGCCGTTTCGTTATCCTGCGCCATCGCTCCTGCGGGAAGCAGCAGGGAAAGCAGCAGCAATAGTTGTCTCGTTTGTATCATATCGTATTTTGAATTACGAAGCAAAGGTAATAAAAAGTTCCTGTTGTGGCAAAACTATTCAGCGAATCGGCCAATTCTTAAAGCGGATGCTGACCGTGATAGGGATTTGTGAAGCCGAGCTGTGGTTTGCTATAAAAAAGGCGCGGTTCGCTGAAATTTTTTTCCGGATGGCTGATAATGGGTACTTTTTGCAGCGTCGAAACAAACAATCGGCAAGTAAACTGGAGTATAGACAAAAAGTAAAAAGAAGATGAAAAAGTTATTATTGACAATGGTGACCCTCCTGTCGATGACAGCGATGACGGCCCAGACGACGGGCGGTGAGCGCAAGGCTCCAAAGAAAATGACCCATGAGGAAATGACGACCCAGATGGTCAGTCAGTTGAAACTGAATGACGCGCAGAAGACCAAGGTGGCTGCGCTCAATAAGGAGTATCAGGACTATCTGATGCCTGAGCCGCCACAGAAACCAGAGGGGCAGGCAGGCAGCGATGGTGACAAAGCCAAGCAGAAGAAAGCAGGAAACAAGAAACAGAGTGCTGGCAACCATCAGGCAAAGCGCCAGGAATATGAAAAGAAGCTGAAGACGATACTGACAGACGACCAGTACAAGTCCTATCAGAAGATGGGGGCTCAGGGAAAGGGAAACGGTTCAAAGCCCAAACAGAAAACGCAGACAAACTCATAGCATAAGTCTCTTTCGGAATCCCTATACGGTATGTTCCCTCATCAGTTTCCCGATGAGAGGAACATACCTTTTTTTAATAACCTAAATCTTCACCGACAAGCACTACAACATGCCGGCCCTTGTTCCGGCTGTTGCGCAGGAAGTGGACGTAGCTGCAGATGCTCTCCGGGGAGTTGCAGTTGTGGCAAGTGCCGTCGATTCTGCATGGGGTATTGATGTCGAACCGCTGGGCGTTGATAGGCGATGCCGTGCCGCGGACCCTGGCCAGTGCTGCCTCTACCGTCTGAGCGACCTTGTTGAGCCCTATGACGAAGATGACTTTTTTCGGTCCCCACGAGATAGCGGCTACCCGATTGCCGTTGCCATCGATGTTCACGATGACACCATCTTCCGATATGGCGTTGGCACTCGTCAAGTACACATCTGCCGTGAAAGCCCTAAGATAGATGGCCTCCTTTTCCTTCTGAGTCTCTGCCAGGTCACGGTCGAGAACTTCGAGTGTGCCCCTGCTTTTCAAAGCCTCTGGGATGCCTAAGTCTAGGATGGTGGCTGTTCCGCCCCAGGTCACGGTGCTTCTGTCGGCAATGAGTTCCGAGACCTTCTTCACCGCCTCCTTGCCCGTAGGGCAATAGAAGGCTTCCATGTTGCGGCGGTTGAGGTTCTTGATCATCCGCTCCGCCAGTTTCTGATTTCTCTCTTCCTGTGGTGTCATAATGTAAGTGTTCGATTTATATAACTACCGCTGTTCCGCTGGTGGCTACCATTAGCATGGAATTGGTCTCGCCGATGGTCTCGTAGTCGATGTCAATGCCCACGATGGCATTGGCTCCCATAGCCTGGGCACGCTCCATCATCTCCTTCATCGAAGTGTCCTTCGCCTCGCGCAGCACTTTCTCGTAACTGCTGGAGCGTCCTCCAACAATGTCGCGGATGCCTGCGAAAAAGTCCTTCACGAAGTTTGCTCCGATAATCGTCTCACCTGTCACCACACCCTTGTACTCACGGATGGTGTGACCCTCAATCTGTTGTGTAGTTGTAAGTATCATAACTGTTTGTCTTTTTATAGTTTATGAATAATCATTGTTCTCGGATGGTTACGGACGGAGGAAGGTCGTACATCACCTTGGCATGGTTGGCACGGATAAGTTGACTTTCGAGGTGTCGGCCAGTAACACGGTCGATGACATCACGATAGATTTGCCCATTTCTGTAGATAGCATCGCCTTCACGGGAAAAATACTCGTTCTCTGCATGGATGTGGAAAGTGTGCGGCTGGAGTTCTGCGGCACGGAGTTCTCCGCACAGGTATTCGCCATCCACCCAGAGACGAAGCTGATAGGTGTTGGCAGTCTCGTTCTTCACGCGGTAGTCGATGTAGTTATAAGAAATGCTGGTACCCGTCCCAAACGGAATCTGACGACCATAGTCAGGAAAGAGATCGAGGCCGTCATGGTGATGATGCTCCACAACGGTCAGTTCGCTGTGCAGAATCATCCAGTGTATCAGGTTCGACAACTGGCACAGTCCTCCACCGATGCCCTTTGACGGCTGTCCTCTTGCAATAGTCAGTCCTTCTTTGTAGCCTTTGCGCTCAGTGGTTCGTCCTATAAGCTTCCAAACGGAGAAAGTCTCGCCTGGACGGATGAGCAAGCTGTGGATATGGGTGACAGCGAGAGCGAGATTGGTGGCCTTGTTCTCCTGTAGCTGCATATTGACATTGCCCAGTCGGCGACGGATAAGCGACTTGTGCTGATAGACAAGAACGGGCAGAGAGTCTGAAATCCGTTCATGTGCGAAAACGGTCTTGCGAAAGAAGTCCTTCAACTTACGCTTCAGGATTTCTTTCTCCATCGACAGACGATAGGTAAAAGGCGATATTTCGCAAAACAGCTTCCTGCTCATTGTTTAGATGCTAATCATCGATTGCCTCAATATAGAAACTGAACGGACGGAAACCATCGTTGCAACTAATCATTGCACTCATCGGATTCTTCATCCAGCCGTCGTAAAAATTGCCTTTGCCTCTGGCCAGCGACTCCACGAACTCACGCATGGAGTACCATGCAGCAGGACACATCCCTTCGGGCTGCTTGCCGTCAACGGAGATCCATTGCTGGCCCTCCGTGACGTCGCAAGTATGCTCGATAGGATTTTCGTACTTAGCCATCAGGTCGGGATAGACCGTCTGGCGTATGGCGGTGATGCGTACCTTCATCTACAGATTATTGACAATAGCCTGAATCTTAGCCTTGGTCTCGTCGGTCTTCTGCTCGTCAATCTTGGCGGTGACGATACCAGAGTCCTCTGCATGCCAGTAATTGCAGATGTCGTGATACTCAGCCGTTGCGCCAGAATAAACACCAGGCGAATAGGAGGACATCAACAGGGCCATCTTCTTCACCTTGGCAGGAGCATTGACGCAGTACATGCGCTGGATGGGAGCCTGAATCTGGGCGCAGAGCGTGAAGTAATAGATAGGCGCAGCCAATACCAGCACCTCGGCCTCGCCCATCAGCGGGTAGAGTTCCTGCATGTCGTCCTTCTGGATGCAGACCCCGTTGCCCTTGTTATGACAATACTCGCAAGCCAGACAGCCTGCAATCTTCTTGCGTGACACGTTGACCAGCGTCACCTGATGACCTGCTGCCTCGGCAGCGTTCTTGTACTCTTCCGCCATCCAAGCGGTGTTTCCTTTGGCTCTCGGAGAAGCCTGTAAAATCAGAATGTTCATAATCGTATTTGTTTATCAATCTTCTAAAAGTGCTTAAATGTATCTGCAAAATTAGCGATAATCGCTGAATTATGGCTAATTTTGCACCGTTTATTAGGAAAGTTTAT
>Ga0247611_10002976_pt1 | contig 26031 bp, 22 predicted proteins | sample 177DNAGHGhighgp2_FD_192422 | JGI IMG/M metagenome (GOLD analysis project Ga0247611, IMG submission 192422) | Sheep rumen microbial communities from Palmerston North, Manawatu-Wanganui, New Zealand - 1770 DNA GHGhigh gp2 | ecosystem: Host-associated > Mammals > Digestive system > Stomach > Rumen... | reverse complement strand
ACGCCCCAGGCCGGCCTCGCCCGTTGTTTGACACATGTTCTATAGATGCCCTATCGATGCCCTATCGATGTTGGTCTCCTGCAACAAAGAACCAAAGGCCCACCCTAGAACCCACCGAGAGCCCCCTCCGCCCCTTGCCACAGCCCCCGCACGGGGCATACGGCTACAAGACGCCCGCCAAAGGGCCGGAAGGCATTCCGCATGGCGGCCGAAAGCCGGAGAGGAAAAAAATTTTTCTTTATATCAAAAAAAATGCGTTACTTTGCAAACTCTTTTGCGCGTACAATATATTATTAATAATAACAGAAAGACTGATAGATATACGATTCCGTCAACAGGCAGAAAAATAAAAAGTAGTAAAGATATATGAAGAATCTTGTAATAGTCGAGTCACCCGCCAAGGCTAAGACCATCGAGAAGTTCTTGGGCAAGGACTATGTGGTGCGGTCCAGCAACGGACACATCCGAGACCTGGCCAAGAAGGAGATGAGTATCGACATAGAGAACCACTACGAACCGCAGTACGAGATAACCGAAGAGAAGCACAAGCTGGTGTCGGAGCTCAAGAAGGCCGTGAAGGAAGCCGACCAGGTGTGGCTGGCATCCGATGAGGACCGCGAGGGAGAGGCCATAGCCTGGCACCTGCAGGAGACCCTAAAGCTGGACCCGGAGCACACGCAGCGCATCGTATTCAACGAAATCACCAAAAAAGCCATCCTCCACGCCATTGAGAACCCCCGCTCCATCGACCTGAACCTGGTCGACGCGCAGCAGGCCCGGCGCGTGTTGGACCGCTTGGTGGGCTACGAGATAAGCCCCATCCTCTGGGCCAAAATCAAACCCGCCCTCAGCGCCGGACGCGTGCAGAGCGTGGCCGTGAGGCTGATAGTGGAGCGCGAGGAGGAGATAAAGAATTTCCAAAGCCGCAGCTACTTCCGCGTCACCGCCCAGTTCCACCCCGCCAACGGCCACATGCAGGTGCTGGCCGAACTGAGCCGCCGCTACGACTCCTTCGAGGCAGCCAAAGCCTTTATGGAAAGCCTCATAGGCAGCACCTTCAAGGTGCAGACCATCGACACCAAGCCCGCCAAGCGCACCCCCGCGCCCCCCTTCACCACCTCCACCCTGCAGCAGGAAGCCAGCCGCAAACTGGGCTACAGCGTGGCCCGCACCATGCAGATCGCGCAGCAGCTGTACGAGAGCGGACACATCACCTATATGCGTACCGACAGCGTCAACCTGAGCGACTACGCCCTGGAGATGGCCAAAAACGAGATTACCAACCTCTACGGCGAGAACTACGTGAAGACCCGCCGCTACCAAACCAAGACCAAAGGCGCCCAGGAGGCACACGAGGCCATACGCCCCACCTATATGGAGAATTCCACCGTCAACGCCGACGCCGCCCAGCGCCGCCTGTACGAGCTGATTTGGAAGCGCGCCATTGCCTCACAGATGGCCGATGCCGACATCGAGAAGACGATTGTGGAAATTAACATTTCGGGCCACGAGGAGAAATTTGTCTGCCTGGGCGAGCAGGTGCGTTTCGACGGCTTCCTGAAGGTGTACATGGAGTCCACCGACGACGAGCCCGAGGACAGCCTCGACTCCGGCCACGCGCTGCCCAAGCTGGTGGAAGGCATGCAGCTGACCCTGGACCAGGCCGAAGCCCTGGAGCACCACACCCAGCACGCGCCCCGCTACACCGAGGCCAGCCTGGTGAAGAAACTGGAAGACCTGGGCATTGGCCGTCCGTCGACCTATGCGCCCACCATCAGCACCATACTCAAGCGCGAGTACGTCATCAAGGAAGACCGCGAGCCCGTCTCGGTCGAGTGCCAGGCCATCACACTGAAGGACGACACCCTCCACGAAGCGGTGCGCATCGAGAAGACCGGCGCCGAGAAAGGCAAGCTCTTCCCCACCGACATCGGAACGGTGGTGAACCAGTTCCTCATGGAGCACTTTACCGACATTATCGACTATAACTTCACCGCCACGGTGGAGAAGGACTTCGACGATATTGCCGCAGGCAAGAAAGAGTGGCGCAAGGTGATAGACAAGTTCTACGTGCCCTTCCACAAGAACATATCGGAAACCCAGAAAAATAGCCACCGCACGACCGGCAGCCGCCTCATCGGCGTCGACCCGCAGAGCGGCAAGAACCTCTATGCCAAAATCGGGCGCTACGGCACCCTGGTGCAGCTGGGCGACACCTCGAACGAGGAGAAACCCAAGTTTGCCAGCATGAAGAAGGGGCAGAGCATCGAGACCATCACGCTTGAGGAGGCCCTGGCCCTGTTCAAGCTGCCCCGCGTGGTGGGACAGTTCGAGGGACACGACGTCATTGTCAGCATTGGCAAATTCGGCCCCTACGTGCGCCTGGACAATAAGTTCTACTCGCTATCCAAGAACGACGACCCCTACGAGGTGGACTTGGATCGCTGCATTCAGATTATTAAGATTAAACGCGAGATAGAGCGGGAGAAAGAACGCCTTCGCCAGTTTTTCCCACACCTGATAGGCCACTATAAGGAGCTGCCCGTCTACTCCAATATCGGGCGCTACGGCCCCTACCTGACCTTTCAGAACGAGAATTTCCGCCTGCCCAAGGACATAGACGTCGAGGCACTGACGCTCGACGAGGCTGTGGAGATTATAGAAAATACTGGGGCGAAGAAACCCCGTGGAAGAAAAAAGAAGACCACGGAGAAGTAGCCGTCACCCATTGCCGCGCGGGGCTCCGCGCGGCAATGGTTTTTATTTCGCAGCCTGCGCCCGCGCCGCTGCAACCGCCACATAACAAGATAATTTTCAGAATATTACCAGCAACTTGAAGCAAATGCTACTCAGCATAGTCATAGTAAACTACAACGTAAAGTACTTCCTGGAGCAGTGCTTGGAGTCGGTGTACAACAGCAACCTTGCGCTGCACGAGGCACCCGGCGAGGAGTTGCAGCTGGAGGTGTTTGTGGTGGACAATGCTTCGGTGGACGGTTCGGTGGAGATGGTGCGGGAGAAATACCCCCAGGCGCACCTGATAGCCAACCAGGCCAATGTGGGATTTGCCCGTGCCAACAACCAGGCGCTGCGCCAGTGCCGGGGCGACCTGATGCTGCTGCTCAACCCCGACACGGTGGTGGAGCACGACACGTTCAGCAAATGTGCCGATTTCTATGCCACCCACCCCGACTGCGGCGGGTTGGCGGTGAAGATGATAAACGGCGAGGGCACCTATCTGAAAGAGAGCAAGCGGGGTTTTCCCACACCGGCGGCCTCGTTCTATAAGATGAGCGGGCTGGTACGCCTTTTCCCCCACTCGCGCCGCATAGCGGCCTACTATATGGGGCACCTGAGCGACGACGAGACGAACCCCGTGGACATACTGCCGGGCGCCTACCTGATGATTAGCCGCAAGGCATTGGAGAAGGTGGGGCTGCTGGACGAGAGCTACTTCATGTACGGCGAGGACATTGACTTTTCGTGGCGGATAAAGCTGGCGGGGTTTGAGAACTACTATTTTCCCGAGACGCGCATCATCCACTACAAGGGCGAGAGCACGAAGCGTGGCAGCATGAACTATGTGTACACGTTTTACAATGCCATGTCCATCTTTGTGAAGCGCTACTTTTCGGGGCGCAATGCCAAGTTTTTCAACCTTTTGCTGCACTTGGCCATCTGGGGGCGGGCCACGCTGGCCTGGATGAAGCGGGTGCTGCAGACCATAGCGCTGCCGGCGGTGGATTTTGCGGTGGCCTACATGGGTTTCTGGGGGCTGAAGCAGCTGTGGGCCACCTATTGGGCTTCCAATGTGAACTATTATCCGCCCCAGTACACGTTGCTGGTCATTCCGCTGTATATCGTATTGCTGATGCTATGCAGCTGGCTCTACGGCGGCTACCAGAAGCCGGTGAGGGTCATGCGCATAGTAAAGGGTATGGCGGTGGGCACCGCCATGCTGCTGGTGTTTTACTCGTTGCTCAACGAGAGCCAGCGCTACTCGCGCGCCCTGCTGCTGTTGGGGTGCGGATGGACGTTGGTTTCCTCACTGGGCATCCGCGGCCTGCTGAGCCTGCTGCACCGACCGGGGTTCGACCTGCGTCCCCAATCGCTCAGGAGGTGCATCATTGTGGGCGGCAAAGAGGAGGCCGCCCGTGTGCGGCAGCTGTACGAATCGCTGGGCTGCGCCCGCATTGTGAACATCATTGACTCGCTGCCCGACAGCCAGAAGCTGAACGACACGATACACATCTACCGGGCCGACGAGGTGATTTTCTGCAGCAAGGACCTTTCGGTGCAGCAGATAATTGACCTCATGACCGACCTGAGCCAGCTGCCCGGCCGGCGCCAACAGGTGGAATATAAGATTGTGCCGAGCGAGAGCGACTTTATCATAGGCAGCAACAGCATCAACAGCACGGAGGACCTCTATGCCGAGGAGCTGCACACGGTTGTAAGTCCGCTGAACAGGCGCAATAAGAGACTGCTGGACATGGCCGCATCGTTACTGCTGATACTCCTCTCCCCTATCCTCTTTTGGTTCCAAGGGCGCAAGCGGCTCTATTTTGTGCACTGCTGGCAGGTGCTGACCGGTCGGAAGACGTGGGTGGGCACCCGCGGACACGAGACACGCCCGGGCATCTTTGGTCCCGAACATGCCCTGTCGGCCCAGCCAAAGTATCTCAGTCCCGAACTGAAGCAGCGGCTGCATCTGCGCTATCTGCGAAACTATAAGATTGCCACCGACCTGCAAATTCTTGCTAAGAACATTTTTAACATCTAGACTTCCTATAATTCCTTACTATGAAAAGACTCATTTCTTTGGCTTTACTCGTCGTGCTGGCCACGGCCAGCCAGGCACAGCAAAGCATTCAGGCCTACGTGAGTGCGGGCGCCCTGCTCTCGCAAGTGGAGGGCGACGAGCTGAAAGGCTTTAACCACCTGGGCTTTACGGGGGGCGTAGGCGCCTGGATACACCTGGACCAGAACGACCGTTGGTCGCTGGCTGTCGAGACCGACTACAGCGGCCGCGGCATCAGCAACCACAAGAGCGCCAGCGACAATTACTATAATATCCAGCTGAACCTGCACTATGTGGACATACCCGTCACGCTGTTCTACCACGACCCCTTCGGGGGTATCCAGGTGGGTGTGGGCATGTTGTACAGCCGGCTGGTGTCGCAGCCACACGGCGTGATAAACTACAACCCGAATTATTTTGTTCCGGACACGACCGACATGTCGTTCCTAAAGAATGACCTGGCACCGGCCATAGAGATTCGTTTTTCGGTATGGAAGAACCTGAAGATGAGCATTCGCTATCAGCGTTCCATCATTGCCGTGAAAAAGGATTGGACATTCCAGATGGCCGGAGAGACGTGGAGCAACGACTGCTACAACTCGTCGGTTTCGATGAGGCTGCTGTGGCAATTCGGCGACGAGGACAGCCGCCCCCACCGGAAAAGAAGACGAAGATAGGCCGGGGAACGGATTGGAACTGAAAATAGATTGAGAAGATATGCGGACAGCACTTTTTCCTGGTTCTTTCGACCCTTTCACCTCTGGGCATGAGGTGATTGTGCGACGTGCCCTGGCCCTGTTTGACAAGGTGTATGTGGCTGTGGGGGTGAACAGCGACAAGCACTACATGTTCAGCCCGGAAGAACGGATTGAAAAGATTAGAAGCCGATTCGCCGATGAGGGGCGCGTGGAGGCGGTGGCCTTCAGCGGCATGACCGTGGACCTCTGCCACCGGCTAGGGGCACAATTCATCGTTAGGGGCATCAGGAACGCGCAGGATTTGGAATACGAGCAGACTGTTGCGGCCGTAAACCAGAAGTTGGACCCCACCATCGACACGGTCATTCTGCTGGCCGACCTGGAGCACAAGGACATCAGCAGCACCTTGGAACGCGAACGGCTGACTCACAAACAATAAAACGAACGCTTATCGACACGCCCGTCATATATCTGAAAGGGGTTGGCCCGACGAAGGCCGACATACTGGCGAAGGAATTCGACATTCACACCTTCGGCGACCTTTTGCACTATTTTCCTTTCAGAATGGTGGACCGCTCGCGCATTAGCACGATTGACAACTTCGACCCCAACGAGCCCTATCTGGTGTTCAGAGGCCGCATAAGCGACATGCACACGATTACTTCGGGACGCGCCACACGACTGGAGGCCACTTTTCACGACGGCACGGGAAGCATGACGCTGGTGTGGTTTCAGGGGCTGAAATGGATAAAGGAGAGTGTGCGGCCAGGGACGATATACAATGTGATGGGGCATCCCACCCTCTACGGGGGCGACTACCAGATGGCCCATCCCGACATAGAGGCCGCAAACCTGAACGAGGAACAGCCCGAACACGCCTTTCTGCCGGTTTACCGCACCACAGAGAAGGCCAAAAACCGCGGCATCACCACCAAGGCGTTGGCCCGCATGACGGACAACCTGATGAAGGCTATGCCCGCCTACCTGCCCGAAACCCTGCCGGCTTCGGTAGTAGCCAAGTTTCACCTGATGGGGCGGACGCAGGCTTTGCGCAACATGCACTACCCCGCCACGATGGAGATTTGGCAGCAGGCAGTCTACCGCGAGAAATTTGAGGAGCTGTTCTATCACCAGCTGGACTACCAATACAGCCGCACCGACCGCCGCCGCCACTCGGTTGGACGCATCTTTGGCGTGGTGGGCGACTGTTTCAACAATTTTTATAAGAACAACCTCCCATTCCCTCTGACAGGGGCGCAGAAACGCGTGATAAAGGAGATACGGCAGGATATGCGCAGCGGGAGGCAGATGAACCGACTGCTGCAGGGCGACGTGGGCAGCGGAAAGACGCTGGTTGCCCTTATGACCATTCTCATAGCACTGGACAATGGATGCCAGGCCTGTCTGATGGCCCCCACCGAAATATTGGCCACCCAGCACTTTGCCAACTTCCGAAAGATGCTGGAAGGGCTGGACATAAGTGTGGAGCTGCTGGTTGGAAGCATCAAACCCAGCCAAAAGAAGAAAATCAAACAACGGCTGGCAGCAGGCGAAATAGACATACTTATCGGCACCCATGCCCTAATAGAGAAAGACGTGGTTTTCAAACAATTGGGATATGTAGTAATTGACGAGCAGCACCGTTTTGGGGTGGAGCAGCGTGCCAAGTTGTGGGGCAAGAGTTCCATACCGCCCCATGTGCTGGTGATGACGGCCACGCCCATTCCCCGCACTTTGGCCATGACGCTGTATGCCGACCTGGATTGCTCGGTAATTGACGAGTTGCCCCCCGGAAGGCAGCCCATACGCACCACCCATGGCACCGACGCCCAACGCGCCCTGCTGTTCAACTTTATGAAGCAGCAGATTGCCCAAGGACGGCAGATATATGTGGTTTACCCCCTTATTAACGAGAGCGAAAGCCTGGATTTGAAGGACCTCATGGACGGGTACGAGAGCATCTCGCGCAGTTTTCCCATGCCGCAATACCAGCTGAGCATTGTACACGGACAGATGCCAGCCGAGGCCAAAGCCTACGAGATGGACCGCTTTAAGCGGGGCGAGACGCACATTATGGTGTCCACCACGGTGATAGAAGTGGGTGTGGACGTGCCCAACGCCACGGTGATGGTGATTGAGAATGCCGAACGGTTCGGACTCAGTCAGCTGCATCAGCTGCGCGGACGCGTGGGACGCGGCGGAGGGCAGTCGTACTGCATTCTGATGACGAAAGACGAGCTGAGCCGCACAAGCAAGCAACGCATTGACACCATGTGCGCCACCACCGATGGTTTTGCCATTGCAGAAGCGGACCTGAAACTGCGCGGACCCGGCGACCTGCAGGGGTTGCAGCAGAGCGGTATGCTGGACATGAAGTTGGCCGACCTGGTGGACGACGAACCCCTGGTGTGCGCCACCCGCGACGAAATACACGACCTGCTGGAGGCCGACCCCGACCTACAGCAGCCTGAGAACCGCCCACTGCGACAACACATTGCTCAAAGCAACCTGCTCCCCCATTGGGATAAGATAAGCTAAACTGAAAGGACTTAAAATGATACTGAAAGCACTGCAAGGCAACTCACTTTCCTCTGGCGAACTGAAACTGTACGGCTTTTCCGAAAAGGACGAGCCCGTGGGTTGCATAGAGCTCTATAATTACGACCCTATCAACCGCCGCGCCGCCGTGGGCATCGTGATTTCGAACGAATACCGCCACCGGGGCTACGGCCAAGCCATGGTGGGTGCCCTCACCGAGTTTTGCCAGCAGAACACTTCGCTGCACCAGCTCTACGCCGACATAGCCGCCACGAACCAGCCGAGCATACGCATCTTCTCGCGCGCGGGCTACCAACACTGCGCCACCCTCCGCGACTGGGTGATACGCGCCAACCAATTCGTCGACACCTACCGATACCAATTAATCTTGGAATAATAAGACATTAATAAATACAACCCACCTTCATCACAATAGTAATGAAAAAGAAAACAGCAACCATTCTCCTCCTTATAGCCGCAGCCGTGGTGCTGCTGGCCATAGTAGGCTTTTTCCTGCTGAAGAGTCAGAACCTGCGTATTTCCGAACCTACCCGCGTGAATGTGCCCGACGAGGCCAGTTACAGCGATTTGGTGGACAGCATGGAAGCGCACGGCTGCATCCCCAACCACACCGTGTTCAACACCCTGGCCCGTTTGCGTCACCTGCCGCAGCATGTCAAGCCGGGTAGCTATCGATTCAACCCTGGAGATAATATCATCATGGTAGTGCAGAAACTCTATAGCGGCAACCAGACCCCCATACGGGTCACTATTAATAAGAAACGCACCGTGCAGCAGCTGTGCGACTACCTGGGTACAAAACTGGAATTCACGAGCGACAGCCTGCTTTTGCTCATGCAGTCGCCCATGGTGTGTCGGCAGTATGGCGAGACACCGCAAACCATCATAGGCATGTTCCCGCAGAACACTTACGAGCTATACTGGAACATAACGCCCAAGGCACTGCTCAACCGGATGCTTAAGGAATCGGAAACATTCTGGGACGGGCGGCAGGAGTCGCTGAAAGAGCTGGGCCTTTCGCGCCAGCAGGTGCTTACTCTGGCCTCTATTGTGGAAGAGGAAACTAACTGCAACGAGGAGAAACCGGACATCGCATCGGTCTACCTCAACCGCTACCGCATAGGCATGCCGCTGCAGGCCGACCCTACCGTTAAGTTCGCCCTTGAAGACTTCAGCATCCGCCGCATAAAAAACACCATGCTGGAAGTGGACAGCCCGTACAATACTTATAAGTACGCCGGACTGCCTCCGGGACCCATCTGCATACCCTCGGTTGCATCTATCGACGCGGTGCTAAAAAACAAAAAAACCGACTATTTTTACTTCTGCGCGAAGGAGGATTTTTCGGGTCGGCACAATTTTTCTCGCACCCATGAGGAGCATCTTTCCAATGCCAGAAAATACCGTATGGCACTCAACGAACGGAAGATATGGTAGGAATACTTTCCTTCCTCCCCTAGTGTAGTCGAGGAAAAAATAAAAAAAAACTTGCTGATTTAAAAAAAAGTTGTACTTTTGCAATTGGGTAAGTCTTATACGACCAGCTCCCATTGAATCCCCCAGGGTAGGAATACAGCAAGGGTGTTTGGTTGTAGCGGTGCGATATAAACAGCTTACCCTTTTTTTGTGTACCTATGTCAACAACTATCATACTTTCCTACGCCCTCATCGTTGTCGGCATTGTCGTGTGGGCACTGCTCATTCCCAGCCGCAGCCACGTGTCGCCTCGGTTGATGAACTACATCAACATCTTTGGGGGTGCATTTCTCTTTGCCTCCTGCTTCATCAACCTCGTCCCCCATATTTTCCTCGGCGAGGATCCCTACCGTTTCGTCACTCCCAATCTGCATTTCAAGATAGCCGCCGCCGTCATGGTGGGCTTCCTCATACAGTTGCTGCTTGAGCAGCTCACCCACGGAGCCGAGCACGGCCACGACCACCAGTCCGACGAGACGGCTAACGACAATGGACGTCCCGCCCTTGTCGCCCTGCTCGTGGGACTCTGCATCCATGCCTTTCTAGAAGGGATGCCCATGGTCGACCCTGACGGCGACATCCACCAGGGGCTGCTCTACGGCATCGTGTTGCACAACATCCCCATCGCCTTGGTGCTAGTGGGACTCTTCATGGGCCAGGGCTATGGCTTCTGGCGGTCGTTCGGTTTGCTGCTGCTTTTTGCCGTCATGACCCCGCTGGGTTCCCTCTGCAACCTTTACCTCCTGCCTGAAAACGAAATGCTGCAAAGCCTCATTATGGGCGTAGTGGTCGGCATACTGCTGCACGTAAGCGTCAACATCCTTTTCGACCACCACAACGCCTTCTCTTGGGGCAAACTGCTGCTCATACTCGCTGCATTCGTCGCCGCCTACTTCACCCCTGGCTGCCCCGAAATCTACAGCACTTTCTAATAACGATTAACTGAAAGAAATGACCACAAGCGAAACCATAAAAGACTTACTCAGCCGCAAGGAATCACTGCGCAAATTCCTTAACATCGACACCCTCACCGCCCAGATAGCCGAAGAGGAGAAGAAAACAGAAGCCCCCGACTTTTGGAACGACCCCAAAGAGGCACAAAAGGTGATGAAGACTATCCAGTCCAAGAAAGCCTGGCTGACCGCCTTTAAAGAGGTGGACGACAGCTGCGGCGACCTGCAGGTGCTGGGCGAATTCTTCGAGAGCGGCGACGCCACCGAAGAGGAAGTCCTCCAACAGATTGCCGTCACTCAGCCCCTCGTCGAAGGACTGGAGCTAAAAAACATGCTGCAAGGCGAGAGCGACCACTTCGACGCCGTCCTCTCCATCAATGCGGGCGCCGGCGGCGTGGAGGCACAGGACTGGGCCGAAATGCTCATGCGCATGTATATGCGTTATGCCGAAACCCACAACTACAAAGTGGCCATTTCCAATATGCTAGACGGCGAAGGTGCAGGCATCAAGAGCGTCACCATGCAAATTGAGGGCGACTACGCCTACGGCTACCTCAAAAGCGAGAACGGAGTGCACCGCCTTGTGCGCGTAAGCCCCTTCAACGCCCAGGGCAAACGAATGACCTCCTTTGCCTCCGTCAGCGTTACTCCCCTCGTCGACGACACCATCGAAGTCGTTGTCGACATGTCACGCCTCAGCTGGGACACCTTCCGCAGCGGTGGCGCGGGTGGTCAAAACGTAAACAAAGTGGAGAGCGGAGTACGCCTGCGCTATCAATATAAAGACCCCTACACCGGAGCCGAAGAAGAAATCCTCATCGAAAACACCGAGACCCGCGACCAACCCAAGAATAAAGAAAATGCCATGCGTCTGCTCCGCTCGCAACTCTACGAGCGCGAACTCAAGCACCGGCAAGAAGAACAGGCCAAAATTAAAGCCTCCCAAAAGAAAATCGAATGGGGTTCGCAAATCCGCAGCTACGTCATGGACGACCGCCGAGTGAAAGACCATCGCACCAACTACCAGACCGGCGACGTCACCGGCGTCATGGACGGCAAGATAGACAACTTCATCAAAGCCTACCTCATGGAATTCGGAGCCCTCTAACCCTCCGTCGCCGCATCAGCATGCTCTTGGCAACCCTGTAGCACCTTCTTGCAGAAAAAAATAAGTTTTGCCACATCCATTTCCAACAAATGTAAAAAATGCACCTTTATAACTTATAATAATATATGCACTCATGAAAGAACGTTTGGAAATCAGGAAGTTTGGTCCAATCGACCATCTTGTCATGGTCTTCTGCAGAATGAATATCCTGCCCATTTCGGAGCCAATGGCAGATATAACATTTCGTCGGTAGAAAAACAAGGCGTCTTCCCCCTCTACGACGAGAAAGCATGCCGCGAATGCAGAGGTCAGAATAAGCAAAGCACTGTGGAGAAGCTATGCGAGGTGCCGGCCATCAATGAAAGGATGAACGGGTACGCAACCAAGGAGGGCATCTTCGCCTGCCGTATCAAGCAGCCTCCTGCAGTCCCCATCCTTCCCGGATCACCAGGCGCGCAAATGTTCTTAAACAGCATCCCAAAGGTGAAAGGATACACAAATATTGCTCACGGGTTCAAGTTCCGCATGTTGAAGTACCCTGAAACCTATGAGTGGTAAATAAGCCTCCTCACGGGGTGTGGCGGCGGGACGGGCATGCACTGGCCCCCTAATACCCCTGCTGGCCATCAGCACCTTCGCTCAATCGTATAGCCCAGCGCAACAATCAGTTTCAGCGTCTCTACCGAAGTTTTTCTGTCATACACTTTCTCTCTCTCGGGCAACTCGTCGTATGGTACCAAGCAGGGATTCTCCTTTAAAACATCATCCCGTTCCGGTCCCCACCGCCATCCGTCGGCAATTCTCCCGGCCGACCACACCTCGTGCACATTACGGGCCAACTCCTCGGTCAAACCCATCAACTCTTCGGACAGCACAACGTGCGATGTGTCTACCGGACTAGGCGTATAAGCCTCTCTTTTCGTCTCATTCATCTTTTCCATCATCTAAAACATCTACCAAATTACTCACAATGGCCCTGTCATATTGTTTTGACTGCACCGGGAGCTCACAATAAGGCGCTATGTCCTTATGTTTAAACTCAAGTCTTTTTAGCTCACTGCTCTCCTCCTTTGCGGCGCAATCGCCCGCTGCCATCCTTTCATTTATCCGAACCCGTTTCTCCGAAGGCAGTGCTCCGAATCCCACCAGCAACTTCTCCATATTCCACCGGGCATGTTCCATTTTCGACATCAGCTCAACAACGTCATCCGGAATCTTCCTTCCCACATAATCGCGGTAATCCATCCCCATGCTGCGGAACTTGGCATGAATGGAATTGGCGGCATAAATATTCGACATCTTCTCGGCATACGACAGCGCTCGCCACATATCGTCCAGTTCAGAGGCGTTGCCCGGCATAGACTGGTATACCTCATTTCGATTCTTCTTCTGATACAGGTAGTTAATACGCTTAGCCGCCTCCACCCTCTGGGCAAGCTTCTTGTCAAAACTGCCCATTTTGGCCCCGAAGGCAAACAAATTCTGGTATCGGCCAACCTCGCGGGCCGTCTCCACCATAGCGCTGTTTTCGGGCTGATAAACCCAAACCATCGGGTCGCGGTCCGACATCGGGTGAGCCTCATCCACGCCCCTAAAGAAACCGCCGGGCAAATACAGTGCCTTGGCAAGATTGCGCTCAGGAATATCGCCACAAAAGGCCACTGTGAGTATCTGGCTCTCATCGTCTTTCCACTGCATCAGCTCTCTTCTCACCCAGTCGTCCACCACCGACCCCTTCAGGAACTCCCACTCCACATCCAGAAAATCGCCATAGCCCTCCCGGGGCTCATTCAAGACCGACACCACCCTGCCTTCGTGTTCGTAACGGTAAACGCTGTGCGACAATTCGAAAAGCCCTGCGTATCGCCCTTTGAATAGTCCCATCTCACTATCGGCATTCTCGTCAATAAACGTAATCCTAGTCCTTATCGGGTCATCCGCCCCCTCGTCAAAGTTAGGATAATGGCACAACTGGGCCGCCGTGCTTGCCATGGCAAAACCCATCTGCGACATACCCACTATCACAAAGTGCACATACCGCTTGCTCCCAAGCACCACCTCGCCCCTATCCAGCGTACAACCCTTCCACTGACCATCGTCCCCTATCAGCAACTGCTGCGAAACCGACTCCAAATGATTCACTATAGTCGTTTCCACATTAGACGAATCCTTCTCTTCCGACAAAAAATTAAAAAGGTACGACGACGCATTCCTCTCCAGAGCCAAAAAACACTGGGCAAGCCCCTGCGACTGTTTCTCCCGCAAGGCCTTCAGCAACTTCCAGCAATCCACATTGATAGAATCATGCTCCCTCTCGTCATCCTCGCCAATGATATATATCACCGACGCCAACTCCGCCTGGCAAGAGCGCAGTGTCTTCTCCATATTCCGCTCGCCATGATAGATCGTAAGAGTCAACTTGCGCTCCTCCTCTGTCAGAAGGGGAACAATATGGTCCCACAACTCCTCCGCGTCCTCATTCGACAAAACCACCACATCTTTCTTCCTCAACACCTCGTCTGCGGCAATCGACTTCAGCAGGCCCAGCACCATCTTGCTGCCGCCCAAAATGAGGATATGATTCGAAAAATAGTAATGCAAATAGCCCTTACGGTGGCTGGCAGCCCTATTGGCCAGCACATTGCTCAGCGTCGATATCAAAAAGGCCGTAAAGAACATCGTCCCGAAGAAAACTATCAGCAACTGATACCAATGCGGCAGTCTAGAATCGATCGGGTAGTTGCTTCCACCTATCATCAGCCTTATCACCTCGTCAATGCAGGCATCGCCCGTATGACCGCCGTCCACGTATGGGGGCATCTCCCAAAGCGTCCCGAAAATCCAAAACACCAACGTAGGGCACACACACATCCCCACCACCCACAGCAATGGCTTCCAAGCTCGGTTTGAACTAAAAGACCGGTCGAACCGCCACAACAATCGTTTCCAGTATTTATTCATAAACAGGCATTTATTATTATCCTTTTCAGCTGCAGAAAAGCCCTCTATCCTTATCCTCACCCTGTTCTTACAGCACTATTTTTCAATCCATTACCCACTCCCCAGCAATCAATCCACCCCATTCCTGCCCATGCCGTTCCGTTGCCTTCCTTCCATTCAATTATTGGTGCGGAAGCCAATCGTGGAAAGCGAAGCACGTGCGCGACGGTTCTCATAGGACTGGCGCTGGCGCTCATATTCCCGCTCGGCTTTGCTGTCGACCGAAGGAATGGTTTCGGCAATGGCCTGCTCCAGCATGGCCATATCTATCACCGACCGTCCCCCCTCCTTCATCTCCACCGCCAAATCGAAAGCCTTTCGGCTGGCTTTCTTTATGGCATAGCTGACGTCGCTCATGGTGAAATGTTCGGTCAGGTCCACCAAGCGGTCGTAGTCAAGGTCGGGGGCGCAAGGCCTGTCCTTCAGTTCCATCTGAAACAGTGCCAGACGGTTGGCCCTGTCCGGCAAGGGAATATAAACCAACTCCTCTATGCGGCCCGAACGCAAAATGGCAGGGTCTATCTGCTCAATCCGGTTGGTCGTCCCCACCACATAAATCCCACGTTGGCTGCAATTCTCCATCTGCGAGAGGAACTCGTTGGTTTCACTGCTCAGGCTCACATTATCCACCTTGGAGCGTGAAGGCACCAAGGCGTCAATCTCGTCGAAGACCAGGAGCGTGGGAGCGCTCTTCTCGGCCTTCTGAAAAAGGTCGGCTATCATAGACTGGCTGCCGTGGATATAGGTAGACCCCAAATCGCTCGGCCGCACGAACGAGACATTGATGCCCACCTCTTCCGCCAACCGCGAGGCCAGGTAGGTCTTGCCGCAACCCGGAGGCCCATAGAACAACATGCCGTTGGGCGGCTGAATTCCGTAGGTGCGGGCAATGTCGGCATAGCGCAGCACATCAATAAAATTATGGGTGAGCTTCTCCTTCAGCGGCTCCATGCCGGCCACCGCCTGAAATCCCGGCCCCTCCATCTTCTCAATTTCGGCCTTGGACTGAGGATGGCCCTCGTCGTTAAAATTAAAGCGGGGGTAACCGTCCTTCTCTGGCTCTTCGGCATCGTCGTCAGGTTCATCCGTCTCGTCAGACTCCTCTACCCTGGGAACAGGGCGGGTGGCCTTCTTCAGGCTTTTGGCCAGCGACTCGTTGAACTCTTCGTAATTGGCAAACCGCTTCTTGCGGTCAGAAAGGGCCTTGCCCAACACCTCCTGAAGCACCTTTGGAACAGCCAATAAATGGGGCGGCTCGCGACGGAGAGCGTTCAGGGTCGCCCTGCTCTTCTGGAAACTCGACTCCAAACGCCATTTTGAGAACCTCCACGGGCGATCCCCCGTAAGCAACTCATATATAATCATGGCCATAGAGTACACGTCGCTATTGGGAGCATACCTGCCCGAAAGCGACTCGGGGGCATTGTAAATCATGCTGCGCGTATTCTCAGGGTGCGGAGCTGCCGACTCATTCATTTCCACCACATGGCTCAACCCTATCATCACTGGAATCTTCCTACCATTCTCGTCAATGGACACGAGAAAATTATTAATAGAGAGGTTGGCGTGGGAACAACCGGGCAGTAGTCTGGTAAAATGAAGATACCGATTACTCAAAGACATGGCCAGCGCCTTTTTCTCAGGCCATATCTCGGTCAAGGGGAAAGCCGCAAAGAACGAAAGGTCGAATCCGTGAATAAACTCCTGGCACATCCAGCACAGGTTGCCGTGGCGGTGGTTCTCGCCCATGTCATACACCTCGGGCGAGACCGCTTTCTGCAAAATATTGGCATAGTAAAATTCTACCGGCACCTTCATGCCGAACAAATATGTGCACGGCCCCTTATAGGCATTCATGTCGTATATGACCATCACCGCCGAGTCGTAGTCGTCACTCCTCACCCGGTAGACCGTCCGGTAGATATACTTGTTGCTCAGAACCGGGCCGATAATATAGTCATCAAAAGGTTTTCCAGATAGTAATAATTCCATAGTGTTAGTTTTTTCAATAGCTGTCTTGGCCTGACGATTTCCATTCAACTCGGCTCTACCGTCGGGCCGCCACAGGCGGGCAGGGGGCTTGGGGCGGCGAAATGGCTCCAGGGGCCAGTGCCTGCGGGGGCTGCATACGCTCTCTCTAAAGTTCGTCCATGACGTGGATTTCTTCTTAACTGCCCACCATCGAATGGCTGACAATCAAAAAGAGCCATGCCTTCCGCGCCCTCACAATGTGGGGGCAAACGTATTGCTAAGCATTGACATACATAGCCTTTTAGGCATTCTCGCGTAAGCCTTGTTTAATCAACAAAAGTACATATAAAAATCCATATATCAAAAACGGAAACGCACTTTTGCAGTGTTAAAAAATGTATCTGGGTGTATATCAGACCAGTGTATCAAAGCCTAGTGGCTCATTCCTCCGTTTTGTCCTGCCGGCGGGCCATCTCGTCCAACTTTGCCTCCATACGGCTGAGCTGCGCCTTAATGTCGTCGTTATTGTCGGCGGCCATGGCGTCGACAAAGATGGAGTTGATGAACGACATGCCAATGATGCCGCCCCCAATCAGCAGTATGCAGAAATAGATACGCACCACATGCACCCACCCCGGCGAAAGATGGGCCGTGATGGCATTGGGTATCTCATACCACCCCTCCACCGTGAACAGCTGGAAGACCGCATAAATCGAATCCAGCGGCGTGGCAAAGTACTCCGGTGCCACGGTGCGGAACAGGCAGCAGTTGACCACCGCTATGACCACCAGCAGCACCCCGAAGGCAAGAAAAATAGCATTCGACTGGCGCAGCGCCAGCTTGAACCCGGCCACTATCTGTTTCAGATTGGGGAAATAGCGGCCGGCGCGGAATATCCTGAACACCCTGAGCGTCCGCAACGCCAAGAGGAACGACGTGTTGAAGAAAAGACTCGGGAAAAACAGCAGCAGCAACGACGGCAGCGACAAAAGCGTGAGCACCCCGTCGAGGCAGTTCCATCCGTCGTGCCAGTAGCCCCTGAAACCGTAGTGCAGGTGCTTCACCACCATCTCGACAATGAAAAAGAACGTGCACAGCAAGTCCAGCACCACCAGGGCGGCCCACTGCACCCCGCTCTCCTGCAAGAGGATGACCAACGTATTCAGGAGGATGACCCCCAGCACATATCTATCGTTCAAAAAAATCCTTTTCATATCCAAAAAATCATTCGTCCTACTCCGAATTCATAATCCTATCCCACACCATCGCCGTGCGGCACGCCCTGTAGCGTTCGGCGTAGGCCGACACCCGCTCCCTCTCGTCGGGCGAGAGCCGGTCGCGGTAATCCGCCCAGTAAACCTCGGAAAAGAGCCGAAACTGCTGGTCGTTCCGTTTCCAGTCGGCCTCCGAATACTCTCTCCAATGTTCCTCCACCTCGTCCACAAACTCGCCAAACCTCTCCACATATTGCCCCTTGCCGTCCAAGAAGCAACCGCACAGCGCAGCCGACAGCAGCGCCACGAGGACACCGCCGCAGAAGTGCCGAAGCCGGATATGTGTGCCATGTGCCACCCCTGTTGCCTTTAGTCGTGATGGTGATGCCCGTGATGGTGCTCAAGATAGTCCTTGGGCGCAACCTCGATGGTGCAAAGCCGCCTGCCGTCGCAGTCGAAGTAGGTATAGCGCATCGTGATGCCCGAAAGGCAGTAGCCCTGGTTGTGCGCCAAGGCATGCACGAGGTCCTCGCGCTGGTGGGCAATGTTGTGTTCGAAGTCGGCGCGGTCTAACTCCTTCTCGGCACGGGCCAGGGCGACAGTGTATTCCAGCACCAGCGAGTCGGCGTCGAACCGGCATCCGGTAATGGCAGTCTCCTCGTCCAACTGCTGCGGACTAAAAAGCTGGGTGACCCGGGCCTCCTGGGCAATCACCACCAGCGCGGCCTGCCTAATCTTATCCTCGGCGGGTTGCGAAACCAGCTGCTCCGCATCCATCGTAACGTCCTTCAACACCCTACCGTCCGTGTCGCGGAACAGGAAACGCACCGAAGCCTTCTGGGCATGCACCTGCTGCGCCAGCGGGTCGTACTCGAAGTCCAGCCACAGCAGCACCCGGAGGTCCTCGTCGGAGAGTTGGCAGTAATAGTCGCGCATCAGCTGCTGAACGCCCTCGCGGCCGTCCAGGATGCTGTTGTAGTAAGTGACTCGGTTTTCCTCGGAGCTGAAGGTGACGCTGTCCAGCACCATGGTGGCTCCCACGGCAGGGGTCTTGGCATTGACCAGCGCCACCGCCTCGGCCAAGGAGAGCTCCTCGCCTCCCTTGCGGCTATTCCGAACAACTAAGAGCACCACAAGCAGCACCACGGCTACCAGCAGCGCCGCCACAAGCCATGGCCAAACCTTCTTGGCCGCTTTGCACTGCGGCTTATCGGCATCTTTCAGCCCCTTTTCGGCTGACAAATCAGCATCATTCGCTTTGTTCTCCACCATACTGATACACTTATTAATAATATATAATACTAATTATCATCGGGTTAAAAACCGACAACCCGTTCCAACATCATTTTGCAAATATACAAATAAAAGTTTACTCCGCCACGTCATTTTTTACAACTGGCTCCCGCCCACCCCTTTGGCCACATCATGCCCTCCCCCACGTCCGCTTCAGCCCCCGGCCGGACGGCCTCCGCCCTCACCTAACCGTCGCTCCGCCGCTGCCACCCCTACTAGACAAAACCTTTCGTTCTCCTATCACCATACGAGGAACTATAGACGAACAATAGAGGAACAATCGAGGAACGACCGAAGCCACAGAAAGGCAGGCAACGCCCCAGAGGGGCGCAACGGACGCGGAAAAGGAGTACGCCCCCTGGTTTGGCGCAGAAAAAAAGGTCCCCGTTTGCACAGGGACCCAGGGATGTGTTATCCCCAATATGGAAACAGACTTATTTCTGCATGGTTTTGAGGCGCTCGGTGAGCATGGGGACGATTTTGTGCAGGTCGCCCACAATGCCGAGGTCGGCCACGTTGAAGATGGGAGCGTACTTGTCCTTGTTGATGGCAATGATGAATTCGCTCTCTTCCATACCGGCAAGGTGCTGGATGGCACCGCTGATGCCGCAGGCCATGTAGAGGTTGGGGCGGACGGTCTTGCCGGTCTGTCCCACCTGGCGGCTGGCGTCCATGACGCCGGCGTCGACCATGGCACGGCTGCTGGATACTTCGCCGCCCAGCTCTTTGGCCAGGGCTTCGAGTTTGGCAAAGCCTTCCTTGCTGCCTACGCCGCGGCCACCGCTGACGAGAATTTTGGCCTGGCTGATGTCGGTGATGACTTTTTCTTCCTTGACGGTCTTGATAATCTTGACGCGGCTGATTTTGGCGTCGTCGAAATTGACCTTGTAGTCAACGATTTCGCCCTTGCGGCTGGCGTCGGGAGTGAGTTTCTGCATGACGCCGGGGCGGACGGTGGACATCTGCGGGCGGTGGTTCTTACAAAGAATGGTGGCCATCAGGTTGCCGCCGAAGGCGGGACGGGTCATACGGAACTCTTTCTCTTCCTCGCTGATTTCCAACTTGGTGGCATCAGCGGTGAGGCCGGTGACGTTGCGGGCCGAAACACGGGGACCCAGGTCGCGGCCGATGGTGGTGGCACCAATCAGGAGAATGCCGGGTTTGAACTCTTTGATAATTTGGGTGATGGCCTCGGTATAGGGCTCGGTAAGATAGGTCTCAAGATGGCTGTCGTCGCACACGAGCACCTTGTCGGCACCGGCGGCGATGAGGCTCTGAGCCTGGTCTTTGATGTTCTTGCCCAGGAAGATGGCCACTACTTTTTCGCCCAGGGCGTCGGCCAGCTCGCGGGCCTTACCTAACAGCTCAAGTGCTACATTCTGGATCTTGCCATCGCGCTGCTCGGCAAATACGTAAACGTCTTTATATTCTGCTAAATTCATGGCTATTAGATAATATGTTTTTCTTTCAGTTTGTTAACGATAAGTTCCACTGCCTCTTCGGGGCTGACCTCGAAGGTTTCGCCAGCAGGTTTGAGCTGCTTGGGGAAGGACTTGAAGACGGAGGTGGGAGAGCCTGCCTTGCCGATACGGTCTTCGGGAACGTTAATGCGGTCGGCACCCCACACTTCGACCTCTTTGTCGTAGGCGGTGACGATGCCGCTGACGGTCATGTAGCGGGGCTGGACGGCGCTGGCCAGAGCGGTGACCACACAGGGGGCCTGCATCTGGAGGATTTGGTAGCCGTCTTCCATCTGCTTGCGGATGGTGAAGGTCTTGGTGGCTTCGTCGTACTGGAGGTCTTCCATATAGGAAACTTGGGGAAGGTCGAGGTGTTCGGCAATCTGGGGACCTACCTGGGCGGTGTCGCCATCGATGGCCTGACGGCCGGTGATGACGAGGTCGAAGTCCATGGTGCGGAGGGCACCGGCGATGGCGCTGGAAGTGGCCAGGGTGTCGGCACCGCCGAGTTTGCGGTCGGTGAGCAGGATGGCGCGGTCGACGCCCATTGCCAGGGCCTCGCGCAGGATGGCCTCGGCCTGGGGCAGACCCATGGTGATGACGGTGACGTGGGCACCGTATTTGTCTTTCAGTTGGAGTGCGAACTCCAATCCGCCCTTATCGTCGGGGTTCATGATGCTGGGAACGCCCTCGCGAATCAGCGTGCCGGTCTGCGGATTGATTTTCACCTCGGTGGTGTCCGGCACTTGTTTTATGCATACTACAATTTTCATTTTTTCTTCTGAGTATTCTGATTACTCTGAGTGTTTCGATTATGCTGATTACTCTGAGTATATCTGATGATTATTATTTGAACAATTTGCCGGCGATGACCATACGCTGCACTTCGCTGGTGCCCTCGTAGATTTCGGTAATCTTGGCGTCGCGCATCATGCGCTCCACGGGGTATTCACGGGTGTAGCCGTAACCGCCATGGAACTGGATGGCCTTGTTGGTGACTGCCACTGCGGTCTCGGCAGCGAAAAGTTTGGCCATTGCGGCCTCGGCGCTGTAGGGGATGCCGTGGTCTTTGTTGTAGTGGGCGCGGCGGACCAGCATACGGGCGGCCTGGACGCGGGTCTCGAGGTCGGCCATGGTGAACTGGGTGTTTTGGAACTGGCTGATGCTGCGGCCGAACTGTTTGCGCTCTTTGGTGTACTTGATGGTTTCGTCCATGGCACCCTGGGCAATGCCGAGTGCCTGGGCGGCGATGCCGATACGGCCGCCGTCGAGGGTCTTCATGGCCAGGCTGAAGCCCTTGCCAATCTGGCCGAGGAGGTTCTCTTTGGGGATGCGGCAGTCTTCGAAAATCAGTTCGGTGGTGGCGCTGCCACGGATACCCATCTTTTTCTCTTTCTTGCCAATGCTGAAACCGGGAGCGGTCTTCTCGACGATGAAGGCGCTGATGCCCTTGGTGCCAAGGCTCTTGTCGGTCATGGCGATGATGATGAACACGTCGGCATAGCTGCCGTTGGTGATGAAGATCTTGCTGCCGTTGAGCACCCACTCGTCGCCGTCGAGGACAGCGGTGGTCTGCTGGCCGGCGGCATCGGTACCGGCGTTGGGTTCGGTGAGGCCAAAGGCGCCGATCCACTCGCCGCTGGCAAGTTTGGGCAGGTATTTCATTTTCTGCTCCTCAGTGCCGGCCTCCATAATGGGAGCCACGCAGAGGCTGGTGTGGGCTGAAAGGATTACGCCTGTGGTGGCACAGACGCGAGAAAGTTCTTCGACTGCCATACCATACATGATGTTGGTGCCGCCAGCTCCGCCATACTGTGCGGGAACGGGGATACCCATCAGACCAATTTTGGCCATCTTTTTAACCGTCTCCATCGGGAAGCGTTCTTCCTCGTCGACTTCGGCAGCCAGGGGTTTTACCTCTTTCTCTGCAAATTCGCGAATCATCTGCAGGAAGAGCTGTTCTTGTTTCGTGAAACTAAAATCCATATTATTTTCTAGTTTTGAGTTTTGGGGGAACGCCGCGGGGACTCATGTCTGGTCGGCCGCCCACGCTTCCCGACTTCGTTTTTATTTATTTTACTGCAATAGTTTCAATCTCGACCAGAGCGCCCAGGGGCAGGGCCTGCACTGCAAAGGCTGCGCGGGCAGGGCATTCGGTGGTGTAATATTTGGAATAGACCTCGTTCATGGGTTTGAAATATTCCATGCTGGCCAGCAGGCAGGTCGATTTCACTACGTCCTTAAAGGTGTAGCCGGCCTCGTCCAGGATTGCCTTAATGTTCTGCATCACCTGCTCGGTCTGGGCTTCGATGCCTTCGGGAATCTTTCCCGTGGCGGGGTCGATTGGCACCTGACCGGAGATGTAGAGTGTGTTGCCTGACAGAATTGCTTGGCTGTAGGGGCCGATGGCTGCGGGAGCCTTAGGAGTATTAATAACTTTCTTCATAGTGTTATATAATTTATTATTGTTTTTAGTATAAATTGAGTTTGCAAAGATAATATTTTTTTTTCGATTAACACAATATCGTAAAAAAATATCTTAATTTTAATTTTTCCATTTCACTTCAACGCATTCATTACTAATTGTTAACGACTTTTTAAAGACAACGATGACATTTCTCCGCCACAGTCGTTTTGCAACGCCTTGGGCCAGCCCGCCGCGAGGGCTCTTAGGGAGCCTCCTGCGGTGTCGCAATGTTAAAAAAAAGTGCTCGGAATAAAAAAAATGTATGATTATTCAAAAAATAATGTATTTTTGCACCCTTGAAATTACGAAAGAAAAATAAATAAAAATACACACGATGAAAGATATTTTTGCAAGAATTAAAGAGTCTACTGGCGGTCCCCTGGGCCAATACCGCAAACTGGCAGACGGTTATTTCTATTTTCCCAAACTGGAAGGTGAACTGGGACCCGAAATGATGTTCAACGGCAAAAAAGTGCTTAACTGGAGCCTTAACAACTACTTGGGCCTGGCCAACTACCCCGAGGTGCGCGCCGCCGATGAGGAAGGTGCCCGCCGCTGGGGCCTGGCCTATCCCATGGGCGCCCGCATGATGAGCGGCCACACCGCCCTCCACGAGGAAGTGGAAGCCATGCTCTGCGAATACACCCATAAGAAATACGGCTACCTCCTCAACTTCGGCTACCAAGGCCAAATCAGCATCCTCGACACCATCGTCAGCCTCCGCGACGTCATTGTATACGACAGTGAGGCCCACGCCTGCCTCATCGACGGCTTCCGCGTCACCGGCGCCAAACGTTTCAAATACCAGCACAACGACATCGAGAGCCTCCGTAAACAGCTCACCCAGGCCACCGCTCTGGCCGAGAAACAAGGCGGCGGCATCCTGGTGGCCACCGAAGGCGTCTACGGCATGGAGGGCGACCTCGGTGCCCTCGACAAAATCTGCGCCCTTAAGAAAGAGTTCGACTTCCGCATTCTCATTGACGATGCCCACGGCATGGGCGTGATGGGACCCGAAGGCCGCGGCACCCACACCCACTTCCACTGCGAAGACGATATCGACCTCTACTTCTGCGCCTTTGCCAAAACCATGGCCATCATCGGCGGCTTCATCGGCTGCAACGACCCCGACATCATTACCTATCTCCGCTTCAACATGCGCAGCCAAATCTACGCCAAGAGCCTCCCCATGGCCATCGTCTACGGTGTCAAACGCCGTCTGGAAATAATTAATCAGCACCCCGAATTTCGCGAAAAGCTCTGGGATCTCTCGAACTACCTCCAGCACTCCCTCCAGGCCGAAGGCTTCAACACCGGCGTCACCGAATCGCCCGTCACCCCTGTCTTCTTCCCCGGCGACGTCAACCAGGGCACCAACGTCGTGGTCGACCTCCGCGAAAATTACGGCATCTTCTGCTCCATCGTGGTCTATCCTGTCGTACCCAAAGGGCAAATCATGCTCCGCATCATCCCCACCGCCGCCCACACCAAGGAACAGGCCGACCGCACCATCGCCGTCTTCAAGGAGGTTAAGAAAAAACTCGACGCCGGCGAGTACAACAAACCCATGCCCGACATGCACATACGCAAGTAATGCACCCCGCCTGCCCCAGAAGTTGGAACCAATAAAAACAATATATATTAAGGAATAATAACAAAGAGCATACAAAGTGAAATATAAATTAGTTTGTAAGAAATGCGGCGAAACCATCGGCTCTTTCCGCGAATGGTTTGCCAACGACCAAAAATGCAAGTGTGGTTCCAATTATGCCGAGGTGGTCTACCCCGAAACCCACTACCACAACCTCCCCGACTACTTCAAAGGCGAAGTAAAGAGCCACTTCCAATACTTCGAATACCTCCCCCTCGAACACAGGGAGAACATCGTCTCATGCAACGAGGGTGCCATCCCCATGGAGCGTTGGGAGCACATGGAGCGCACCGCCAAAGAGCAGTACGGCATTGACTGCAAAGTCTACATGTACCGCAACGACCTCAACGGCGGCACCGCCTCCTTCAAAGACGTCAGCGGCTCCCTGGCCGCCTCTGTCATGAAGGAAAACGGCGTTAAAGAATACTGCCTCGCCTCCACCGGCAATGCCGGCACCGCCTACGCCACCTACCTTGCCAAGGCCGGCATCAAATTCACCTGCTTCAGCCCCAACTGGGTCGACGACAAAACTGCCCAAACCATCCGCCAGACCGGACAAACCCTTGTCGTGAGCAAAGGCACCTACGGCGATGCCAAGGCCGAATGCGCCGAGTTCCACAAGCAATCCGGCGTCATGATGTCCTGTGGCAACACCGACCCCATCCGCGTCGAGAGCAAACGCACCATCGTCTTCGAGTGCCTCCGCCAGATGGGCCAGCTGCCCACCGTCTACATGCAGGCCGTCGCAGGCGGCACCAGCCCCATCGCCTTCGAGAAAGGCTTCCGCGACATACGCCCCGACTACCCCCAGTACCACATGCCACGCATGCTGCTGGTCCAGCAGGACGAATGCGACCCCATGGTCACCGCCTGGGAGTGGGCCAAGGAACACAACTTCCCCGTCGACTTCGAGCACCATTACGAAGCCAAGAAAGACTGCCACACCCGCATCGGCATCCTCACCGCCGCCAACCCCGGCAACTATCCCATCGTGGCTCCGCTCGTGCGCAATAGCGGCGGCGACTTCATCCGGGTCGAGGAAGCCTCCCTGCCTCGCTTCGGCCTCCAGATGAAACGCCAGACCGGCGTCCTCATGGGTCCCGCCTCCGTGGTCTGCTATGCCGGCTTCTACCGTGCTCTCGAGCAAGGCCTCATTAAGCAAAACGACGTCGTCCTCCTCAACTGCGGCGAGGGAAGCCTCCGCTCGCAGTGGTTCGTCGACGAGGTGGCCAAATTAGAAAACAAATGATAGATTTCCACAACAAAACAGTTTGGATAACGGGGGCTTCGTCGGGCATCGGCGAAGCCTCTGCTTATCGTTTCGCACAGGCCGGCGCCTCCCTCATCCTCACCGCCCGCCAAGCCGACCGCCTCGGCCAA
>Ga0247611_10002975_pt1 | contig 26032 bp, 21 predicted proteins | sample 177DNAGHGhighgp2_FD_192422 | JGI IMG/M metagenome (GOLD analysis project Ga0247611, IMG submission 192422) | Sheep rumen microbial communities from Palmerston North, Manawatu-Wanganui, New Zealand - 1770 DNA GHGhigh gp2 | ecosystem: Host-associated > Mammals > Digestive system > Stomach > Rumen... | reverse complement strand
ATATTGTGTCGGTTTCTGACGGTTATAGCATCGAAAGCAATATCTCCCACGTTGGAATTGAGGGCAGTACCGATGAAGGTCAGCAGGATATAGCTGGTATTCGTAAACTCCGAAAGGTCGACAACTACTTTTCGCCATCCAGGATTACCTGATATAGAACTATAATTGATGGTATGAACCAGTTTCAAGTTGTCGGTATCACCATCAGGCACCACGCCAACGGCAAGGGAAGTGCCCTGACCGGGAACAGCATAGTAGTAGAACTCGAGGACGGGATGTTCGGCTCTCTTGAGCGAGATCTTACCCGACGTGAACATACCACGGTCGCCAGCCTTCTCAGGCTTATAGATGGCAGATCCCTGATCGTAGTCGGCACTGATACCATTCGTGAGTCCCATCTCGCCGCCAGTGGACTGCTGTGTCCAGAACTGTTCAGGAGTCTTGGCATTGGGGAACGACTCGAAAAACGGAAGTGTGTAGGGATTACCCACGATAACAGAGTTGGAATAAGCATAGTTGCCGCCTCCGGCTGCGCTTTGGGCAGATACACGATAATACTTCACTGTCTGCTTCTCGGCATTGACAGCCTCTGTGTAGGAAGTACCGGAACGATGGTCACCCACGATACGATAGTTCTCATCTTCTATATTATAGGTAAGGGCTGCGGGATTAACATATCCTCCATGAACACCTGTCTTCGGTGCTCCCCACGAGAGCTGCACAAAACTACCTCTGTCAACCAGTCTCAGGTCGACAGGCTCAGTAGGAATGTCAACACCCACCCACACACTGCGCTGAGCAGGAATACCATTGCCGTTGACATTGTAGGTATAGATACTGTACGTATTCATGCCGTTGGGCACATAGGTGTCGCGGAATGTCAGTTCTGCTCCCAGTTCGGGATTCTCAAAGACTTTCACACATCTCACACCACGATAAATGGCTATGGAGTCGACACAGTCGATAGGATCACCATTGAAGTCGGTGGTAGGTACATTGAAGGTGAAGTCGACAATCTTCACTCCATTGGCACCCGGTATTACTGTCAAGTTCGCCACGGTATCAGGAGCGGTGAAGAGACCGCCTTCGGTCACCAGAATATCATCGAGGTCGAGGTCGTACTCATCGGCATCGCTCTCAGCATGGAAGCCAATGTAATAGAGTCCTTCTTCCTCAACCTGGAAGATACCCTTGTAGGCAGCCTTCTCATAATTCTCTATTTCTGTTGTAGGGATGAGCAACTGAGTCATGGCAGCCGCCGTCTTGTCTGTACCCATCGACACCGACATCTTCTCCTTGCCTATCAGTCCGCAGTTGGCATTGAAGCTGAGGTGATAGAAATGTCCCGTCAGCAAGTGAAGAGGCGGAGTGATAATCCAGTCGTCGGCAGCATTACGCTCATTAAACTCATAGTAGACGTTGCGCTCTCCATTATTCCAGTTGCCTGCTTTCCATGTCGAACCATCTTTGTTGGCATCAATGATGGTGAACATATTGGCAACAACGCTCTGGTCTTCGAAATCCTCACTGTATGGAATCTCCTTTGCCACGCCGTATGCCCTGTGATTGGAGAAGGCACTCTCACCACGAATAGTGTCGTTGAATGCTATCACCTCGTACCAGTAGTTGGTGAGCTGAGCGGGGGCAAGCACCTCAGAGAACCGGCGTTCCTTGAGTCCCTCTGCCACTGTCACCTGTTCGGGATAGCGCACTACGGTGTAGTTGAGATTGGCAGTGTTGACATAGCCACCATTGATACCGGCTGTCGGTGCCAGCCAGGAGAGCAGAATCTCATTCTCTTCAGTACCATTGCGCAGGACAACGGTTCCCGGAGCCTTCGGTGCATCGTCGCCCACATATTTAATTTGTCTCACCTTCGGACCATTGCCAAAGAAATTGTTGGCACACACATAGAAGGTGTAGTTGCCTGAATGAGGAACGGTGAGGGAGTCGGTCACGGTAGCACCTGGAGCGGCATAGTCGTAAAGGACTATTTCGTCATCAATGAACACCTCATATAAGAGTTCCTCGTCCTCTATCTTGTCACCGGCATAGGTCGTCGTCGGCATACGGAAACGAACCTGCCCCGAAAGTGAGCCTCGGGTGAAGTTCACGTTAAAGGCTGTCGGGGCTGCCGGAGCATCTTCCTCTGCAAGGGGAGCAGGAATAAAAAGCCCTGTAAACTCCTCATTGTGCTCAAACCTCTTGACAAGCGTTGCCTTACCTGTCTCAAAACTTACTTCGTAGAGACCGGCGGTCCCGACATTGGTCACAGCTGCCCAAAAGAACTTACCTGTCTTGGGGTCGACGGCTGCACTCTGCATGAACTGAGGAACGATTCCCGTCTCGCCAATCACTGTGTACTCACCGTTGGTCTTATCAAACATGACAAAGGCTCCATCGTTGCGAACGGCATACACAACACCTTCTGGAGTAATAGCCATCGCAACAAAATTCTCGTTCAGCTCCTTGATGACCTGCCGACTGTTGGTAGAATAATCAACAACGCCGAACACCTGCTTCTGCAAGTCATCGGTGTACATCAGTCCATAGACTCTTCCTGTAGCAGGATCGTAGTCACCATCAACCATCATCAGTTTGGTCTCGGTACCAGAGATATGCTGTGTCTGTTTCCAATCGTAGGTGTCATACTGGTAATAATCGTAGCTGGTAACTATCATTCCCCCCCACAGGGAATAGTTGATGAAGTTATACTTTCCATTGGCATAGACACCTCCACCATTGGCATTAAAGATGTCGTTCTTAGCCACAGCATTGACGGTAGTGGTCTCGTTCGCCTCGAAAGAGTAGACGCCAAACCTCCCTTTGCCATTCTGATTGGGCCAGTCGCTACTGTAAACAAGCATGCCATAGATAACTGTCGGCATCTTACCATCTGACACCTCAATATCGGGTATCGGATCTGGGTCGGGTAATTCAAACGGCTGCGGTATGACTTTCTCATCAAGACTGCTCAACGGAGTAAACTCATGATAACCACGAGGCCGCATGAGAGCCGGACTCACCTCGTGACTTTTCTGTAATCTGTCCCACTGGTCAGTTTGTGATAATGACACTGGACGCACAGGACGCATATCCGGCTGTGCAGTGATTGGCTGGGACAATGCCAGCAGTAGTGTCAGCACCCACATTACTTTTGTTGTTTTCATAAACTTAGATTATTAATTTGCGATTCATTTATCTATATACATCCTATAATCTCATTGACGGAACGACAACCATGAGCATCGAGCCAGTCGTTGATACCATCACGCACCTTTATGGTGATGGCGGGATCGAGGAAATTGGCTGTTCCGATCTGGATGGCAGAGGCACCAGCCATCAGGAATTCTATGGCATCCTGTGCTGAGCAGATTCCACCAAGTCCAATGACAGGAATACTGACCGCCTTGGCAACCTGCCACACCATTCGAACGGCAACAGGCTTGACAGCAGGTCCACTAAGGCCACCTGTACCGATGCTTAGCCTCAGACAACGCTTCTCAATGTCTATAGACATTCCCATCAGTGTATTAATGAGCGAGAGCGAATCTGCGCCTTCATCTTCGCAGGCTTTCGCAATAGAAGCGATGTCTGTGACATTAGGTGAGAGCTTCACGATAAGCGTTTTGTTGTACCGTGCACGAACAGCCTTCACAACGCTGGCTGCCCCATGAGGAGTAACCCCAAAGGCCATGCCGCCCTGCTTGACATTCGGGCATGAGATGTTAAGCTCGATGGCCGGAATCTTATCAAGAGCATCAATGCGGGCAGCACATTCCGCATAGGTCTCAGGAGAATTGCCGCTGACATTGACGATCATGTTTGTATCGATATCCTTAATCTGTGGATAGATATGCTTGCAGAAGTAGTCGACACCTTTGTTCTGCAATCCGACGCAATTAAGCATACCTGAAGCAACCTCAGCCATTCGCGGATAGTCGTTTCCTTCACGAGCATGAAGGGTTGTCCCCTTAACGATGATACCTCCAAGACCATCCAGAGGCACAAAGTCAGCAAACTCTAATCCATATCCAAACGTACCTGATGCGGTCATAACAGGATTCTTCAGGTATAACCTATTCAGACGAACACTCAAATCTGCCATAATAACTTCTTTATATTGAATACTGGTCCTTCTTTACATACACATACATTCCCCTCTGTCGTCTTTTCAACACAACAGAGACAGGCACCCAAACCACATGCCATGAGGTTTTCCAGAGAAACTTCGCACTCAGTTCCAGACTTTACGGCGTATCGAGCTACTGCCTGCATCATCGGCTTAGGACCACAGGTGCAAATGTAGTCGAACCGCTCATTGTTCAGAATGGAATGTCCGGTGACAAAGCCACGCTCTCCCTCACTACCGTCCTCAGTGGTCAGGAAGACTCGTCCCACGGCTCGAAAACGGTCTATCTCTAGCAAATCATGTGCAGAGCGTGCCCCTAAAAGGAAGGTTGGAACACCTCCCATCTCATGGATTTTGTGACCAAGATAGAGCAAAGGAGCTACGCCAACACCGCCTCCGACAAGCAGGAATCTCTCATTGGGGGATGTAGGAATCGTAAAAGAGTTGCCTAACGGGAGCAAACAGTTGAGTTTGTCTCCTTCCTTCAGGCGTGCAAGATGTCGCGTACCATCTCCTATAGCAGCCACCAGCAGCCATAACTCATTCTTCTCTATGTCCACAAAATGAATAGAAATCGGGCGACGGAGGAACGTAGACGGAGAATTGTCGACGCGTACCTCAACAAACTGCCCAGGTAACATATCTGGCAATGGGGCTGCCTCATCGGTGAGTCGTAAGAGTACATATCGCTCATGCAGATGCTCCACTGTTTTTACTGTCAAATCTAAACAGAACTTTTTCATGATCATGAATTGTTTTTTGGTTCCTGCTGCAAACTTACACATTTTTTTTGAGAATTCCTCTTATTACGAAAAACTTCTTCACATTATTATAATACGTGAGCGTACATTATTACTATCATTGTCACCTTTCGAATGCCCTATACCATACAAAAAGCCCTTGCTTCGGAGAAGAGGACTCTCTACGTTGCAAGGGCTAAGGTTTTACAGAAATAATGCTTAGATAGTACTTGTTTAAGAGCGATGCTTCACAGCAGTAATGCCTAATTTATAAGATGATATGAGAAACTTCAGCTCATTGTTTAGGCACAAATGTTTCCCACGTCTGATCATCATAGAATATACGAATCTCAGTAACTTTTCGTTGAGGTTTGTCAACATATTTTACCACCGTTTCGACCTTTTTCAAAGGTGTACTGGGTACACCGTGCGAAAAAACGGTCTCTGAACTGCCCGATGGGGTGGTGGAATCGCCTTCGAAATCGAGCATTGGTGACTCAGAAGTGTCTGATACAGGGGTAGATGGAGCTGTCTTGGCACTCTGACCACTCAAATACATGTCGCCAATGCCAAACATCAGCCAATCGGTTGATATATTAGGTATCTTATTCTTAATGGCTTCAACAATATTAATAGTCGGACGAGTACGACCATTGAATATACTACTCAGTGATGCAGGGGACATCTGGATAAACTGAGCAAATGTCTGCTGAGTCATGTGCTGACTCTCCATTATCATCTTTATACGATCCTTCATATTGAATATGCTTTACAGTTAGGCCTAAAAAAGGCTATTTTGTTAGACTTTACAAAGGTAAAACAAATATTTTGAATTCACAACTTAGTATGGGATAAATTTAGATATTTTAATAATCAAGAATGTTTATTATTTTGTAAATCCAAAACCCCAAACGGTTCATGTTTGTAAATGGAACGTGTTATTAAAGGTGTATTATACTTAAAGTAAATGCTTGTTCATTCTTCAAATATTCATACTAAACAACTGATTATCAATTACTTATATTTAGAATATATTGTTTTTTTTCATTTAAAAAGACGTTTTTTGGCTTAAAATCAGACTTTTAAAGCGTAATTAAGTGAAACAAACTATCATAATTCGTTGATTTTCTATAATTTACAAACTCAACAATTAGGTGTATAAATATTCATTTGTGTTTTTAAATGTAAATTTTACAGGTTTATACGAGTGTAAATATGAGCTATTGTTTTTTAGACGGATACTTTTTATTTTTTAATTTAGAAAATTAAATTCACAAAATCGAATCTTGTGTTTTACAAATAAGTATTATTGTAAAACTATATATTTACAAAACAAAAGTTCAAGACAACAGAAATAACAAAAAACGGCTATTTTTTGCGTTTGTCGGGACTTTGGTCGAGTTGGTTCAAAAAATGCCCGTTTTTTGAGGGGTAAAAACGACTTAACTCCCTGATAAATTAGGGAGTTAAGTCAAAAAAACATGTTTCTGAAAATGCTCGAAATAGAAATAAAATCCTCAAAATAAGGTCTTTTTTAGTGCAAAATGAAGAAAATAAGCTCTCTAAAGAGATCATATTCCTTCGTATTTGGGTTGTCTAAACCTTTAGATTTAGCCTCAATCTCTCTAATCTTAGATATTATCTGCAAAATCTTCTTTCCTGAATAGTTTCTAAGACCTAAAATATACTCATCTGCAGCCCACGTCCCACGTAGTTCTAATAAATTAACCAATCCAGCAGGAGATTTATCGGGGGCATTATAGGCTGTCATCAAATTCTGAAAATATCTGAAGACTTTTGGGATAAACGAGTAGAGACTCTCCCCTTTGTTTGTACTGTCAAAATATTTTATTATCTGGTTAGCCTTGAAAACATCCTTCCGAATAATCGCATTCTGCAATTCATACGCGTTAAACTCCTTGCTCACTCCTATCTCCCGCTCCACAATGTCTGGCGTGATACGACGATCGCTGTCAGGAAGAGATAACATCGTTTTCTCCAGTTCAGACACCAATCTATTAAGATCAGAACCAATATGATCGGCTATCATCTGAGATGATTTATTATCTATAGCTACTCCCTGTGCTTTCAAATAGTTTTCAATAAAACCAGGTAACTCGCGTTCACTCTTTTTCTTGCTTTCAAAAACAATACCACCAGCGGCCTCTATCTTTGACAACAAACTTGCCACTCCTTTCCGCTTACGATCCAGTGAACCGTTCTTATAGCAGATTACTAATATCGTTGTAGGCATAACCTGAGTAGCAGCATATTTCTCCAATGCCGAAAAGTCACGAAGATTCTGTGCTTCTTTGACTATGACAACTTGGTACTCAGACATCATCGGATACCGACGAGCCATGTCGACAACCTGAACCATTGTGTAGTCAGTTCCATAGACAATACTTTGATTGAAATCGCGCTCCTCCACCGGCAGCACATTGTCAGCAATATAGTCGGAAATCTTATCTATAAAATAGGCCTCCTCGCCCATCAAGAAATAGACTGGTGCAAACTTGCGCGACTTCAGATTACGCATTATCACATCAAATGTCATTCCTGTTTTCTTTTCTGCCATTTTTTTGTTATCTTTGCAACGTTAGATGCAAAGATAACAAAATGATTCGATTAAACCTACCAAGTTATCCGATAAAATTGTCAGGGACAAAAGAGAAGCCACATATTTTCGATATTCTTCGTCGAAAATATGTGGCTTTGACTCCTGAGGAATGGGTTCGTCAGCATTTCATCCATTTCCTCATTGAACATAAAGGATACCCTGCCAGTCTGTTGGCCAATGAAATTCCACTGAAAAGCGGTTCAAAAGTCTTACGAGCCGATTCTGTACTCTACGATAGAGAACTACATCCCCGAATGATAATCGAATACAAAGCTCCAAGCATTTCCATCTCTCAACAGGTCTTCGAACAAATCAGCACCTATAATCTGCTTCTACATGTCGATTACCTCGTCATAAGCAATGGGCTGGAACACTACTGCTGTAAGATGGACTACGAACACCAGTGCCCCATCTTTTTAAAAGACATCCCCGACTATTCCCAGCTTCAACTCTGATGTCTCGTCAATAAAGATGGAACATCCGCTCCATCATCTTCCATTTCTCATCCGAAGTCGCTGTGGCATCACAGTCCTGAAACATTGCCATGTACTCTTCCCACTCCTGCTGACGGGGCAATGTAGCCAACTTTGCCATCGCCGAATCCCAGTCGAAGTCAAGCGGAGTCTCAACAATCATGAACAGTCTGTTGTCAAGGATATAGATCTCCATTTCCAATATCCCAACCGCACGAATTCCGTCAAGAATTTCTTTCCAGGCATTATCTTCGCTGTGTCTGTTCCGATATTCTTTAATAAGAGCCGGTTCGTTCTTCAGATCCATCGTCTGACAGTAGCGTTTCACCGGCTGATGGTATGTCTGTACCTTATATCCTTCCGTCATGCTCTTGTACGTAGATAAGTTCTATAACCATAAATGGCAATCACAACAAAGCAGAAAAGTGGGAGTACAAAAGAAATGTTCACTGCTGCAAAACCGCCAATGATACCTTTATCTATTATCATGGCTTGCAACGGAGGCAACACAGAACCGCCTAAGATTGCCATAATCAATCCTGCCGAACCAAGTTTCGCGTCATCCCCCAGACCTTGCAAGGCTATACCATAAATGGTCGGGAACATCAGCGACATACAAGCCGAGACGGCTACCAGACAATAGAGACCTAATCTTCCGTCAATGAAAATGACTCCTAAGATAAGGATTCCAGCAACAAAGGCAAGAAGACCTAACAGTTTGCCGGCATTAATAAAGCGCAAGAAGAACGTACAGATAAAACGACTACAACAGAAGATTGCCATGGCAATAATGTTGTATCGTTGAGACAACACCTCAGCAGCCTGTTCGTCCATCCCCTCGTTCATGAAGACGCGTGTACCATATTGGATAATAAATGTCCAGCACATTATCTGGGTTCCCACATAAAAAAACTGTGCTATCACTCCTTCACGGTATCGTGGAATGGAACAGATGCGTTTTAACGATGGAATAAATGCGACAGAAGAGCCCCCATCTGCATTTTTAGGCATCTTCGCAAACAAAAGAACAAAGAAGATGACAACAATCACCACACCTATCCACAAGTAAGGTCCTATCAAGACTGAAAGGTCGGCATCCTTGACTGCTTCAAACTCCGCATCAGAGAGTTTTGCACGGGCTTCGGTATCCATCGGATTCAGTTTCGCCTGAATGAAATTCATTGCTACAAACATACCGACAAGCGATCCCATAGGATTAAACGACTGTGCCATGTTCAGTCGTTGCGTAGCCGTCTCCTCTGGTCCCATTGACAAGATGAAAGGGTTACAGCTGGTTTCCAGAAACGAAAGGCCGCATGTCAGGATGAAGTAAGCCAGAAGGAACGGGTAATAGTCTCCTGTCAGTTTAGCCGGAAAGAAGAGCAAGGCACCCACAGCATATAATCCCAGTCCCATAAGCACTCCTGCCTTATAGGAGTATTTACGGATAAACATGGCGGCAGGAAAGGCCATGGCAAAGTAGCCTCCATAGAATGCCACCTGCACCAAGGCTCCATCGGTGACACTCATTCGGAAGATTTTTGAAAACGCCTTCACCATCGGGTTGGTGATGTCATTGGCAAAACCCCACAAAGCAAAACATGAGGTGACAAGGATGAAAGGTAGTACATAGCTCACCCCATCCTTAATCAGGATAGATCTTTTTTTGTTTTCCATTACAGTCATATATTTAGATTCTTATTATCTCTCTTCCAAGATATCATATTTGCGCCACCAGCACATCATTAATGTCTGTGGTGAACTGCCTGGACCGATACTGATGATCCGGCTCAAAGGGAACATCCGTTCCTTCTGTGGCAATACGGACACGGTCATGCCCGTTCTTACGGTTGATTTCGTCAATAGCTTTGACCAATGCCGCCTGTCTGTTCCGGTCAATATGGTCAAACAAATCCTGCTGGATGGCATTCTGTGGCACAAATCCCCACAAGATGACACCAGCTTTTTTATAATGAGGAGACGACATCACGTCGGCTCTCTCTCCTATATCCTTCCCTGCCAGATGACTGTTCCGATAAATATCTATCTCAGAACGTAGCATATTCAAGGCAACAGAAGATATTTCCGAAGTATCCTGTGTAGGGACAGAAAGACTCCGTGTCTTCTGGATAACGTGAACTGGTCCATCAGTGGCAAAGCGACTTGTATGAGCAAAGACAGTCACGTTTTGACAGCACGACTGCTGCTCACGCATTTTCTTGGCGCACAATGAGGCGAAGGCAGCCACGGCTTCCTCCAACGCACCGACATCTGCTATTCCCCTTTCTGGAAAACTTCTGCTGGTACAGATAGATTTCTTCTGAGGCAGTTCATCCAGACTGATGCAGGGAATGCCGTTCAACTCCTTCCATGTGCGTAGTGTAGTAACCGTAAAGTGACTTCTCACCCATCGCTCAGACTTAGCGGCAAAGTCTGCTGCCGTATGGATTCCCTGATAAACCATGTCTGTGGAAAGCCTTCGTCCGATGCCCCAGACATCTTTTATGGGAAACAATTGCAAAGCTTTCTGACGCTTCTCGTCAGTATCCATCAGACAGCAGCCTTTATAACCTTTATATTTTTTTGCAAACTTACTTGACATTTTTGCCAGAGTATAAGTAGGAGCAATGCCAAGCGAAATAGGTATTCCCGTTGCTTTCGTCACACGATGCACCAGTTGTTCTCCATATTGTTTAATGTCGGGAATATTGTTGAATGCTGAAAAATCGAGAAAAGCCTCATCAATGGAATAGACATCCAGCTGTGGAGTATACTGAGCCAGCAGTGACATCACGCGGTGAGACATAGACCCATAGAGCGCATAATTACTGCTGAAGACCGCCACCCCATTCTCCTGAAGAAAATCTCGTCGCTGAAAGAAAGGCTCTCCCATCTTGATGCCAAGAGCTTTGGCCTCCTCACTGCGTGCAATGATACACCCGTCGTTATTGCTAAGCACAACGACAGGCTTACCCACAAGATCCGGACGAAAGGTCCGTTCGCACGAGCAATAAAAATTATTGCAGTCAGCGAGTCCAAACAGTTGCATTGTCTACCTTCTCTCTACTTCTCTTTTTCATTTTATTCTGTTCATCTGATGTATCACATACGTCACGACACCCCAGACGATAAAGTCGTTAGAACTATCCACCCGAATACGCGGATAATGCTTATTCCAGGGAACGAGCCAACCGAAGAACCCGCTTTTATCCTTACGGAATTGCTTGATGGTGAAATCGCCATCGACAAAAGCAATGACAAAGTCACCATCCTGCGCATCTATTTCTTTGTCCACAACGGCCAAATCACCGTCAAGAATACCAGCGTCGGTCATCGAGTCACCCGAGACACGCACATAGAAAGTTGCTTCTCTGTGCCTGATGAGCACCTTGTTCAGGTCTATTTCATCTCCCATATAGTCCTGGGCAGGCGAAGGAAATCCAGCTTTTACAGGATTTTGGGCAAGGGGAATGGATAGTTCTGTATCCAGTCCCACCTTGTGAAAAGTCAGTCTGACTTGTTCTTCCATCCTACTCGTTCTCCTTCTTTCCGAAATGCGGGTCAATCTTCAGGAATGAGGTAACAACAAAGGTAATCGCACAGCATATCATGACGATGATAAAGAAAGCACGATAACCCACTGATTCCTGCAATGCTCCTGCAAAAAGACCAGGTATCATCATGGAGAGTGCCATGAAAGCCGTACACAGTGCATAATGACTGGTCTTGAAGTTTCCCTGACTATAATATATAAGGTATAGCATATAAGCCGTAAATCCAAATCCGTAGCCAAACTGCTCTATAAAGACACAGACATTGATTACCAACAGACTTTCAGGCAAGGCATAGCTCAAATAGACATACACGATGTCAGGCAGTGTAATAGCACAGACCATCGGCCACAGCCATCGCTTGAGACCATCACGCCCGGCACAGATGCCACCAAGGATACCACCAAGCGTCAGTCCGATAACACCCACTGTGCCCTGCACCAGTCCATATTCCTGAGGGGACAGCCCCATTCCTCCATTGTGGGCTGCATCAATGAGGAAGAGGGCCGACACTTTAGCCAGCAGACCTTCCGGCATACGATAGAACAGCATGAAAAGAATACCTGCCACCACCTGTGGTTTCTGAAAGAATGTGATAATAGTATTGACAAACTCCTTCCAGATTGTACGTGCATTCACATCCTCACGCGGTGCGTCTTCCTTCGGCCTTGGCAGTATGGCACTATGCCATAGCCACAAGGCTATAAACAATCCTGTCACACCATAGAACATCAGGCTCCATGAGTAGCTGATGCTGTTGCGGTAGATAACTTGCAGGTTGCCAGCAATCATCACAAGTACTCCCTGACCGAAGATGGTCGCCAACCGATAGAAAGTGGAACGGATCCCCACAAACCAGGCCTGCTGGTGTTCATCAAGCCCTAACATGTAATATCCGTCAGCTGCTATGTCGTGAGTGGCTGATGAAAAAGCCATCACCCAGAAGAAAAACAATGTTCCCTGAAGCCAGAACTGGGTAGGAATGGTAAACGCCACGCCTCCAAATGCTGCACCGACAAGCAGCTCCATCGATACAATCCACCATCGCTTGGTTTTTATCAGATCGATGAAAGGACTCCATAAAGGTTTGATAACCCATGGCAAGTATAGCCATGACGTGTAGAATGTTATCTCTGCATTGCTTAGTCCCAACTGTTTATACAATACCAGCGAAATGGTCATTACTGCCACATAGGGCAGACCTTCTGCAAAGTAAAGAGTCGGAACCCAACTCCAAGGATTTGTCTTTTTCATTTACTTGTATATCTTTTTTATTTCTGCACTCTGATAATAATGCAACAGTATCTCATCATATTTATAGCCTTTCTCCCCCATTACGGCAGCACCTATCTGACAGAGGCCGACACCATGTCCCCACCCTGCACCGTTCAGACGGAATGATGTAGGAACTGTATTATCCTTTCCGAACGTCTTTTCCACCTCGAAGGCAGAACTCAACAGATGCGATTTACTGAGTACACGACGGATTTCCAGTTCCTTGCCAATGGTAAACGAACGCTTGGTGCCCACAATCTTCAGTCTCGAGATTCGACCGCTCTTGCCACGCTCCAACGGTATCAGATCGACAATCTGTCCGAAGTCCATCTTCATATTATCCGATATCAGTGCAGCCAGTTCCTTCTGGGTATATGTCACATGCCAGCGGTAGAAATCCTGTGTTTCCTGATCATAGTCATTGAGCACCTGTGAGATTATCTGTGGGTCGGAAGTGTTGCAGAATTCATCCTCCACCGACACCAGATAAGGCTTGCGGATGTTCTCCCAACAATACTGGTATTCCTCTGTACGTCCGCCGCAACATTTGCTGAAACGAGCATCACAAATCTCACCATTAGAGAGAAGAATCTGTCCGCGTGTTGCCCTGACAGCTTTGGCAACATAAGGATTTGTGGCACGTGTGATTCCCTGATAACGCTGGCAATGGTCATCGGCACAGACATCGAAGATGGTGTGATCTTCCCGGTCGTACCAGCGAATCAGCTCATCCTCCTTCTTAATGAAAGAGAAGAAGTTATCACCATTCTCTACTCCCCTTGCCCTCTTCACGAGCTGGGCCAGCAGCCAGCTACGGGAGATGACGGCATGCGCCTTGAGAAGTTCCTTCGATGAGGTGGCACTCATCTCACTTGAGATGACACTCTCCAGATAGTTCTCCACCGGCAGTTCGTTGATGGCACAAATGCTGTCTGCCTCCACCACCAGCCGAAGAACACCGCTGAATGTCTGAGTCTCCTTTCGTTCCCAATGGAAGTTCACGCCAATTGTCACATCCGAGAGCGAGAACGACGAATCCTTACTGGTAGGCTGGAACAGCAGTTCCCTGTATTGTTTTCCATTCCACAGGATACCGCCTTCAGAGAACGACACCTCCTGTTCTCCAGCTATTTCTGTTCCTTTAGCCAGATAGGGTGTATTGAGGAGGAACCGGATGGTCTGCCCGCTCACGATACCGACCGTCACGATGGGCTGTCCGTCGATGTTGGGAAGTCCTTCTATAAGGTTCTTCGTCTTCTGTTTCTCTGCAGCACGAAGCCTGATGTTCGCCAGTATTTCTTGCAAGGTCGTTTCATCCACCGCACACTCCTTGAGTATCTGCTCAGCCTGTTTGGGCGTTATCCGTTCAAAATCTTCCTTCCTGGGCGTAATCAGCAGTCCTGACATGTCAAGAGCACCAGGACTGACCAGCAGTTGCTCGTCTCCTTCGGCATAATAGCAGTCCGGACGATGTTTTCTTCTCGGGAACACCACCGACAGATAGTCGTCACCCTGTCGCCATGACACAATGTTCTGCGACGGCTCCTCTCCTTTTTCCTCTGCTGGAGGCAGACAGTTGTACAATGTCTGGAACATCTCAAAATCAGTAGCTCCATGACGACTCTTGATAACAAAGGCTGGAACCACGAAGTCGTGTATCACTGCCACATATTCGTCTTCATTGAGCGCATAGACGATTTCCGCATTACGGCTCAGCAGTTGCCAGCCTGTCTGAATAGGCAGGATACCACTGGTGCCAGCCTGTAGGTGTGCATGGTCGGGTGCAGAAGCACCGCACTTCGGACCATTGTAGAACACCATCAGTTCGGGATATAGTTTCAGCAGTTTATGGATTTCCCTATAGAAAGGAGCAATCCGTTGTGGCTGATGTTTCTTATGGGGTATTGTGAAATGTGTCGGCAGAATAGGGAACGGATTGACAAGCAATTCAAAACGGTCGTCAATCGACACTTCAATCTGCTCCTCAGGTCTGTTCTTCTCGCAAAGGAAGCAAGGACGTGCTTCCACCGTCTTCTTGTCAATCTTTGCTCCTGTAGAGACGATTCTTGTCGGGTTCCACTGCACTTTCAGCATGATGTCACCACACGGCAGTTCCCGCGTCTTCACATCACGCAAGTCACGGAAGTGGTTTCGGGCAGTAGTCCATTTTACTAATTGCCGGTCGAAGAATCGCTGCAAGGCATCGGGCCATTCTTTCTTCTGCTGACGGGCCAGCAGTTCCATTGTGCGCAAACGGTCTTTATAAAGATTATTGGCATTCACTCGCTCCACGTCCAGTGCAGCATCGCTATTCCCGCTCCATCGCCGACAGAGATACAATTCCGTAAAGATTCGTCCTATACGGTACTGTCGTGAGAAAGCCAGTCCCAGCGCATAGTCTTCTCCATAACTGGTATTGGGGAACTGTATCTGTCGCACCAATGGTGTAAAGAAGGCACGCGGTGCTCCCAGCCCGTTGATTCTCAGTGCATTATTCGGTCCGTTTTCGTCTGTCCACTCTTTATGGTCGATGAGTCCTGGCGGCAGTGTATTCAGGTCGAAGTCGCACATCCGATAACTGCCGATAATCATGGCAGCCTTCTGTTTATAGAAAGCATCCACTATCTGCTGCAATGTACGCGGCGATGAATAAAGGTCGTCGGAGTCCAGCTGGACGGCAAAGCGCCCACAGCGGTCATCATTGACAGCCACATTCCAGCAACCGCCAATACCTAGATCAGTCCGGTCTGGAACAATATGAATCAATCGTTCTCCCCCATTCTCATCCCGTAGCCGTTCAAGAATCTCTCCGGTGCGGTCAGTAGAGTGGTTGTCTACAACGATGACATTGTATTTGAAAGAAGTTGATTGTGACAAAGCCGACTTCACTGCATCCGCAATCGTTTTCTCCCGATTGAAGACTGGTATCACAACCGAAGCCTCATACTCAAAGTCCTGTTCTCGGAAGTCCATCTGATGATATGACGATGTGTCCACCAAGGCACCGATATTGTCCAGATGAGCCGTTACGGCCTGTTCCATCTCTATCTGCACCTCACGGTTTCGAGGGTTCACATAGTCGAACTGCTTCTCACCGCTCTTACGGGTATCCAGTTCCACCTCCGTATACAAATATTCATTAAGGTGGAAAAGCTGTCCCTTTCTGCTAAGATATAGTCGCAGGTCGTACCATCCGGCATACTGATAATCAGCCGAGCCGTGTTCAGCACACCATGCCTTCAACTGGCAGGAACGGATGAGTACCAGCTGTCCGAAATCGAAATCGTCACGCAGACTTCCTGTCTGATAGTCGATTGTCGGATGACGCTCCACCTTAGCAGAGTCAGCATCGCTGTTTCGCACATACCTGTCTGCATAAACCATGACGGCATCTGTCTCGGTAGCAGTCCGCAACAGCCGCTCCAGCGCATACATACCCAGCACTATCGGCGTGGTCTTCAGACTCAGCAGCACATAATCGGCGTCCGATTGTCTGGCCACAGCTTCCATACTACGGGTAGACATGATATTGTCAACCACGATATAACGGCAGTCCGCCGGCACGGCATTAACGCGGGCAAACTCATCTGAAACCATCAGATATATATATCTTACTGTCTTGTCATGCCGCAACACGGAAAGCATAGCCTCCACATCCTGTAACTGGCTACACGGCAAGAAACAATCTATCTTTTCTCTCATTATCTCATAGATTAACTTCGCAAAGATAAGCATTTATTTTGAGATTTTCCTGACAAATGCACCTATATCTGCATCTTTTTTCGTAATTTTGCAAAAACATTGGTTACTCCTTTAAAAAGAAATACGGCAAAATCGTTCCGTACAGTCCATATCAGGATAAAGATTACATCGAATAACAATAGAATATGAAAGAATTACAATTGAAGTACGGATGCAATCCGAACCAGAAACCTGCCCGCATCTTCATGGAAGGCGAGGCTGAACTGCCCCTTGAAGTTATCAACGGTCGTCCCGGTTACATTAACTTTCTCGATGCATTAAACTCATGGCAACTTGTGAAAGAGCTCAAAGCTGCTACGGGACTGCCTGCTGCCGCTTCGTTCAAGCACGTGAGCCCTGCCGGTGCTGCTGTCGGACTGCCACTTTCCGACACTCTGAAGAAAATCTATTTTGTTGATGACATCCAGGGACTCGACGACTCCCCCATCGCTTGTGCATACGCCAGAGCACGAGGAGCCGACCGCATGTCAAGCTATGGAGACTTCATTGCACTCAGCGACACCTGCGATGCTGTTACCGCCAGCATCATCAAGCGTGAAGTGTCCGATGGTGTGATTGCTCCCGACTATACGCCAGAGGCCATTGACATACTGATGGCCAAGCGAAAAGGAACATATAATGTCATCAAGATAGACCCTGACTACACTCCGCAGGCCATCGAGCGCAAACAAGTGTTCGGTATAACCTTCGAACAGGGACACAACGAGATTCGTCTTGACGACCCCGCTCTGTTTGAGAACATCCCCACCAAGAACAAGACATTCACCGAGGCTGCTCTCAGAGACCTCATCATCAGCCTCATCACACTGAAATACACTCAGTCGAACTCTGTATGCTACGTTAAGGACGGTCAGGCCATCGGTATCGGAGCCGGACAACAGAGTCGTATACACTGCACTCGTCTGGCTGGCAACAAAGCCGACATCTGGTGGTTGCGCCAGCATCCGAAGGTGATGTCTCTTCCTTTCGTTGACGGCATCAGACGCGCCGACCGCGACAACACCATCGATGTGTATATCTCAGACGATCATGATGATGTGCTGGCTGATGGAACATGGGAACTGTTCTTCAAAGAGAAGCCTGCAGTGCTCACACGTGAGGAGAAACTCGAATGGATTGCCAAAAACACTAAGGTGGCACTCGGCTCTGATGCTTTCTTCCCCTTTGGAGACAACATCGAGCGAGCTCATAAGAGCGGCGTTGAATATATCGCTCAGGCTGGAGGTAGTGTGCGCGACGACCATGTCATCATGACATGCGACAAATATGGTATTGCCATGGCATTCACTGGAGTAAGACTCTTCCATCATTAATATCATCAAGAATCATAACAGAATGGACGATTTCGAAAACATCTTAATAAATGGTATATCATTCCGCCGTGGGGGCAGCAAGCCTGCCCCTAACGACGGAAAGGTAAAAACGAAAGCCAAGAAAAAGGCTTATATCACGGGGGCACACGGCTCTGGATCGGCACTTCAGAAAGCGAAGTACCGCACACAACGTGCCAACAGACATAAGAATAAAGGATAAAGTTTCCTTCCCGATTCTTCAGACGGAAGGATACATCACGGCTCCGGTATAGATTCTGCCACTGTCGATGCCGAGACGACGGGCAGAAAAGTATCTGTCTGCATTGTTATAGGTACAGATACCACTCACATAAATATGACTTTCTTTCAACCCCGACTCAACAAGTTGCCGGCGGTTGCACTCCATCAGGTCGATGTGCCACTTACAGCCATCAGACTCGGAAGAACTGTCCGAAGGATACCTGCGGGCGATGGCATTCATATCGAAGCCGGCACTGGCAAACTGCTGATACACTTCCTCTCCTACCTCAAAGGCATCCAAAGTGATACCCGGCCCAATCCACGCATAAAAGGAAGCAGGGGATACCCGATAAGGCTTGTCCATCATCTTGATCGACTTGGCTACAATGCGATGCACTGTCCCGCGCCAACCGGCATGCACGGCACACACTAAATGATTACACGGATCGTATAAGACAATAGGAATGCAGTCGGCTGTTGACACACCGACACAGACCATCGGCAGGTCTGTAAAGACTGCATCTACTCCTTCAAGAAGTCTGTCACGCGTTGACGGAGGCAAGGTCAGAAAATCCTTACTGATAAACCTTACCTCCGTCCCATGTGTTTGATGAGGCATGATGATGTTTTCTACTTCGACGCCCAGCTCTTCTGCCAGCAACCGCCTGTTGACAGCCACAGTTTCCGGACAGTCTCCGCAATAACAGTTGATATTGAACGAAGCATAATTGCCCTCGCTGACTCCTCCCTGACGGGTCGTCGAAAAGACTTTTAGTTTCTCACCACCAACCACATCAGCAGGAAACTGTTCCAAAACGGGGCTCATCACCATGTCCTAATTATACGTATTCGAAATCCTCGTAGTCTTCAATGTCCTCTATGTCTTCCACATCCTCCTCATCAACGAATTCGATGTCTTCGTCTTCTCCTTCGTCATGCAGTTCAGATGCGAAGCTGCTCATGTCCTTATCACGATGGATAAGCGTATCAGTGGAAGTAATCACCTTGAGCTTATTGCTTTCAGAGTTGAGTTCTTCCCACAGCACATCCTTCAGTTCGTTCAGTCCGAAGCCTGTCACAGCCGAGATAAACACAACGGGCAGGTCATCGGGCAGCGTTTCCTTGAGCATGTCCATCAGTTCTTCATCGAGCAGGTCGCATTTGGTCACTGCCAGCACACGACGCTTGTCAAGCATCTCCGGATTAAACTGCTTCAGCTCGTTGAGCAGGATTTCATATTCACGCTTGATATCGTCGGTATCTCCTGGTACCATGAAGAGCAGCAGTGAGTTGCGCTCAATATGCCTGAGGAACCGAAGGCCGAGTCCCCGTCCTTCGCTGGCTCCTTCAATAATACCGGGAATGTCCGCCATGACGAACGACTTGTTGTCTCTATATCCGACAATTCCCAGACTGGGTTCCATCGTCGTGAAAGGATAGTTTGCTATCTTCGGACGCGCGTTTGACAAAGATGAGATGAGCGTCGACTTTCCTGCATTGGGAAAACCGACAAGTCCTACATCAGCCAATAGTTTCAACTCCAGGATGACCGTCATCTCTTCCATCGGCTCACCGGGCTGCGCATATCGGGGTGCCTGATTGGTTGCCGAACGGAACTGGAAATTACCCAGTCCGCCACGTCCTCCTTTCAGCAGCACAACCTCCTGGCCATCGTAGTTCACATCACATACGAACTTTCCCGTCTCGGCATTGTAAACCACCGTTCCGCAAGGTACGTCGATGTATGTGTCTTTACCATCGGTACCATGACACTTGTCTTTACCACCGTTACCACCATGTTCAGCGAAGATATGCCGCTGATACTTCAGGTGCAGGAGCGTCCAGTAGTTATGATTACCACGTAGGATAATATTACCGCCCCTTCCACCGTCACCACCGTCAGGACCGGCATTGTAGTTGTATTTTACATGCTTGAGGTGCATGCTGCCTCTGCCGCCCTTTCCAGAGCGGCACAAGATTTTCACATAGTCTACGAAGTTCGAATCAGCCATTCAACTAAAGTTTATCTATCACATCACAGATGTCGCTAAAGATACGGTCGAGCTCTCCCAGTCCGTTGATGTGGTTACGGATTCCCTCGCGCTCATACCATTCAATGAGTGGACTTGTCTGATTATGATAGACATCAAGACGTTTCTTGATGGTCTCCTCATTGTCATCAGAACGGCCGCTCAGCTGACCGCGAAGAAGAAGTCGCTTCATCAGTTCATCCTCGGGCACATCCAGTTCAATCATTGCTGCAATGTTGTGACCACGTTCTGCAAGCATGGCCTTCAGTGCCTCAGCCTGCGGAATAGTACGGGGGAATCCGTCGAAGATGACACCCTGATGATCCTTGCCGAAAGAGTCGTAGACATTGGCAAGGATGCTGACCATCAGTTCATCCGGGATGAGCTGTCCCTGGTCAATGAACTGCTTGGCGGTCTTTCCCAATTCTGTATTGTTCTTTATTTCACTGCGAAGCACATCTCCAGTGGAGATATGGCCGAAGCCATACTTCTCAATCATTTTCTCACTCTGGGTCCCTTTACCTGAACCGGGAGCACCAAAAATCACTACATTTTTCATTGTTATTCGACTATTGTGTAAATATCTCTGAGATTGCGTCCTTCCTGATCGAAGTCAAGACCATATCCTACGATAAAGTCATTGGGGATCTCCATGGCCGCATATTCAATATTCAGATCAACAGTTAGCTTTTCGGGTTTCACCAGTAGCGTACAGATATGAACGCTCTCGGGATTGCGAGTACCCAGTGTCTCAATCATCCGCTTCAAGGTCTGACCAGTGTCTACGATGTCCTCCACGATAATAATCGTACGACCGCTCAGATCTTCATTAATACCAATCACTTCCGTAACCTTTCCTGTAGAGGTGGTTCCTTCGTAAGAAGCCAGCTTCACAAACGAAATCTGACAGGGAATGGTGATTTCACGCATCAAGTCGGCAGCAAAGATAAACGACCCGTTCAGCACTGCAAGAAACAAGGGATTCTTACCTGCCATGTCACGGTTTATACGTTCTGCCACTTTCTTTACACTTTTAAGGATTTCCTCTTCAGTAATAGAAGGCTTAAATGTCTTGCCCTTGATTGTTACATTATTCATATAGTTAACTATTTATTTCTGCAAAGATACGAAAAATAGCTGAATTATCAATCTGTTTTCTGAAGATTAGATAGCAAAATATACTAAGCTATCAAAAAAACAACAGTTCATGGTCTGTGATTAACAAATAATTTTGTATTTTTGCACACGTATGAAGATTTTTACGAGTGCTCAAATACAAGAGCTTGACAATTATACGATAGAAAACGAGCCTATCCGTTCGATAGACTTGATGGAGCGTGCTGCCAAAGCACTCACCAACGCTATCACCGAAGAATGGGGTCCGCAGACGCCTGTTGTCGTCTTTGCAGGGCCAGGTAACAACGGAGGCGACGCTTTAGCCGTTGCCAGAATGCTGAATGAAAAGAACTACAAGGTTGCGGTTTATCTGTTTAACATCCACAACCAGCTCTCTGAAGACTGCAATACAAATAAGAAGAGAATTCTCGACAGCAAGCGAATCAAAGACTTCTTCGAGATTACACTCGACTTCGACCCGCCAAAACTCGACGAGAAAACACTGGTTATCGACGGACTTTTCGGTTCGGGACTGAACAAGCCGCTCAGCGGAGGATTTGCTTCCTTGGTGAAATACATCAATCAGTCGCCTTCACAGGTTGTCAGCATTGACATCCCGTCAGGACTGATGACAGAAGACAACACCTTCAACGTACATGTGAACATCATCAAGGCTGACGTGACGCTTACACTGCAGCAGAAGAAACTTTCCATGATGATGGCTGACAACCAGCAGCACATCGGACGTCTGAAAGTGCTTGACATCCAACTGTCGAAAGAGTATATCGAAAAGACCAAGGCTCAATACAACATCCTTGAGGAAGAGGAGGTGCGTGCACTGTTGAGGCCTCGTGACCCGTTTGCCCACAAGGGACAGATGGGCAATGCCATGATGATTGCAGGAAGTTTCGGCATGGCCGGAGCAGCCATTCTGTCATCAAAAGCATGTATCAAGTCGGGAGCAGGCAAGCTAACAGTCCACACACCAAAGCGCAACTACGAAATCATGCAGATTTCCGTACCGGAGGCTATCATGCAGATTGACCATGAGGAGGTTTACTTCTCTGAGCCGGTAGACACCAGCGACTTCGATGCTGTCGGTATCGGGCCGGGACTCGGCACTCATGAGAACACAGCCATTGCCCTCATCGCACAGTTGCGCCGCACACAGTGCCCCATCGTTCTGGATGCCGATGCACTGAACATCCTGGCAAGTCACAGAGCATGGATGCAGCAGTTACCGAAAGACCTCATCATGACCCCCCACCCCAAGGAGTTCGACAGACTGGCTGGTGGATCGGGATCAAGCGACGGATGCAACGAACGACTGGAAAAAGCAAGAGAACTTGCCAGACACATCGGCGCCTATATCATCCTGAAAGGACACTACTCTGCACTTTGCCAGCCCGACGGAACGGTCTACTTCAATCCGACAGGCAACCCCGGCATGGCGACCGCTGGAAGCGGCGATGTGCTGACGGGTATCATCACAGGACTGTGTGCCCGTGGATACAAGCACAATGAGGCATGCAAACTGGGTATGTACCTGCACGGACTGGCAGGCGACCTGGCTGCACGTGACCTCGGACAGGAATGTATGGTGGCCAGCGACATCATCAACTATCTGCCTAAAGCCTTCAAACAACTGGAGCAAAAATAAGAAGACTACGACAATGAAAAAACTGTTTGCCTTTCTTGCCTTCACACTGCTGCTAACTCCTGCTCAGGCGCAGCTGCCTGTTGACGGTACATCGTATTATCTGCCGAAAACGGAACTGCAGTTCAGATTCCTCGTGGAAAAAACCGACTACACACCCGGACAACTGGCCATGTATGCTGAACGATACATGAAAAAGACGGATGTGTCATTAGCACCTTCCACGACACACAGGATCATCGACATGCAGATGAATGCGGTCGGCACACCTGACACGGCGAAGCATTACACGCTGACACTCGATAAGCGTTTCACCATCTCACAAGTGGAACGCATGGACAATGGCATTCTCCTTGCCATCAACAGCGATGCTCCTGCCGTTGAGAAACCGGCATCGTTCATCCCTGCAAGAAAGGCTCCTGTGCCCGATCCAAAGAATTACATGAACGAAGACATCCTGACAGCCGGCAGCTCGGCTAAAATGGCTGAACTGATAGCACAGGAGATCTACGACATACGGGAAAGCAGAAACCTGTTGTCTCGAGGACAAGCTGAATTCATGCCCAAAGACGGTGAACAGCTTCGCATCATGATGAACGGACTGAATATTCAGGAACAGGCTCTGATGCAGGTGTTCGACGGACTGACGGTGAAGGATACCACGGAAGTCGTCATCTCATTCATCCCTTCCGAGCCTGTCGACCATCAGCTGTTTTTCCGCTTCAGCAAATGGGAAGGATTCACAGATGTTGATGACTTGAGCGGTACACCTTATTATATTAGTGTCACCGGTGACACCAAAAAAGAAGAAGAAAACAGTACTAAGGAAACAAAGAAACCTAAGAATGACATCGGACTGAGAGTGAATATGCCCACAAAGGCTAAGGTCACTGTCTTCGATGAGGAAAAGGAGATGAAAAGCTATGAGCTGTTTCTGGGACAATTCGGAGAGACAGAGATTCTTAGCGGTGATCTCTTCGGAAAGAAACAGACGACAAAGATGACAATCAATCCTGTCACAGGAGGACTGGAAAGCATCAGGGAAAAGAATATTCAATAAAAACACCATGTTTAGGTGAAGTAAATACCATGTTTAGGTGAGCCAAACGATATGTTTAGCTCACCTAAATCATATATTTACAAAGGGGATTAGAAGAATGCCGTAGGCATTTTTAGCATATCATTGAATAGCAAATTTTACCCAAAATGACAACTCTAAGTAACACTTAACTAAAACTTTCAAAACAGTTAAGTGTTTTTTAGTTACCTACTTACGGAATCAAACCGAAAGACTATCAGTTGCGTTCTTACGTAAAACATAAACTAAATGTGACTATCATAAGAGCGGTCGCCATGAATATCAAGTAATTTTACATACAGAATACTTTCCTTATTTTTTTACTGTAATGCGTGTAACGAAATCTATCAAATCTTTCTCCCCTGTATTCAGGATGGCCTTTGTATATAAATTCTTCTCATCGGTTTCTTCAACTTCAAATATGATATCTTTTGTCAATGTAGTCAGTCGCGATATGCAATAACTATATGCATCTTTGGCCATAGGTGAATTCATTTTATCATCCCATACGCATAGAGCATTAAGCAATGACTGTATAGCATCTGTCTTGTCACCCTTGTTGAAAGAAGAACGTCCTAATTGAGCCAAAGCCACAAACAATGCCGTATTAGCTCCAGCCTGTACCCGTTTGTCTAATTCCTTGCTAACCCTGTCATCCAACTCAATTTTGTTGTAAATCTGCCATCCAATCAGCAACGTGACCAAAAGTGTAAGAATTCCCAGGGTAAAACTTGAATTCTCAAACTTGAAATCGAGAGAGAATGCTGTTGTTCCTGCAATTATAACCGCCAAGAAACTAAATATCAATGAGAATTTGCATATATAGTTCATATTCATTTCCAAGTATATGTATATATCAAATCTGATTGGTCATTTCTGTCGGAGTAAGATAGATGTATTTTGTTTATAGTACCATCATCATTATAAGTATATTCTTTGTATCGTTTATATAAGATGCTATATGGTGATGTGCTTTTGACAATGCGGCCTTTCGAATCATATTCATACTCATATTTAGAAATAGAAGTTTTGCCATCTCGTGCACTTGTATAGGATGAACTAATTAAATTTTTGTGTGAATCGTATTCACGAACATATGTTCCGAAAGGAGAACCATCTTCAAACATTGTTATGACTTCAGTAACTTTATTGCCACTATAAGTGTATGTGTGAATATATCCGTAGTCACTTCTTACATAATTAACTATCTCCGTATCTTTTATAAGTCTATGATTTGTGTCATATTCATATGTATGTGTTTCATTCAAAGAACCATCTTTACTATACTTCTTCATTACAGAAACAGAATCGAATTCATTATATTGATATCTATATTTGTATTGTAATAACGATAGTTCGTACTCGTTTTTCTCCACAATTCTGTTCCTTTCGTCATAGGTATACAAAGTATATTCGGGTATCCGACTTTGCGCGACTGAGAGATAGTAATTTGTTTCAAATTTAATCAAGAGGTTCTTTTCATTATACGTATAACGCTCATAAAGATCACCATATTCAGAACGCTCACCAAATTTCCATTGATGCTCTTTAACTGTAATCTCAGCAAGATACTTTTTCCCCTTATTCTCTGTACTGTCATTGTCATCAGACGAGCAAGCTGTAAAACATAATGGCAAAGCCATCAATAAACAAAATAGATAATGTCTCATAATTAATAATAATTTTATGGTTTAACTTATATCCATTCAAAATGCGCAGGCTATTCCCACGCACTCCCAGCTCACCACAAGCCTCTGTAACCGTCGAAACGCCTGCGCACTATGCGCCGACGCTCTTGTTACAGATTGGCTCTTTTTGTCCGAGGTGGTGATTGGGAGTGGCAGAGCCTACTATGTATTGTGTCCTTTCGGAACACGGTGACAAAATTAATCTTTTTTTCTCAAATAGACATACCTAAAGACATTTTTTAATAAATTTCTGTGCAATGTTGTTGTTTCTTTGAGTAAATCGAACGAAATATGATAACATTAGTGTACCATAACAATCGGGTTATCTTTTTAATGCAGTCTCATACAACCATAAAA
>Ga0247611_10002974_pt1 | contig 26058 bp, 23 predicted proteins | sample 177DNAGHGhighgp2_FD_192422 | JGI IMG/M metagenome (GOLD analysis project Ga0247611, IMG submission 192422) | Sheep rumen microbial communities from Palmerston North, Manawatu-Wanganui, New Zealand - 1770 DNA GHGhigh gp2 | ecosystem: Host-associated > Mammals > Digestive system > Stomach > Rumen... | reverse complement strand
AAGGAGCCTCGCAGTTACCACCATGGCAGCAACCGGCAGCAGCACTGAGTGCACGCTTGCCCTCACTCTTCTCGGTGAAGTTCGGGAACTGGTTGGTGCCGAGGATGAACTCCTTACGTTTGGCGGCATCACCATGACGCTTCACATTGGTAGCGTTGATGTCATCCTGTACGATACCCTTCTTGACAGCCTCCAGGAAGCCACCCTCATCCTCTATCTTCAGGAAGATCTTCCAAGCCTCCTGGGCAAGGGCATCGGTGAGGTGCTCGATATAATAAGAACCGGCAGACGGGTCGACGATACGGTCAAAATGGCTCTCCTCCTTGATCAGCAACTGCTGGTTGCGGGCGATACGCTCACTGAAGTCTGTTGCTTTCTCGTAAGGAGCATCGAACGGAGTAACCACCATGGAGTGAACACCGCCCAGGGCAGCACTCATCGCCTCCGTCTGAGAACGGAGCAGGTTGACGTAAGAGTCAAACAGGGTCTGGTTATACGTAGATGTAGAGGCATTGATAATCATCTTGCAAGCACAGTCACACTTCGGCTCATACTGCTTCACGATCTGAGCCCATAACAGACGGGCGGCACGGAACTTAGCGATTTCCATGAAGTAGTTCTCGGAGATACCCATATAGAACTTGATGCTCTTGGCAGCAAGATCGACATCCACACCAGCGTCTACCAACTGCTGCAGGTACTCATTACCCCAACTGAGCGCATACCCTAACTCCTGTACGATATAAGCACCGGCATTGTTGAGGGTATCAGAGTGAACCATCACGCAACGCAGGTTGGGATAGTCCTTCAAGGTCTCCACGATCTTCGGCAGTTGAGCAAGCATAGGAGTAGTATCCTTACCCTTCTGCAACATCTTGTCGATAGGATCGAAACCGACACCACCCACAATTTTCTCCTTGTCATAGCCCATCTTCTCAAAATACTTCACGAGTATCTCGGCAAGTTCAACAGCATGACGGGGACAGGTGCGATAACTAACCTCCACGATATCCAGACGGATATCCTTGAGCAAGGTCTCGATGAACTCAGGGCTCACCATATCGCCGCCGAAGCGGAAACCGATAGAGTCGATACCCTTGTTCAGAATGTCGAGTGCCTTCTTGTTAGCCTCAACGGGGTCATCCACTTTGATATTCTGACGCACATACCACTCGTTGGAGTTCTTCTTGTTACCACGAACAAATGGGAACTCACCAGGCAGTGCCTCAGGTGTTTTCAGGTTCGCCAAGTCCTCTCGGCGATAGAACGGCTGTACGTTAAAGCCTTCATTGGTCCTCCACACGAGTCGCTTCTGGAAGTCGGCACCTTTCAGGTCCACCTCAATCTTGTCCAACCACTCCTGGGTGGTAGGCGCCTGGAACTCGGTGAAGAGTTTCTCTTTGTTTGCCATAGTCTTATTAATTATTATATAAGTTGTTTTAAGTTCTGGACTGCAAAGATAACAACTTATTTCCGAATAGCCGAACTTTTTAATGATTATTTACTCTCTGCAATTGTAACTATATCGTAATATGATTTATTTGGAGGCGCCAATACAAGGTAGTACCTTTGCAGAAAAAACAGAAGAACATGGAAACTAATCAGAATTATGTAATGATAGCATTACAACTACTCGGCTCATTAGGTCTGCTGATTTATGGTATGAAGATGATGAGTGAGGCACTGCAAAAGATGGCAGGACCGCAGTTGAGACACATTCTTGCCAAGATGACAACCAATCGTCTGACGGGTATGTTGACAGGAATGCTCATCACCTGTGCCGTACAGTCGTCATCGGCAACCACGGTGATGACCGTCTCGTTTGTATCAGCAGGACTGCTGACGTTGGCACAAGCCATCTCGGTCATCATGGGCGCTAACATCGGAACGACACTCACCGCATGGATCATGTCGCTGGGATATAATGTCGACCTGACGAATGTGGTCTATCCGTCCTTCCTTCTTGGCATGATACTTATCTATAAGAAACGTCACCGCTATGTGGGTGACTTCCTGTTTGGTACTGCCTTTATGTTTCTTTCATTAGTGATGCTAAGTGCTTCGGGCAAAGCGATGGACTTAGAGCACAATGACGCAGTGATCGCCTTCTTCGCTTCGTTCGACACATCAAGTCATCTCACCATTCTTGCCTTTCTCGCCATCGGCACCCTGATTACCTGTATTGTACAATCCTCCGCTGCTGTCATGGCGATCACCATCCTACTCTGTTCCACAGGAGTGTTACCTATTTATTTAGGTATCGCACTGGTGATGGGCGAGAACATCGGAACGACAGCCACGGCAAACCTCGTCGCACTCAGTTCCAACACACAAGCCCGTCGTGCGGCATTGGCACACTTGATGTTCAATGTATTCGGCGTAACATGGGTACTCATCGTGTTCTATCCCTTTGTAAATATGGTGTGCCACTTGGTAGGCTATGACCCTGCCGTTGGCGGACAGACACAGAAACTACCTGTCGTACTTGCCATGTTCCATACCTGCTTCAACGTCATCAACACTGCCATTCTGATCTGGCTGGTACCACAGATGGAACGAGTGGTCTGCTGGTTGCTGCCAAACAAGCAGGAAGCAAGAGAGAGAGAGGAGTTCCGATTGCAGTATATCCAGTCTAACCTGGTACAGACACCTGAAATCGCCGTCCTTCAAGCACAGAAAGAGACAGCTGCCTTCGCTGTGCGGGTCGGTGAGATGTTCGGAATGGTACGACAACTGTTTGCAGAGACAGACGACAAGAAGTTTGACGAGTTGTTTAGTCAGATAGAACAAGAAGAGGACACGACCGACAGGTTAGAGATAGAGATTGCCTGCTACCTGGAACAGGTGAGTGACGACCATCTGAGCGACGAGACGAAGCAGAAGATTCGTCAGATGATGCGTGAGATCAGTGAACTGGAGTCCATTGGTGACGCTTGTTACAAACTGGCTCGCACCCTCGACCGCAAGCAAGAGTCCGGTAGGACGCTCACTGATCACCAGACCATACAGCTGCGTACTTTACTTGAACTATGCGACGATGCCCTCACACAGATGAATACCGTCATGCACGGTCACCGCTCCGAACACGATATTCGCGAGACTTTCCGCATAGAGAACGACATCAACCGCCTGCGTCAGCGACTGAAGAACGAGAACGTACGGGCTGTCAACGAGCACGAATACGACTATGCTGTCGGCACCCTTTATGTGGATATGATTAACGAGTTAGAGAAACTCGGTGACTATGTTGTCAATGTCGTAGAGGCTCGTTTTGGAAAATAATTTATACCTTTGCAACCGATATGGAACAAAAACGAGTATTAGTGGTAGACGACGAGCGGGACTTGTGCGACATCCTGCTATTCAATCTCCGTGCTGCAGGCTATCAGGCAGAGGCAGCGTACTCGGCAGAGGAGGTGCAACAGCTTAGGATAGCCGATTATGACCTGCTGCTCCTCGACGTGATGATGCCGGGTATGTCTGGCTTTGAGTTAGCCAAGCATCTAAAGGAAGACGAGAAGACGCGTCCTATCCCGATCATCTTCCTGACGGCAAAAGACACGGAGTCCGATATGCTGCACGGTTTCTCTTTGGGAGCCGACGACTACGTGACAAAGCCGTTTTCCGTTCGTGAGGTGATGGCAAGGGTGAAGGCGGTGCTGAACAGGAGCAAGAGTATGATTGACGAGCCGACCGTCTACGAGGGTCTCGTCATCAATGTCGCAAATAAGACGGTCTATATCGATGGTGACCCCATCGCCCTTACACGAACAGAATACGAGTTGTTGCTGCTGCTCATGGAGCATCGCGGACAGGTGTTCACTCGTCAACAACTGCTCGACAAGGTATGGAGGCAGGATGTCATCGTCACGGAGCGGACGGTGGATGTGAATATTGCGAGACTGCGGAAGAAGTTAGATCGTTATGCCGCCTGTCTGGTGTCCCGTACGGGTTATGGCTATAGTTTTAAGGAGACGACAAATAAATAAGAGGTATGGGGAAGTTATCTGAAGGACGAAAGATGTGGTTGAGCGTCATGGTCATTTTCCTTGTCTATGCCGCTATCTTTATCCTGTTTGAGGACTACGACCGTAAGTTCATCATGCCATTCAACGAGGTCAGCGACTGGCACCTGCTGCTCTTCTCTCTCTTAGTGTTGTCAGGACTTGGTTTCCTGTTGTTCCGATATGCGAAAAAGATGGACGAGCGCATCAGTCGTGAGCAGGCTGAGAAGGAGAACCGCATGCGCCGGGAACTGACCCAGAACATCGCTCACGAACTGAAAACCCCTGTGGCAAGCATTCTTGGCTATACGGAGACGATCCTCGACAACCCTACTATCAGTGATGATACCCGACAACAGTTCATCGTCCGTACCCATTCGCAGGCAGAGCGGTTGACAGCACTCCTACAGGACATCTCCACACTCAATAAGATGGACTATGCCCCAGACTTACTGAAAAGGGAACGGGTGGATGTCTCTGCCCTCTTTGCCGATATTGCGGAAGAGACCGCTTTCGCCATAGACCATCGACAGATGACGCTACACAACTATCTTCCGCAGGATATCATCATCCATGGGAATTACTCCTTATTATATAGTATCTTCCGTAATCTGATGGATAACGCCATCAACTATGCAGGAGAAGGTGTCACCATCGAGGTGTCTGCCGCTGAGCAACCAGACCTGTGGCTATTTACTTTCAAAGACAACGGCATAGGTATTCCCGCTGAGCACCTGCCCCGCATCTTTGAACGCTTCTATCGCATTGACAAAGGACGCTGTCGCGACATGGGTGGCACAGGACTGGGACTGTCTATTGTCAAGAACGCCATCCTGTTGCATAGCGGCAACATCTCCGTACAACGCCCGTCTGATGGTGGACTTGCCTTTGAGTTCTCCATCAGGAAATAGAGTGCGCTGTCTGACAAGAAGCATCCTAAGCAGTTATTAGTGCCAGTGTAAGCAGTGTGAAGTGCCGTTGTAATCAATCGTTACAAGCATCCTAACTAACGGTTGACTCCAGTCAACCACTGCCGAAATGTGAAAGAAATAAAAAGTAAGAGCGAAAGCGCAAAAAAACTGCACAAAGATGCAAGTATTGCGCAATTTCTTTGTACCTTTGCAGGCTGAAAAAGAAAAGTATTGTTATGGAATCATTGCAATGGTTAAAAGATTTATTTACGACGACTGACTCTGTTGCCCATATAGCATTGCTATATGCCATCGTCATTGCCGTAGGTGTGTATTTAGGAAAAATCAAGTTCTGGGGCATCTCCTTAGGTGTCACCTTCGTGCTGTTTGCCGGTATTGTGGCAGGACATGTTGGCTTCACGGCACCGCTCCCCATCCTGACGTTTATTCAGGACTTCGGACTTATCCTGTTTGTCTTTATGATCGGTATGCAGGTCGGTCCGGGTTTCTTCGAGAGTTTCGGTAAGGCAGGCATCAAACTGAACGGGCTTGCCGCTACTGGCATCCTGCTGAACATTCTCGTGATGTTCGCCTGCTACTATATTTTCTTCGATACCTCCAACTCCATCAACCTGCCGATGATGGTAGGTACGTTGTATGGTGCCGTCACCAACACCCCTGGTCTTGGTGCCGCCAACGAGGCTTTACAGGCAGTCTTCCCCGATGGTGCCCCACAGATTGCCTCGGCATACGCCTGTGCTTACCCCCTTGGTGTGTTAGGTATCATCGGTGCTACTATATTAATAAGGTATATATGCAAGATTAAGTTAGAGAAGGAAGAAGAAGAGTTGAAGGCGATGGATGAGGCAAACGCCAACAAGAAACCCTATAAGATGCACTTGGAGGTGACAAATAAATATCTGGAGGGCAAGACCTTGTTGCAGGTGCATGACTTCCTGAACCGTGACTTCGTGGTATCACGCCTCGTCCATCAAGGTGAGTTATGCATCCCTAACCGTGACACCGTTTTCCATATCGGCGACCAGATGCTGATTGTATGTGCAGAGGCTGACCAAGAGGCAATCATGGCTTTCATTGGTCCTAAACTCGACATCGACTTCGAGCAGTCCGACCAGCCTTTGGTATCCAAGCGTATTCTGATTACCAACCCCAAGGTTAATGGTAAGACACTTGCCTCCATGCACTTCTCAAGTGTGCATGGTGTGAATGTGACCCGTCTTACCCGTCATGGCATGGACCTTTTCGCCACCGCATCCCTCCCCTTGCAGGTAGGTGACAAGATCATGGTGGTAGGTCCTGAGGATGCCGTCGACCGTGTCGCCAACAAGATGGGTAACTCCATCCGTCGTCTGAACGCTCCTAACATCGCCACCATCTTCGTAGGCATTATCTTAGGTATTATCTTCGGATCCCTGCCCGTAGCCATCCCTGGCATGCCTGTGCCTTTGCGACTAGGTATCGCTGGTGGCCCACTGATCATCGCCATCCTCATCGGCCGTTACGGCTATAAGATTCACTTAGTTACCTATACGACGACCTCGGCGAATATGATGTTACGAGAGATTGGCCTGGTGCTGTTCCTTGCCAGTGTGGGTATCAAGGCTGGTGCAAACTTCTTCGAGACGGTAGTGGAAGGTGACGGTCTGCTGTATGTGCTGACAGGTTTCCTCATCACCATCATCCCCATCCTGATAGTAGGACCTATTGCCCGTATCAGGTATAAGTTCAACTACTTCACCATCATGGGTATGATAGCCGGTACTTATACCGATCCCCCCGCACTTGCGTACGCCAACTCGGTATGTTCCAAAGAAGCCCCTGCGGTCGGATACTCCACGGTATATCCTTTATCGATGTTCCTCCGCATCTTCACGGCACAGATTATCGTGCTGTTCTTCTGCGGATAACTAGAAAACCTAGAAACACTAGATCATATAATAATACAAGCAAAAATGAAAAAATTCTCATTCCTGTTAGGCTTACTTGCCGTCAGTTGCCTCCCAATGCACGCCCAGATGGATGCCAGCATCAAACTGAACGAGGTACTGACCGACAACCAGTCAAGCCTGATTGACGAATACGGGACACGACATGCCTGGGTGGAGATTGCCAATATCTCACACTCTACTTACAACATCCGTGGCATGTATCTTACTACTGACCGTTCCGTACTTGACAAGTCGATGAGTGTGCCAGAACGTGTCAAGCGTATGAGCATCATCCCCAATGGGGAGCCTCGCACCAACCTGAGCGGTCGCCAACTCATCGTATTCCAACTGAACAGCCAGCCTGCCAAAGGCTCGCTGCATCTCGCTGTCAACGTTGACCCCTCTAAGCCAACGTGGATTGCCTTGTATAACGGTAACGCCACCCAGTTGATTGACTCTGTGACAGTGCCTGTCCTGCAAGCCGACCAGTCGTATGCCCGTATCGCCAACAACGGCACACCCGCTGATTGGGAGGTGAAGTCTGGCGACCGTGTGACACAGGGTATACAGAACATGACGACCGTCAGCGAATCTAAGATAGAGAAGTTCAAGCGTGAGGATCCCCACGGCATTGCCATGGCAATCATGGCTATGGGTATCGTGTTCCTCTGTCTTGCCCTGTTGTGGATATTCTTCACCCTCTTCGGCATGTTTATGCGCCATCAGGAGACAGCGAAGAAGGTCATCAACACACAACCTATCAAACCTATCACCAAGACAGTGGAGAAGACCATGGAGGTCGGTCATAAGACTGGTGTCATCCTGCAGGAAGGTTTGAAGACCAAAGGTATCGACAAGGAGATCTACCTTGCCGTCATCGGAATGGCATTGCAGCAGTACCGTGATAACGTCCATGACGTGGAGAGTGGTGTCATCACCATCAAGCATCACGATACTGACTGGGACGACGAGTACTCACAGATGACTCATTTCCACGACCCAGTTACGCCTACCACACATCAGGCGCCAAAGATCCCGACAGGACCAGAATTAAAGTAAATTGAGAATTGAAAATTGTGAATTGAATATTATGAGTAAGTATCAATATAAAGTACAAGGTGTTGACTACGAAGTAGAGATCGAGGAAGTAGAAGGCAACATCGCCAAAGTAAATGTCAATGGTATTCCATTTGAGGTAGAACTGCAACAGCCTATCAATGCGGCAAAGCATCCTACCATCGTAAAGCCAAAGGTAGAGGCTCCAAAACCTGCCGCCACAATTACCCCAGCCGCCAAGCCGGCCGCTCCCGTGCAGTCCGCAACCCCTGCTGGTGCCGGCAATGCTCAGAAGGCTCCGCTGCCTGGTACGATTACCAGCATCAATGTCAAAGTGGGCGATACCGTCAATGTCGGTGACACCGTGATTGTGCTGGAGGCTATGAAGATGCAGAATAACATCGAGGCAGAATATGCCGGTACCGTTACGTCTATCACTGTCAACCAAGGTGACTCCGTCATGGAAGGCACCGTATTGCTGACCATTGGCTGATTTCGTTAATAACGGAATATCGAAATATTGGAATATTGAAATAACGACAATATTATGTGGCAATTTATCGTAGAAAACTTCAATGAGTTCCTGACCTACACTGGCTTTGCCAATGCGACGGCAGGAAACCTCATCATGATAGCAGTTGGCGCACTCTTTATCTGGCTCGCCATCAAGAAAGACTTTGAGCCGCTGTTGTTGGTGCCCATCGGTCTGGGCATTATCCTCGGCAACATCCCCTTTCGTGCCGATGCCGGTCTGGAGATTGGACTTTATGAGGACAATTCCGTACTGAACATCTTCTATCAGGGTGTCCGTCAGGGGTGGTATCCCCCACTGATTTTCTTAGGAATCGGTGCCATGACAGACTTCTCCGCACTTCTTGCTAATCCGAAACTGATGCTCATCGGAGCCGCTGCACAGTTTGGTATCTTCGGAGCATATATGTTTGCCCTTGCCTTAGGCTTTGAGCCGAACCAGGCTGCAGGTATAGCCATCATCGGTGGTGCAGATGGTCCTACAGCCATCTTCCTGTCAAGCAAACTCTCCCCCAACCTGATGGGAGCCATTGCCGTCTGTGCTTATAGTTATATGGCATTGGTACCTCTGATTCAGCCGCCATTGATGCGTCTGCTCACCACCAAGAAGGAGCGTGTCATCAAGATGAAACCCGCTCGTCAGGTATCGCAGACAGAACGTATCCTGTTCCCGATTATCGGTTTGTTACTGACTACCTTTATCGTACCGTCAGGTCTGCCCTTGTTAGGTATGCTCTTCTTCGGTAACCTGTTGAAAGAGTCTGGTAAGACAACCCGTCTTGCAAAAACCGCTGGTGCCGCACTGAACGATATCGTGGTGATGCTGTTAGGACTGACAGTAGGCTGTTCCACACAGGCGTCAGAGTTCCTGACGATCAACACCATCTACATCTTCGCTATCGGTGCTGGTGCCTTCATCATCGCTACGATGAGCGGTGTGTTGTTTGTCAAACTCATGAACCTCTTCCTCCCGAAAGACAAGAAACTGAACCCGCTGATTGGTAATGCCGGTGTGAGCGCTGTGCCTATGGCAGCCCGTATCTCCAACAATCTCGGACTGGAATACGACCGTCATAATTTCCTGCTCATGCACGCCATGGGTCCCAATGTCGCAGGTGTGATTGGCTCTGCCGTAGCCGCTGGCGCACTACTGGGATTCTTATCATAAAATCAATAGTTGGATTAAAAAAAATGGTAATCTTTTAACGGATTGCCATTTTTTTTGTACCTTTGCAGATAATTATACATACATAACGATGCCCTATCAAGAACATCTGACACTAAAGAATAAGGTGGAGGAACTTACAAAACTCCCAGAATTTGTCGATACCGTCTGTGAAAAGGCTGGCATTGACATGGCACTCATTGCCAGTCTGAACCTTGCCTTAGAGGAGGCCGCCACGAATGTGGTGCTATATGCCTATGAAGGTCAGGAAGGTATGGTAGATATTGATGCCATCTATAACACAGATTACATAAAGTTCGTCATTACAGACACCGGTATCCCCTTTGACCCGACACAAAAGGAGGATGCCGACACCACACTGAGTGCTGAGGAGCGGCCGATAGGAGGATTGGGTATCTTCTTAGTACGACAAATCATGGACTCCGTCATTTACGAGCGCACTGATGGTAAGAACGTACTTACACTCATCAAAAAATTAGAGCCGGCAAAGGAATAGGAATGGAAAATATCTTCATCTTAGGAATAAACCTGCAAGGATGGGTAACCATCGTCACGATGATTTGCATTTTCATTGTGATGGCACGAACCCGTATTTCCGCTGTAGTGGCTTTCCTTAGTGCTTTGACTGTGCTACTGGTGACAGGTATCGTCACAGAGGCAGAGGGTATGGCTGGCTTTGGAAGTGAGCCTGTCGTGGTACATGCCGCCTTCTTTGTCGTGATGGCAGGTCTGATGAACACGGGAGTTCTCTATTGGCTCACCAAGCACTTGCTCGGTCATCCCAACAACTACAAACAGGCGATTATCAAATTGATGATACCAATTGCCGCCTTAAGCGCATTCCTGAACTCCGTCAATGTCGTTGCACTATTCATTGACGCTGTGAAGATATGGTCACGGAAACTCAACACGACCCCTTCCCGTCTGTTGATTCCCCTAAGTTATGCCGCTACTCTTGGGGGCACCTGCACCCTGATCGGCAACTCCTCGAATCTGATTATCTCTGGACTATATGCTGACCATACAGGAAAAGCCCTTGGCTTCTTCGATCCGCTGATACCTGGATTGTTCTGTACGATGACAGGCATTATACTGGTTGTTATCTTCCGTGAGTTGATACCTCACCGTGAGTCACCAGAGACCTCCTTTGAATCGACCAGCGACTATACTGTCGAACTGCTGGTACCTACGGAAAACGTTGCCGTCGGACAGACAACTGACGAGGCAGGACTTCGTAATGTACGAGGCGGTTCGCTTATCGAGATTGTACGTTTCGACAAGGAAATTATCTCACCGGTCCCCAAAGACGAGTTTATCCTTGGCGGCGACCGTCTGATCTATTCCGGACAAATCAATGAGATCCTGGAACTAAAGCGCACCCATGGGTTAGTGGCTGCCGATCATCATGTATATAGCATCAGTGAGATTGACAATAACCGAAAACTGCGCACTGCCTATGTGGGCTTTGGCAGTGACCTGATAGGAACCCACATGAGTGACAACGAGTTTGAACGACGTACGGACATCATCTTAGTGGCTGTGGCACGTCAAGGAAAACGTGTAGACATGCAACCTCGTGAAGTCATACTGGAAGCCGGTGACACCTTATTATTAGAATGTCCGCCAAAGGATGACCGTAAGATTGACGAGATCACCAAAGGCAGTCTGACTTTCTTCGACTCCCACTTTGTTCCTCAGATTGGGCAGAAGACCATCATTTCCACGATCATCTTAGTGACGATGTTCCTCCTCTCATCCTTCCATATTCTGCCGCTGATGGCAACTACGATGCTTGCCGCTGGTGCTATGCTTATTTTCAAATGCTGCCGTTCACAAAATGTGACAAAATATATTGAATGGGACTTGTTGCTCGTTCTCGGTGCTACCGTTGTATTCAGTACCGCTATTACAAAGACGGGAATCGCTGATACCGTGGCTAATGGTGTCTTGCAGATATGCGGTCATAATCCTTTGGTAATTATGGCAGTCATGTGCATACTTGCCTCCATCGTCAGTGAGTTCGTGAGCGATGTAGGTGCCAGTGGTGTATTCTTCCCTATTGTCTTCAAAGAGGCGATCACGTTAGGGTGTAACCCCATGCCTTTCGTCATCTCTTTGATGATTGCCATTACGACAAGTTTCTCCTCTCCTATTGGATCAAGTACCCACATGCTGATCTATGGTCCTGGAGGCTTCCGCTTCACAGACTTCCTTAAAGTGGGAATCTTGATGCACATCGTTCTGTTAGCGGCAAACTTGTTTATAGTAAACTTGATATATCCTTTCAATTAAAACAATAAAGCTTATGAAAACTACGTTTCGAGAAGAGAACGGCAAATACATTGCCACACTGGAGGGACGACTCGACACTGTTGCCGCTGAGCAAACGACAAAGGATCTTGCTCCCCTCAATGATTGTACAGGACATGACATTGTCATTGATTGCACAAACTTAGAATACATCAGTAGTTCTGGATTGCGTATTTTGCTGAACATCCGTAAAAACGCCGCTGCTGTGGGCAGTAAGGTAACAATCCTGAATATCAACAATGAGATTCAAAAAGTTTTCCAAATGACAGGTTTTAACACATTATTTGACATTCAAAATCAATAAAGAACAATTATGAACATCGAGATTAAAGAACAGAACGGCGGTTATACCGCAGAAATGATTGGTCGCCTAGACACCCCTGCTGCCGTACAAGCAGCAAAAGACATCCAACCCTTGATGGAACAGGCTGACAAGGTCATCACACTGGACTGCACTAAGTTAGATTATATCAGTAGTTCCGGTTTACGTCTTTTCCTGAGTCTTCGTAAAGAGACTGCCGCCAAAGGAGGCAAAGTTATTATTGAGAACATCAATGATGAGATCAAGAAGGTCTTCATGATGACAGGATTTTATAATCTCTTTGAGATTAAATAAAGGGGATGGACAATTACGGACTGGACCTACATTGCACGATGCTGTTAGAAGACTATCGGGAGCAACTCCCGAGATACCGTCTTCTACAGCAAATTGTAATGGAGAAACTGGGGGAGTTAGTCAAACATGCCGGTATTGAGTTGAACGCCATGGAGTCACGCATTAAAGCGGAGGACTCCCTTGCTGGCAAATTAGAGCGGAAAGGTTCCAAATACCAATGTCTCAATGATATCACTGATATCTTCGGTGCGCGTATCATCACATTCTATAATGAAGATGTCGATCGCATTGCGTCTATGGCAGAGACCTTGTTTGACATAGACTGGGCAAACTCCATCGACAAGCGGAAGATGCACCAGTTTGACAGTTTTGGCTATAACTCCCTACACTACATCTGCAGACTACCTAAGCAACTGTACTACGATGAGCAGAATCCGAAACTGAACGAGATTTCTTTCGAGTTACAGATGCGTACGGCATTACAACACGTATGGTCGGCTATCCAGCATGATATCGGCTACAAGAGCGACATAGAGATGCCTGCTGAGTATCATCGCAATCTGAGCCGCCTTGCTGGTATGCTTGAACTTGCAGACAACGAGTTCAGTCGTATACGTACCGATATCAGCGATTATCGCAGACGTATCGAGAGTTTGGTGAAGGACGGGAAACTGGAAGAGGTTCTCCTTGATGGTGACACCTTCCGCTCTTATATTGACTTGCAACCGTTCGACAAATTGAACAAACAAATCGCAGCCATCACACAAGCCGAGTTACACCCAGCCTCACCTATGTCCTATCTTCCACTCTTACGTGCCTTAGGAATGAACACCCTGAGAGATGTCGAGCGTATGATCAATGAGAACTATGAGGATGCTTACCAGTTAGCACTTTTCCAATTAGGTTCTACAGATATAGACATTCTCTCTTCTAATATCGGTTTACAGAACCTCTGTATCGTCCATATCCTGAAGGCTGATGGGGGAAGACAAGGGATAAGATGGATGTTTGATATCATTAACGGCAGTTCTGAGCATAACAACGACATGGCACAGTTGATTATGGAGCAAGCATCCAAACTCGCTTTTATGAACAAATAGGACGTATGGAACACATGCCACAAGGAAGACCGCTTATCGCCATTATTGACTCCAACACGTTGGCGACACTTGGTCTTAAACAAATACTGCAGAACGTCATGCCTATCATGACGGTTGACACCTATGGTTCCTTCGCTGAACTGGAAGCCAACCAGCCAGATAAGTATGTACACTACTTTGTGGCAATGAATATCGTCTTACAGGAAAGACAGTTCTTTCAAGAGAGACAACGAAAGACCATTGTGCTGACCCTGCAATTAGAAGAGACTGCCCAACTGTCAGAGTTCCACAGTTTGTGCATCAACCAACCAGAACCACAACTGATTCGCCAACTATTGATGCTGGAACAGCATGCCCACGGAGGTGGCAAGAACCTGCCCCCAATACCTAAAGTGCTGCAACAGAAAATCCTCACAGACCGTGAGATTGAGGTCATGTCACTGATTGTACAAGGATACATTAATAAAGAGATTGCCGATAAGTTAAACATCGGTCTTGCCACGGTAATCACCCATCGCAAGAACATCATGGATAAGTTGGGAATGAAAAGCGTATCCGCACTCACCATCTATGCGGTAATGCACGGATACGTGGATATCAATAAGATTTAGGAACCTTACAACTTTACAGCAGAGATGTCAACGAGACCGTTGACTATCGCATAGATCGTCAGTCCTGCCGGTGAGTGAATCTGCAACTTACGAGCGATATTCCTTCTGTGGGTAATCACCGTATTCGTAGAGATACACAGATGGTCCGCAATCTCCTTATTTGACATACCCTGCACCAGAGCGACTATCACATCACGCTCACGGTCGGACAATGCGTCGCCATTATCCTGTCCACCCTTGAATACCATCGTGGAGATATTCTTCGTCACCGTATTCTGCTTCTGCTGCTGTTCCATACGACGAATGGCAGGTACGAAGATATTATCCTCCACCTCAGCATGCTGTCTCAACCACTCCTCATTATTATAGATATCATAGAGTGTCGCCGTCAGTTTATTATTGCTATGGGAATCGGAGGGCAGATGCTTAATGATCATGAGTTTTAACTCACGCAATGCCTTATCCGTTGACTCATGATGCTTGGAAAAAGTCTCTACATTATAGTCATTCAACGATCGCCCTTCCAACAAAGCCGTCACATAGGGAAAGAGAGTCTTCTCCTCATACTTCATGTGACGCTGTATTTCCCTGGCATAGCCGTCATAGAATTTCAAGATAAGATGTCCCAGTGAGTCATGCTCATCGAAACTCTCTGCCAACTGTCGTCTGATAGAAGGCAACTGGTAATCCAGGAAATAGGCATGACTCGCCTCTAAATAGCGAAGCAAAGTACGAACATCTATCTGCTCATCGTCCTCATAGTTCGTGTATCCATTCATGGTGAAGTTGACAACGGCAAGGAAGGTATAAGTATCCACATGGTTCATCTCACAAGTCTCCCACACCGTCTTGTCGCCAAATCCCAGGTTAATACCAAAACTTCCTAATGCCTGCAGCAGATTATAGTTGTCCTTGATAAGCGTAATCATCTTATCTTCGGGTTCATACATCTTCAAATTCTTCATACCTATATACCTTAATTAATATATATTGACGATGCAAAAGTACGGATTTTACGGGACTCATGCAATAGTTTCAAACAATTTCATCATTTTTAGGTATTGCGAGGAATAGGGAAACCACCTACCTTTGCACCCGAAAAGAAATTTACATAAATTATGGTTAAAAAGGTTTTATTATTATCTATAGGAATGATCGCATCCCTTCAGTTAAGCGCAACAGAGCCTGAAGAGACATTGGTTGCTAATACTACCGAAACAGAGAATGTTCAGGCAAAGGCTGCCAACAGCAACGACTATGAGAAATGGCGCATCGGTAGTTACGGAGAAATCCTCGCTGCTTTCAAAGACTATGGGTTGAATCGTTTCTACGGGAATAGTGCAGGTAATACGAAGAAAAATCACAATGAGATCTCTATTCCACGTTTCATCCTGCAAGGAGAATACAAAATCACTCCTAAATGGATATTGAGTGCTGAGATTGAGTTTGAGGCAGGTGGTACTGGCACTGCTGTAGAGATGGAGGCACAATCCGGTAGTGAGAATGGTGAATACGAGGTAGAGACAGAGAAAGGTGGTGAGGTAGCGTTAGAACAATTCCATATCACTCGGTTGATTATTCCTGAGTTCAATGTGCGTGTTGGTCATATTATCTTACCCGTTGGACTGACAAACTCCCATCACGAGCCGTTGAATTTCTTCACGGCGGCACGTCCAGAGGGCGCCACAACCCTCCTTGCCTCCACCTGGCATGAGACAGGTCTTGAGTTCTTCGGTACTTTTGGAAAGGGTGCTGCGACCTTTGACTATCAGGCTATGGTTACAACAGGTCTCAACCCCAATGGTTTTGACTGCTATCATTGGATCAAGAAGGCAAAACAAGGTTTCTTGGAGGTTGACAATTTCTCTGCTCCTGCCTATACCGTCCGCTTAGACTGGAGAGGAATCCCTGGACTCCGTGTTGGTGCCTCTATGCTCTTTAACCCCAATGCTGGAAAGAACGCCGACAAGTTGATTACCTATGATGACTTAGGCAAGATCAATGTTTTCTTGTATTCGTTCGATGCCCAGTACGTCAATAAGTATGTAACGGCACGTGCCAATTATCTCTCTGGTAATATTACAGAGACAGTAGGTATCACAGCAACCAACCGCCGTTATTCCAACAAATCACCATATAGCCGTATGGGACCTGTCGCCAAACGTGCCGTTGACTGGAGTGCGGAAGTTGGTGTCAACCTGAAGTCCTTCTTCCCAGGTGTGAAGGGATTCCCTACCATCTATCCTTTTGTACATTATAATTACTATAATCCACAGGAGGAATGTGAGCAGGGACTGGTTGCTGACAAGCGTTGTCAGGTTAGTCTCTGGAGTATGGGACTCAACTGGAAGCCCCTTCCCAACCTTGTTGTAAAGGTCGACTACACCACCCGGCAGATTGGAACCAGCAAGATGTTCGGTTCCAGTAACTACAACAGCGAGAACGAGTTCCGCATTGGTGTAGCCTACCAGTTATGGTTTGCAAAGAAATAAATAACAATAAATAATAACAATTAAATCATTAAAGCACAATGAAAAAGTATTTTAAGTATGCGTTGCTGTTTGTTGCAGCATGTACCATTTCCTTCAGTTTAGTTGCCTGCGGTGACGACAAGAATGATTCTAATCCAACTCCAACCCCAGAGATTCCAACTGATGAAACGGCAGCGGATATTGACTATAGTTCCGCTTATGCTGAGCAGTGGGCTAATTACATGGTAACCGTATCTGGTCTCCTGAAGGACGATGCACAGACCTTGTATGATGAATGGAATGATGGATATGCTGACATCTTCAAGAATCACAATACTTCAGAGTACAAGTCTGCTATCGAATGTGTTGAACAGATTTTCGATGGTTGTATAGATATCGCTGGCGAGGTAGGTGACACCAAGATTGGTGACCCATATCAGAAATACGTTGCCGGTAACACCACAGAGGCTCTCTATGCCGTAGAGTCATGGTATAGTTGGCACTCTCGTGATGACTATCGCAACAATATCTATTCTATCCGTAATGCTTACTATGGTTCACGTGATGGTAGCATTAACGCGAATTCCTTATCTGCACTTCTTGCCGCTAAAGACGCTGACTTGGACGCACAAGCAAAAACACTGATTAAGGCTGCCGCTGATGCTATCTACGCTATTCCTCAGCCTTTCCGTAACAATATCAACTCCAAGGAGACTGTTGCCGCTATGGATGCTTGTGCTGATCTCGGTGACTTCATTGAAAAAGAATTAAAGCCCTATTTCGATGAAAACATCAACGACGATGCTACTCTTGACCCTGTTATCAAGCAGTATGTGGATGCCGTAGTTCTCCCTACCTACAAGGAACTTGCTGAGAAGAACGCCGCCCTTGACACTGCTGTTCGCGCTTTCAAGAGTAATCCCTCAAACAGTGCTTTCACCGCATGTGCTAACGCTTGGCTGTCAGCCCGTGAGCCATGGGAGTCCAGCGAGGCATTCCTTTTCGGTCCTGTTGACGAACTCGGTCTCGACCCCAATATGGACTCTTGGCCTCTTGACCAGGCTCAGATAGCAGAGATTCTGAAATCACAGAATTTCACCAACCTTAACTGGAATGACGGTGATGCTGATGATAAAGTAGAGGCAGCCCAGAACCTGCGTGGTTTCCACACTTTGGAGTTTCTGATATTCAAGGACGGTAAAGCCCGCACTGTGAAATAAAGCATTTGCTCTTTACGCCATACGCATGAGCGAAGATGGAACCTCAAAATTCCATCTTCGCTATTGTGGTTAAAAAGAAACACTTAGAAAATATCACAAATTATATGAACAAAATCCTGAAATATACGTTATTTCTAACAGGACTTTTAATGCTTACCGCCTGTAGTGACGATGACAAGTTGGACGTAACAGACATAGAGGTTCCAACGGGTTATGAGTTATCGGCAGGTACTGCTACAGGATTCTACAACTCCTCTGTAGCCTACGACCAGGGTGCCCGTTGGCTATCGGGCTCATATAACGCCCGTTTTAATTCTGGTGACCAACTCTACGACAATGCCAAGAGTTCCAATGAGAACGGGCATGGCGGAGGTCTTGGTCCTGTCTATGCCGGCTACAGTTGTGGCAGTTGCCACCGTAATGCCGGACGTACCGAGCCGACCTATTGGACCAGTTATAAGAATGGAGGTAATGACGGTTCCGGTCCCTATGGATTCACCGCCTCTCTGATCTATATTACCCGAAAGAATGGTACGTTCTTCCCTAATTACGGACGTGTCATTCACGACCAGGCAATTTATGGTGTAAAACCCGAGGGTAAACTGAAGGTTGAAATCAAGGAACAAGCCTTCCAGTTCCCTGACGGTGAGGAGTATAGTCTTTGCTATCCCATCTGGACGATTACGGACTGGTATGCAGAGGAGATAGCACCTGAGGACTTGTTCTGTACGGTACGTATTCCACTCCGCCATGTCGGTATGGGACAGATGATGGCATTGGATCCTAACGAGATTGAGGAACTGGCACGTCGCAGCAACTATCCCGAATGGGGCATCAGCGGACGTTGTAACTATATCAAAGAGCGAGGGAAACTGCAACTCGGTCTTTCCGGCAACAAGGCGCAGCATGCCGACCTGACCGTTGAATTAGGTTTCTCCAGTGATATGGGTATGACCAACAGCCGTTATCCTGAGGAGATTTGTGAGGGACAGTTGCAGATGGAGGAAGGCTCTATGATGGGACTCGCCTATGACATGCTTGATGTATCTACAGAAAACATGGAGGATGTCGACCTGTATATGCAATGTCTTGCCGTTCCGGCACGCCGTAATGTCAACGACCCTGATGTGATTGAGGGACAAAAACTCTTCTATCAGGCCGGTTGTCACCTCTGTCATGTCACCACACTGCATACGAAACCTCGTGGCTCCGTACTGCTTGCCGGTACCGAACTCCCCTGGCTGGGCAGCCAGACCATCCATCCTTATTCCGACTACCTGCTCCACGACATGGGCTCGGAGATTATGGGTGTCGGACTGAACGACAACTTCGTCAGCGGACTTGCCCGTGGTAATGAGTGGCGCACCACCCCACTCTGGGGTATCGGTCTCCAGAAGAAGGTCAACGGACACACTTACTTCTTGCATGATGGTCGTGCCCGCAACTTTGTGGAGGCTATCATGTGGCATGGCGGAGAGGGAGAGGCATCCAAGAACAAATTCAAGAACATGACCAAGGAGCAGCGCGACCAACTCATCCAATTCCTATGGTCACTATAACTTCCAAGAAATAACCAAAATAAATATGAAATACAACAGATTCTTTGCCATTGCGATGGCAACTATGATCTCAGCAACGGTAGTCGCTGAGAATGAGACAAACGAGAATGCCGTGACTCCTAATGAGGAAGAAGCCCTTGCCAAGATGGATATGGAGAACGGTGTGATTCCTATTGCGGACGACCGCGGCTTCACCCTCCAGTCCAAAGACGGTAACTTTGTCTTTAAGCCTTATCTGTATCTGCAGGGAACCCTCAACTATCGCTATTATGACGACGAGGGACTGGACAAGGCTTACAACCAGGATAATGTGGCAAACTCCGGATTCTCGATTCCGTATGCCATCATCGGTTTCACTGGCAAGGCATTCGGAAAGATTGACTATAATATCAGTATCAATGCGGCAGGCTCTGGTGGTAACATCCTGCAGCAGGCATGGATTGACTATGCTGTCTGCCCGGCACTCCGTTTCCGTGCCGGTAAGTTCAAGACACCGTTCACTCACTCATACCTTACCACACTGGGTGAGACGTTGTTCCCACAAGTGCCCACCTCACTGACGGCAAGCAGTATCATGCCCTATTCCTTGAATGCTGTTACCCCCACTATCGGAACAGGCTTCGACCTCGGCTTCGAAGTGCATGGTATCGTGAAAGACCGCTTCGGCTATGAAGTGGGTATCTTCAACGGAACAGGCTCATCGGTTAACACCGCCACGAAGGGAATCAGCGACGACAACCATCTGCCATCGCTGCTCTATGCGGCACGTCTGACTTACATGCCCCATGGTGCTATGCCTCTGACACAGGGTAATGCCAAGATGCTGAACCTCAACAAAATGCTGATTGGTGCCAGTATCAATTACAATAACGAGGCAGAGAATGAGAGTACCAACGACCTCCGTGCCGGACTGGAGTTCGCATGGCTATACAACAGATGGTATTTTGCAGCAGAGGGATACTATATGCACGTTGGATTTACCGACCGCCAGAAGATTGACGAGACGTTCAACTATTGGGGCGCCTACGCACAAGTTGGTTATTTCGTGGCACCACAATGGCAATTAGGTGTACGCTACGACCTGATGGACCGCAACGGCACTTCCAAGGATGGTATCCTGAATATGCCTGCCGCAGTAGTGAATTTCTTCGTGCCGAAGACCAATCTCAAACTCTCAGCCATGTATCAGTATATCGGACGTACGGGACACAACACCCAACTCGACCGTGACATGGACGACCTTGGTGTCTCCAAACACACCGCATGTTTGATGATGCAATTTGCTTTCTAACCAAATAATTTGGATATTTCAATGAAAAGAATTATCTTTGCATCCCTGTCACTGCTTTCCATCTGTCTGACCTCCTGCGACGACGGGCTTATCTATAAGGAAGTAGCCTATAACACCGTAGGACGCTCCGCAAAGTTGGAAGGCAAGATTACAGGATTAGGCAACTGGGCGGAAGGTTACACGATTGCCATTGCCGGGTTTACGGAGGATGATGACTATGCGAGTATCTCGAAGGCTGTCCAGACAGATAGTGAGGGAAACGCTACTGTCATCATGACCAATATCCCGGATGAGGTGACCAGTGTACAACTATGTGTGCTTGACCGCCTTCGTCGCCACGTGATGACATTTTACGAGGCAGACATAGAGGGGGTACGTGATACCATCCGTATGGAAGTGGGTACTGTCGATGCCAGCATGTTCAATGCGATACAGCAGAGTTACCTGACGACTACCTGTGCCAACTGCCACGGCGCGTCCAACCGTATTGCCGCAGGACTGAACCTTACGGAGGGGAATGCCTATCAGGCGATGGTGGATGTTGACTCCAAGAAGGTTGACGGCAAGAAGATTGTAGACCCTAACGATGCGGAGAACAGTGTGCTGCACATGGTGCTCCACCAAGAGACCGTCGAGGGCATCAGTATGAACCACTTCGACCTGGTGTCAGAAAAGAACGCACAAAGTATCCTGCCCCTAATTGACAGTTGGATCAACAATGGGGCTCAAGAAGAATAGTACATTATTATAATATATGAATCAATTAAAGACGATAACATTCGAGAAGGCACATGCCGAAGTTTTCAAGTTCGACAACGGAACAGAAGTGCAGGAATACCACGTAATGATTCACGTGGATGATGCCACTTCGACCTATCCCGAACAGTTGGAAGCCATCATCAACGCTTATAACTCCCTAATTGATGGAGAACTCAAGGGAGCACGCAGTGTGTTCAAACGCTATTTCCTCAGTGACTCCGCCAACCAGGCTGACGATATCATCGTCAATGATGTGACTGACTGTGCCAAGAGCATCATACAGCAGGCACCACTCGACGGTACCAAGGTCGCCTTGTGGGTTTATCTCCAGACCAACGTGCAGACGGGTGTCGGCAAGAGCGGACTCTATGAGGTGAAGCATGGTGACTTCCGTCACCTGTGGAACGGCAGTGCCCATAACATGGCGGCAAACTCAGAGTACCAGACACGACTGCTCTTCAATGAGTATAACATGCAACTGCTGGAGGAGGGCTGTACCCTGAAGGACAACTGCATCCGCACGTGGTTCTTTGTCAACGACGTAGACCTGAACTACGGTGGTGTGGTACGTGCCCGCAACCAGTTCTTCTTCACCCAGGGACTGACTGTCAACACCCACTTCATCGCCTCGACAGGTATCGGTGGCAGACAGGCTGACCCTAACGTATTGTCGCAGATGGACAACTATGCTATCGCCGGTATTGAGCAGGAGCAGATCCACTACCTCTACGCTTCCTCCCACCTCAACCGCACCAGTGACTATGGCGTTAGTTTCGAGCGTGGCACCCGTGTGGACTACCAGGATCGCCGTCAGGTGTTCATCTCTGGTACGGCAAGTATCAATAACAAAGGTGAGATTATGTATCCCAAGGATGTCCGCCAGCAGACCCATCGTATGTGGGAGAATGTGGAGACCTTACTGGCTGAGGCAGAGTGTACCTACGAGGATGTAGGCTACATGGTGGTCTATCTGCGCGATACTGCCGACTATCAGGTGGTCCACCAACTCTATCAGGAGCGCTTTGCCGGCAAACCCTACGTCATTGTTCATGCTCCTGTCTGCCGTCCCGGATGGCTGATAGAGATGGAGTGTATGGCTGTCCGTCAGGTGGACAACCCACAATTCAAGGCATACTAAGCGAATTGCATGAGATATATCAAGACTATATTCATCATCACATTTGTCTTCATCATAGGACTCTTGGGCTATGCTACCTTTATGGAGCAAGCCCAAGGTTCTCTTTTTGTTGCCGAGAAAGTATACCACACCTGGTGGTTCTTCGCCCTTTGGGCTTTCCTTGCCCTGCTCTCCGTCATCATTATCTGCCAACAGCGGTTATGGCGACGCACTGCCGTCTTCATGCTGCACTGCTCTTTCCTCGTCATCCTCGCAGGAGCCGCCACCACCTTCATCACTGCTCATGAGGGGGAGATTCATCTAAGGGCACATATCTCTGACAATAGTTACATGATAAAAGGTACGGGCGAGATACGCCAACTGCCTTTTGAGCGATTCGAACTCGACAACTTCCAGATCGACTATTATCCGGGGACACAGGCTCCACAGGATTTCGTGAGCCAGATTCACTATACGACGAACGAGAAAGAGAAGGGAACGGCAACTATCTCCATGAATAACATCTTCCAATACAAGGGGTACCGGTTCTACCAGTTCTCTTTCGACCCCGACCAACAAGGGACTATCCTGACTGTCAGGTACGACCCGTGGGGTACTCCCCTCACCTATTTCGGATATGCGATGCTGGCACTGTCTATCCTTTTAGTGCTCTTCAACCGCAAGGAGGAGTTCATGCGACTCTTGCGCCATCCGCTCCTCCAGAAAGGAGCACTCACCATCAGCCTGCTCGTATGTCTTACCCCCTTGTCGACACAGGCACGCAGCATCCCTACCATCAACCAGGAGAAGGCGGAGAAGATGGCACGGATGCCGATTATCTATAACGACCGGGTAGCCCCCCTGAGCACACTTGCCCATGACTTCACGCAGAAACTCTATGGGAAGAGCAGTTACAAGGGACTCTGTGCCGAGCAGGTGCTATACGGATGGCTGCAACGCCCTGAGGTATGGAAAGACGAGCCGATGCTGAAAATCAAGGATGCCTCTTTACGCCAGCAACTGGGTATTGAGGGGAAATACGCTAAGTTGTCGGACCTCTTCGATGGTGAGAACTATAAGTTGCAGGCATTTATCGTGAAGGGACAAGAGTCCAAGGCTGTCCGTGAGTTAGACGAGAAAGTGGGTATCATCCTGATGCTTACCAACGGTTCCTTGATCCGTCCTGCCAAAGGGGTTGACATCTCAGAGAGGAAGTTCAGTGCCGAGATATTCTATAACAATTTCCCCTTTGTCAAGATACTCTTCATGCTCAACCTGACGATGGGACTCCTCACCTTCCTGTTGCTGATGATGCCACGCAAGACGACTTTCTACGTCCTGCTCCGCTTCTCCACTGCCATCCTATGGGCGGCATTCTTAGTGCTGGTGTTCGGCTATACCCTCAGATGGTATATTGGTGGGCGCATCCCACTGGGCAACGGCTATGAGACGATGCTCTTCCTTGCACTCAGCATCATGGCGTTCACCATTGTGATGTATCGTCGTTTTACCTATGTCATCCCATTCGGTTTCCTGCTCTCCGGCTTCACCCTCCTGGTGGCATGGCTGGGCGAGATGAACCCGCAGATCACCCCGTTGATGCCCGTCCTGAAGTCACCGCTTCTGTCGACACATGTCAGTGTCATCATGATGTCATACGCTCTGCTTGCCTTCATGGTACTTAATGGTATCATGGCGCTGATACAATTACGCAAGGGTAATCAGCAACAGGTAGAGCAGTTGACCGTCTTGTCGAGACTCATGCTCTACCCTGCCGTGTTCCTCTTGACGATAGGCATCTTCTTAGGTGCTGTCTGGGCGAATGTGTCATGGGGCAAATACTGGAGTTGGGACCCGAAAGAGGTATGGGCGCTTATCACCATGCTTATCTATGCCGTCCCCTTCCATCAGCAGAGCATCCCCTTCCTCCGCCAGCCCAAATGGCTGCATACCTATCTCATCGTCGCCTTCCTGACTGTCCTCATGACCTACTTCGGCGTGAATTACTTCTTAGGGGGCATGCACAGTTATGCGTAATGATGGCACTTGTCTCAGTAAATACACTGAATTTACTCAGTAAACACACTGAATTTACTCGGCAAATACACTGAATTTACTTTTATAGGAGATATTAGAACGAAACTCGTTCTTACGTCATTTGAGTGGCAATAATATCACTTTTTGCAGCAAAATCGCCAATCGTTGTCACCCTTGTCACCTCGTTGTTACTCACAACTACCTGATAACCAAACAGTTTTGCAAGGTGGCAACGGTGACAAGGGTTTTAAAAATTACGTGTAGGGAAATTTTGCACTACCTTTGCAGGAATGAAACGGTTGAGGTATCTTCTCTTCTTTTATGTCATCGTGCTGGCAGGATGCGACAGGCAGTCTGTCATAGAGTGACGAGCAGTTGTTGGCACGGATATAGAACAATTCCGAGTGCTTTTCGACGGTTTCCACAATCTGCCGTGAGCAGGAGCCGCAGTCCATACGTGACCTCCTGATATGGATGTCTTCCGATTCAAGGTTTGAGAAGATGCGTTCCAGTGTGTCCTGCTGGTGAAAACGGACATTGGCATTGCCGTCGCGGTTCTCTATGCCTACGATGAGGTCGCCGATTACAGCCACGCCGGGGCTGTAGCCCGTGAACCTCTTGTAGGTCATCTTGGCATCGTACTTCTCTGTCTCTATGAACTGGTGGTCGAAGTCCAGGTCGTATGATTCTCCGGCCACAAGTTGGCCTGTGTTTATCAGAGTCTTGACGAGCAGGCTGTTCAATTTCGTGGCAGTGTTGAAGTCATAGCTCTTGCCTGTGTCGGATGTATAGGTCGTATTGCCCGTGGACAGTTCTGAAATCGCTCTCAGAATAGTGTCAGAGCTGCATGTACGAAGAGTGGGGTGCAGCGACAGATGGGTCATCAGGTGGCCCGTCACGTCCTCCACACAGTCGCCTCCGCAGAAATAGACGCTTGCCAGAGAACCTGCAATCTCGATGTACTGATAGCCGAACGACGTACATCGAAGACCCAGCACCTTGTCAATAACCGGACCCACATAACGTGAAAATAGCTCTCTTACGTGAAATATTCCTCCAAAAGGAGTTATTTTCTCAGATTTTATTTGTACTTTTGCCATGTCATTAATATTTTTGCTTGTCTTTAAACGCAGCACTAAGGTAAGTGAAAAATCTGACATGGCAAAATCCTGGGCAACATTTTGTTGCTCAGGAACTTATAAAAACAGTTAAACTAAAGTGCTGCGGAATTTAGGTTAAGTATGAAAGTATTGAAGTGGAATAAGAGATTGCTGATAGCATTACTAATCATGACAACTTCCTGCCAAATGTCATCAGCACAGCAAGAGCA
>Ga0247611_10002973_pt1 | contig 26059 bp, 9 predicted proteins | sample 177DNAGHGhighgp2_FD_192422 | JGI IMG/M metagenome (GOLD analysis project Ga0247611, IMG submission 192422) | Sheep rumen microbial communities from Palmerston North, Manawatu-Wanganui, New Zealand - 1770 DNA GHGhigh gp2 | ecosystem: Host-associated > Mammals > Digestive system > Stomach > Rumen ... | reverse complement strand
GCACTTAATTTAATGGGATTAGTAGTTTCAATTTTTATACTATCTTTATTAATAAAATTTCCACTATTATTAGAATTTTCTTTAAAACGTAAATAAATATCAGTAGAGTTAGAAGAAGCTGTTCCAACATTTAAATCATATTGATATCCAGTAATATCAGTTCAAGAACCATCTGAACGTAAAAATCTATTGCTTTCAGGTTGTCCAGGTGCAGGTCCTGTTCCATCAAGAGCTGGACCATTGGTTAATTCTCCTGAGTTACTTCCAAAAACAGCAATATGATTTGTAGAACCTGTAGAAGAAGTTGTTGTAACATTAACTGTAGTATTATCTTGTATAATTCGAGATACTGGAATTTGTCATGAATTAGAAGGTGTAATAATATAAGATGTTCCACTTGTTACATCTGCAGTTCAAAGTTCTAATCATTGACTTAAATCTTTTGGATTGCGAACTTTGTGAATTAATTGTGTATTAGCCATATTTTATCCTCCTTAGTTCGCAGTCTCATACGCAACATTAATTATAGTATAAGGGTCGTCTATTTTATTTAATAATAGTATTTTTACTTGTTCTGCAATTAATTTAAGTTCAAAAATATCCTGCGTAGTAATAATAAATTCTCTTCAAAAAGGAACTCTTTTATTACCGTTATTTTCTTGATATTGAATTAAAAATTGAGAATAAGTATCTAAATTATTGTCATATTGTTGTAAAGAAGGGCATTGAACTTTCTCAATGCCCAATTGTAAATAAGTAATTCAAGGTTCATTAAATATAACTTCATTAGAAGAAAATGGTCCAACCTTTTGATCAAATCTTATCATAATTATCCTCCTTGCAATATTTCAGGTTGATAATCATTTGGATTGTAAGTTCAAATAGGTTTTAACATAAACTCAGAAAAATTACCTTTTGTACGATCTTCGTCAGTAATAAATCATATCTCAGGAAAATCTGCTTCATCTTCTTCGTTTGGAATTTTTAAATATGTTCCTGTAATTGCTGGATTAACAATAATATATTTATTTGTTGAACCTTGTTGTTTTTGAGCAGTAAAATAAACACCACTACTGCTACTAGATATACTTGAACTAATATCACTTCAAGGTCCTAAATAAGTTCAAGTATTATGACCATAATCATAAAAATAAGCGCCTGATATTTTACCTTCAGTATCTCTATCATTGGCTTTTAAACCTTTAACAACTAAAATTCCACCATCATGATTAATACCATCATCTGTGGCAATATGTCCATTGGGATATAAATTATAATTCTAGTCATTAAAGTAGAATTATCTGGGTATACTGGAGCTGTTATTCCTGAATTATTATCATTTAAATATTCATATTCAGTAATAATCTGTACTCCAGCTTTATTAAGAACTACTCCAACATCATGTCATCAAACTCCTGAAGTACCTTCAATTTTATAATCAGAAGTTCCAGCAATTCAAGTTTGAGCTGTTGGGTAAATATTATTTGGATTAACAATAATTTTTTTATAATGTCCTTCGTTACTTACAGCAGGATCTGTAATTGATGTAGTAGGACGATATTTTGTTGAACTATAGCGAATTAATAAATGCCCTCTAACATCTATTGTTGTTTGCTCAATATCATTAAAATAAATTGGACCACCATTTATAGTTTTTCAGGCGTCATTAACATTATCTGTATTTAAATGATATTGTAATTCTTTAGTGTTTGGTTCAATACGCAATGTTTTTTGATATTGAATTGTGTTATCTATTTTTAAATTTTGAATACCATTATTTTGAGAATTAGTATCTCCTACAATATAATCTACTGAAAGTTCACCTTTGCTATCATCATAATGTAAAGCAGAAGGCCAATGTAAATATACTGATTCGCCAATAGCTGTAGTGTTTTTTTACACCAGTAAATTTACCCCTATCATCTACACTTCATGATTTAGTATAAATAATATCACCTGTAGTAATCTCAAGGCCATTAGCATGATTAAAGGTTATTTGACCCGTAGAATCTGTATAAGTAATAGCTTTTATTAATGGTAAAACTACATCTATATCTGTTAATTTATTATTATTAAATTCAATAATAAAATGACCATAATCTCTAGCTGTAATTTGGTCATTACTTGCAACTATATTAACTCTTTTAATTCATGTTAAAGCTCTATCAAATTGTACGCTTGAACCATCTGAATAATTAACAGTAACAGTTCCACTTTTTTCAGGATCGTCATCAGAAGTATTTAATTCTACAGAATCAATATCTCTATAAGAACCAAGATATTGATAAATAATATCTCTATCTTCATCAACTTCTGTTTTAGGATTGTATAATACTCATTTTGCGACTCAATAAGTATCAATACTAGGAGTAACGATTTGTGGATCATCTATTAATTGATAAGTATCTGTACTTTGGTCATAATAAATAGAATTAAAATCATATAATGGTTTATCTGGTTTATTATGTCCATCTTTACCTACAATAAATAATTCTTCTGGCCCAATTCCACGAGTTCCTCTTGGAATATGAAAAGTTAAATGATGATAAAAAGGATGCTTTTTATTATCTCGACCTTGTTGGTCATAAATTAATACATTGTTATTATAGGTATAAAGTTCTTCAACTCTATCGACTTCAAAAGAAGGGTACGGAATTTGGAAACCTAAATAAATCCAAGAGTCATCAACTGTATTATCTGTTAAAGTACGGCGAACATTACATCATGTATATTTAATTTCATCATAATATTCATAACTTTTATTATTTTTTGAGGCAGTACTGTTTGGGAAGTATCCTTCTGAAGAATTATTAGAATCTACTTCTCGTTGTCCTGGCACTAAAGTAATATTATGTTCTGCTTTATTACTACCTAAAACACTAATATTATTATAATCATCCGTAGCAATTGCTGGTGTTTCATCATCTCTAATATTAGCATATGTAACAGTAGAAGAATTACTACGACCTCTATTATCAGGATAAGCATATTGTCAATGAGAAACATCCATAGGGACAGTAACATTATCAGTATCTAACGTAGGAGCTAACCCCGCAGCTTCTTTTCTCATTTCATTAATTGAACCAAATTTAATATTTGGTATACCACCTGCGGGACCTGTTAACGTACCAATGTATTCCGCATGTAAAGTATCTTCTGTATTACGAGCAGAATTTTCTCATTTTCTTAAAGTCCGTCTAAATAATTTACCATGATTAGGATTTAAATGATTTTCTGCATCAATAATACAAAGTTCACCATATCATACGTCTTTATAATCTATACGAGATAAACATTCTTCCATGGTAAAAGGCTGTAATAATTTTTCTGTTCATTTAAGCTTATTACTAGAAGTGGCGCTAGTAATATCTTTAGATGTAATTCCAAATATATTTTTTGTTTGAACTAAAGTTTCAAAATAATTTTTTAAATTACCTTCGTATGCACTTCATTTACTTATTTTAGCTTGATAAGCAGGGTCATTTTTATCAATAAATCAAAAACTTGCTTTAATAACGGGGGAAATGCCTTGTTTTCCACCGTAGAAACTTTCTAAGGCCATATTATTCCCCCTCTTTTGTCTCTGTAGTCTCACTAGAAGAAACTATTCGATATTCATAATCAATAGTAAATCTATCTAAATCTTTATCTAAAACAACTACTCCTAATGAATTAATATTAAAATCTTTTAATTCATAGAAACCTGTTTGGCCAATCTTAATTTCTTCTCCATTAACAGCCAACATTAATTCAGGGTGTCCTCAAACTGCTATATGATTTAAATCACTTGTATAAGATACAATTTGTGAACGAGTAGTATTTATAGGATTAATTAATTCATTTACGGTATATAATTGAACTTTAATTTGATTTTTATCTAAATAAGTTCCATGATAAGGCTTATTATCCATTATATATTGTAATTCTCGTTGTCAGCCAGAAGTTCTATCTGTTTCAATTAATAAGTAATTATATCCGCCATCCATTTTATATTTTGGAGAAAAAACAAGGTCAATTGTTATACAAGACTCAGTATCATTTGTAGAAATTTTTCAATCTTGTACTAAAGTAGTTTTTTGAGAAAAATATTCTATTGGTTGTCAACCATTCTTATATAAATAATATTGAACTCCAGAACTTCTACCATTTTCATACACTCTATTTTCAATAGGTGTAAAATTATTATTAGGGGAGGGATCTTCTTGAGTTGGTGGAAGATACTTATGCTCTAGATCAACAATTCCCGCATATACTGTATCATTACTATTATTTAAAGTATATAATATAACATCAGAATAAATATCTTTATTTCCATTTGGCATAGGAGGAACTAGTATTCTACGAATATGTTGATAATCTTCTACTGTTGTAATATTAGAAGGGTCTATATTAGAATCATGATGAAAAAGTTTTAAATCTAAAGTTACTTCATGTACTCTATTTTGAGGAACTGTTAATCTTAAAAAATATGATTTCTTATATTGTACTACATAATCAACAATATTTGAATCATTCTTTATAGTTGGAAGTTTAACCACAATATCTTTATACAATAAACCTCCGATATTATGATTAAAATAATTAATTTTATCTTGTTCGGTCGTGGTATCTAAATATTGAGTAATATAATCAAAGCTATTCGTATAACGATATTGCCCCATTCCATATGTAACTCTATTAGCCATTTAGACACCTCCTAAATTTTTTCTACAATTTCATTTGCTGTTATAGCCATATTTGCACCGGGTCCTAAAGTTAAATTAATAGTTTGAATCATAAAATCGCCATATGTGTTTGTGCTATGATCTATAATTTCAACTCTACTATTAGGTTCTAAATAAAAAGCAGGTAAAGCTGTTAAAGAAATTACTTTTTGATATGTTGTATGTGAAAATAATTCATATCTTATTGCATCATAAGCACTATTTAAATAACCGCCAGTAATTAAACTATTAAAAATATCAGAAGATACCTGCACTCAAGGTTGTCCATTTAAATTGCATTCTCTTTTTTGAGCTTCTAAAATATCTTTATCAGAAGATATTCCTTTAAGTTCTGCTACTGTAGTATTTTCACTTCAATTTTCTCTAGGATTGTCCATATTTAAAAATACGACATTTGGAATTTCTGGTTCAAACAAACAATTTACATCTTTATTACTATACACATCGACTCTTCGACCAATATTTTCTACGCTATATTCTCCAAGAGAGGAAAAACTTGCATCTATCATATCAAAATAAAAATTACCTTGAGTTAAAGTTTTATATTGAACATTTTTATCTTCACTTTCTCCAAAGAAACATTGCTTTTCTCTGCGGAGATTATATTCTAAAGGTCAAAAAGCATCTAAATCTTGAAAATAAGGTCCTGGGTCAGTTCCATTTGCATTGGCTTGTAATCCATAACAATATAAAAAAGTTCTTCAATCTATTGGAAAATAATGATTATATTTTTCTACCATAAATTGTTCTGCATTTGGATCATTTAAATCTTCATCATTTTTAAGATATAATTGAGTATATCCTAATCCTGTTCAAATTCAATATTCATCGCCGGTATCTCCAATAATATGATAAATTTGATCCATATTACCAACTGTAGGTAATTCTAATACAGGGGCTCCATCTGGAATTTTATTTCCTTTATTATCAAGCTTATATTCTCCATAACTAGAACTTTCTGGATTATTGTCTATTTCATAATATTGAACAGAATATTCTGTATAACATCCTAATCTATTAGTTTCTAAAACAGTTTGTCCTTCATACTGTTCTGGATATGTATAATAAATTAAATTATCAAATTTCCCATATGCGGGAATAGCATTTTGATTTTTTATTTTTACTTCTTCATCATGTGTTATATTAGTATAACATGTAGGAGAAGGTTTTTCATCTATTACTAATCTATATCGTACACTATATTGAATATCCTTGTTTGTACTTTCTTTAACTCCGTCAACTACAAAATCATTTTTAATATTATTATAATTTGGAGTAACAGTAATAGAAGTAATATTTTTATTATCAGAAAAACTAAATGATGTTTTTTCATTTGTCGTATCTATTAAATATTGTATTTCTGAACCAGTATCTAATTGAAATTGGCCCTCTTCTAAATTTATATGACGTCCAAGATTACCACTTTCTTGAAGAATAGTATTTGCTTGAGTTATATTAAGATAATTTTTAATTTCTCTAAAATGAAAAATACCAAATACATCATAAAAATATTCATAATTACCCAATTGCTCTTTAATGGTATCTAAAATAGTACAAATATTATCTCCCGCAGCACCAGTTATTTCTGATACAGGAACAAAATCAGCATAAACATAACCTATATTATCTCCTTGTTCATATTTATTGTATCCTTCTAATTCCTCAAAAGAAATAAAATAGCCTTCACCGCCATCTTCTAAGGAATCAACCGAAGTTAAATAAATAGGGTTTTCAGCATTCCATTGCATAATTTTTCTAATACGCAATGGAACATCTTGAATAATAATATTACTTAATTCTTCTCCACCTCAATGGTGTACTAATTCTGTAATAATATTATAGTATAAAACTTTTTGTTCTGTGATAGTCCCATCAGCTAATTGTGTTGTCATTATATCAAATTGAACTGTTGAAGGTAAAACCCCGCCAATATCTCCATTTAATAAACACATTTTGTCTTTTAATTGTAAGCTTAAATTAACAGCCGAAGAAGTAGCAGAATTCATAGCAAAAGAATTAATATAAAATATACCTTGCGGAAATCATAAAATAGGATATTCAGGATATTCATCAGTTTGATTTTCAACGCCTATTTCAATAAAAACTTTTTTATTTAAAGCAAAATCCATTTTTATATCATCTGCATTATATTTTCCACCATCAACAGAACAGTTTAAATTACAAGTATGTCGCACAGAACTATTGCCGTCTTTAGAAATAGTTCCAGAAGAAATAACCCCATCAATACTCTTGATGGGGTCTTCTTTTCAAGTTAATAAAGTCATATTTATATACTGTTTTTGATTAGGAAAATCATCTATTTTAGCTAAAAAATATTTTTTTTCTTGTTCAAAATTTAAATTAGGAGTATAACTTTCTTCTAAATAAGTTGGTTTAGTTCTAAAACTATCAAGAGTAGGAGAGTCTGCATCTATAAGATAAGGATAAGTTTTTCTCATAAAATCACTCTCCTTCTATTAAAAACTAATAAAACTATAAACTGAATTTAAAATTTCTTCTCAATCAGAATTTGTTCCAGAGCTATTATCTTTTGGAGATAATAAAAACAATTTTTGCATAATATTTGCTTTATAATCAAACATACCATAAATAGGAACATTTGCATATAAAACAATATTATTAGCCATTTCTTGTTCTGGGAATTCTACTGAATATCATCCTTGATCAAGATAATAAATTTTATATTCATAAAAACCCATATCATTAATAATACCATAAACAGTATTATACTCAGGTTTTTTTACATCATATTTACTATAGAATAAATCTTCTCCAAGATTAAATCAATCATCTTCAATTAATCTAAACATAGAATCATCAAAAAGAGTATAATCTTCTTCGATAGCAATTTTTACCATTAATCCTTCTGGTGGATAATCAACTCTACTATGATGACTATCTGTAACAGTTAAAATTCATCAATAGTTTCCGCCAACTTCACCTTCATCCCCACTATTTCCTTGTCAAACAGAATTATCTAAATAACATTCTCATTCGTCTAAGAATTTTTTACGAGAAGGGTCTTTAACAATAGTCATACGACGTCCCAAAGGAATAATTTCTTTAGTATTAAAACCAGATTGTAAATTTAAAACACCTGTTGAGCCAACTAAGCGACGAACTGTATTAGAATCTCCTGATTGAGCAATCCCTAACATAGCATAAGGAGTACCATCAAAACTAATAGCATTTCAATAATCTACTGTATTAGCTAAAACCATTACACTATTTTGTGATACAGATATAGGGTCTGTACTTGATATATTTCTGCCACCATTAATAATATCAGACCTATCTATCGAAGTATATTTACTCTTAATAAAAGGACTAATAGGCATTTTTGGATATCATTCTCCTGAAACCTGTCCAACTACAGTATCAACAGCTTCAAAAGAAATTGGTTCTGTTGGGTCATTAAAATGCAATCCAAAAGAAAGAATATAATCTAAAGTAACTTCTGCTTCATCAAAGATCGTAATTTCTTTCACTATAATATCATGCGGGACTTGATAGTAACCTTTCTCATTAACAAAAATAGTTCTTGTTAATTTTTTAGAAGAATCTTCTGTTTTTTCAGTATATGGAGAAGCAATGGTCAATAATAATTTATATCCTAAACCATAATTATGCTCTTTAATCTTTTTAATGTTTTTATCTAAATATCTTTTAACCATGTTTACTATTTGATTATTATGCTGTTTATTAGTATAATTTCAAATAGGTGTTGTTAAATCGTCCGAGTCTTCCTCTTTTCAACCATTTTTAATACTAAGTTGCATTAATTTTAAATTATTTCCAGAAGTTTCATTTTCAGCAATAGTTTGTTCTCAATTACCAATTCATCCCGCGATTGTTCCTCCATTAACAGGATATTCGACCCTAGTATCTACGTCTTGTAAAAGATAATTTCCATTTTTGTCTTTTTGAGGATTATTATTACTATCTAATAAAACTGAATAATGTTTTGTTTCTACAGTTTCATCTGTATTTTTAATACTTATACTAAAAATGAAATTATCTATTTTTGCATTTTCATTTTCACTATCTAATTGATACCATTGAGGTAAAGAATTAAATTGAATTTTTACATCTGTTAATTCAATACTATCTTTAACAATATTATATCTTTTTAAAGAACCAGTATATAAATAACTTAATTCATCTTGAATTGTTAATCCATTACCTCACATAGTTTCGTTTTGATCATTTATATATAAAACTTGTGGAGTTCCACGACCCTCTTGTTTATAAACAATATTAGTTCCAGTATTATCTTCTTCTGTGCTATTGTATATATCTTTTTTAGATTGAGCTTTGACGTGGTATGTTTGTCCTAATCAAGTTCTTTTAACAGAAGGTACAGGAATTCCCTCTGAAAAAGTAGCTGTTCAATCATTTTGTATTTTAAAAATTCCAAAAGCATCTAAATCTTTAAGAGAATATCCATCTCCAATTTCATATACGGTACAAGAGAAATTTCAAATTCTGCGACCAAGCTGTGTATTTGGTGTTAAAGTAACACCGTCAATCATAACAATCATATTGCCTTCAGTCATTGAACGATATAACTTTGGTTTACCATCATTTAATCATTCAAGGGCTTTTTCACGGAATTTTCTTTCTCACCACCAATTATCCATTGGATATAAATCATGTAATCAATTTTCTTGAGCACGTTCTTTTTGTATATATATATCAGCCCTATCTTCTGAAGAAGCTATATCTTGATAATACGTACCTTCTTTTTTATTTGGATTACTTTCATCTCAATAATCTTCCATAATCGTATCATTGCGAACAAGATAACGACCATTCATAGCTTCATCATAACGTCGCATACTACGTCATTCATCTGGATCAGTATCATCTAAGAATTGTCTATTAAAATCACTTTCAGCAATTAATAAACCACTAAGTTGAAATTGTTTATACCGCATTTTTGCATTTTCTGCAAACTTAGGATATTTTCCACCCAATGTATCAATTTTTACTCGATTAGTAACATAACTTAAATTAGTAATTTGACCATTATATCTAATAGCTAATTGTGTATCTTTTCTTGATAAGAGTATATCATGAAAAGTTGGATAAATTTTTTCTGTGCATCAAAAATCTTGAGACCAAGACCCTTTTTGAGTTAAATATTGGACTGCATATTGATAACAATTTAAACTACCAAGCGTAGGGTCTTTAAATTTAACAACTACATTTTCACCATCTTCAATATATTGACAGTGAATAATATCTAGATATTTAAAATTTATATTATAAGTAACTGACTCTGTTTCAGTTAAATTTTGATATTGTTCTTTATCTTCTATACCTCTTTTAATAAATAAATAACCAGGTGAAATTAAAGAAGATACAGAAACAGTAAGTTCAACATATCCATCTTCTTCTAATGTTGAAATAATACCTTGTTTTATTAATTTCTCGTTTTCATTAACAATGTAAGAATCAGTAAAATGAGGTTCAACTTTTTTAATATCTCATTTTAAATTTTGTCTTAATATTTCATCTAAATCTGGATTAGATTCTACAGTTTTAAATATATATTTTTCTCCTGTAGTCGTTGTATATTGATTATTAGTTGTTAATGTAATTTCAAGAATATATTGACTATTAATTTCTAATTGAGATAAATTACACAAATAATAAAAAGAATTTGTTTTAGTTTCTTCTGGATATTGTATTCCGCTATTAAATATTTCTTGTTTAGTATCTTTATTTTTTATACTTACAATATAAGATTTTAAATATTCAGAATTATTACCTGTAACTACACTATTGTCTTTATCAGCAAAAAGAACCGTTCCCGCGATAGGAATTATGCCTGGTGTAAAAGAAGGAACGTTTAATTGTGAAAGAGCTGTATTAATTAAATTTTCTGTAGTGTTTTTTATTTCTTTAGTTAAAAGATCCAATTGCTTTTCTCTAGTTAATATTTGTGAACTATTAACTTGTGAACCTAAATCAATAGAAAAACCATGTAAATTTAAATACATTTTATAAGTTGCTTTTAAAAGACAAACGCTAGATCATTCAGAAAAATAAGGTCTATTTAAAGTTAAATAAGAACTATCTGAAGGTAAAAACCCAGTTTCTCCAACGTAACAATCAAATCTTAATTGAAGTTTATAATAATGATTAGTTACAAAATTTCCACTTCTTAAAATAGTAGGTGGAATTCTTAATATACATAAATTTTCTGTTTCACTTACTGTTAAAATTTGTTTTTGTCCATTGGTAGAATCACTTTTATCATTAACAACAAAAGGTATAATTCATACTCCGTTTATTAAAGATGTTCCTGTTGGAATTAAATTTGAATTAGCATTTGTTATAAAAACATTTTGATTAGTTTTTTGGTCAACTAATGTTACATGCAAGTATGTAATACTAGAAACTACATTATAAGGAGAGACTGTAAATACTATTTCTGCACTTTCATTATAAGGAAAAGAAGGCATAAAAGTATCAATAACAGGAGGATAAAGAGTGCTTAATACAGTTGCCATAATTTTATCCTCCTTTTAATTAACCATTATAAGCTGTATTTTCGTCTGCGGTAGGAGACGTTGTAGCTTTAATTACTTGATATCATTCCATAACTGGCATTGCCGGAGCTACTCCTCCGGTATAATGCATATGCATCTGTTTTTTGAAAAAATCTTGAATGGTTTTAAAAAAATCTTTTAAACTATAAGCATGTTCATTATCATATCTTACTTGGTCAAATGTTGTACCTATTTCAAAATCATTATCATTATATGGGTCGTTACCAGAACGAAGTCTAATCTTGTTGATCCATGATTTCATCTAATTCTCCTTGCTCTTCTTGAGCAGATTGTTCTGCTTGTTGTTGAGCTGCCATTTGAGCTTCATACATAGCTTGTTGTTGCTCTGTAAGATAGTCAATTCAAACCTGCTCTTTAATTTCTAATAAAAGTTTATTTAAAGCATCTTCCATCATAGATGCTGGAATCTGATATTGTTGCATTACATTAGCCACATATTGTTGTAAAGAGGCTTGTAATTCAAAACGTAATTGTAAATTATTCATTTTATCTCCTTTTTAATCATTATGATAGCTTACATAATCTTGTTGATTAGTAGTTGCTGTTACTGTATAGGGAATTGTTACAATAGGAGTAATATCTTCAGTTTTAACTCCCGGAACTACACTATAGAAAGCATATTGATCATTTCCAACCTCATATCCTTCTAGGTCATATGGTTCAGTTACATCACGTTGCATAAAATAAGTTCTAGAAACTTTTGCACTAGTTTCTGTACTAGAATATTTATGCTGATAAGCTGTTGTTGTTCCTTTAGCGCCTTTTTTAACTTCTGCAGCAGAAACTGTCGCTGTACCTGTCGTAGTACCAGTAACTGTTACAGTATGAGTATGTCCGTTTAATGCTTCTGCAATAGATTGTGCATAATTATGAGCATCATTTGCTCTAGCGTGTGCTTCAGCTGCAGCATTTAAACAATCTTTAATTAATTTCATCAAAGAATCTCCTGAAGCAGTTTTTGTTACTCCACTAATTAAATTTGATGATATATTGGTGTCAGCAAAATAAAAACTATATCCACTTTGCTTCATCTCAATAGCATTATCAAGATATAATCCTACAAAATCTTGTCTGTCACCAAGAAGACTATTTGTTTTAATTCCACTATAATCTGATCCATCTGTTGCTGAAAAACTATACTGACCCTTAATTCGTAAACCATTATGTAAATAAGTAGCTATATTACTATCTAATCTCAAACGTTGAATCCGAGCATTATTATCTGTATTACCACCATAAACAGATTGAACACTAATATCACCTAGAGATTCAAATTCGTTTTCATTTTTTTCTTTGTCTATCCGAAGTCTAAAATAATAAGGGTCTTTAATTGCATTATTGTTTCAAAAACCATCATTTGAACTATTTAATTGTAATTCTGTATGAGTAAGATTATCTCCTGCTCGTAATTTAATTTGAGGCATTACAGAATTATAGGCTGCGCCGTTTCCTGCATCATTAGTTTCAACTCAAAAACGATGTTTTGGTTTAAATATCATTTTATTATCATTAATTCATTCTGTTTCTCGTCTAGTCATAGTCAACATATTATTAAAAACAGTTTTACTATTATTATTAAAACCAAATTTAATACCTTCACCAAAAGAATTAGCCACATAACCTTCTTCTTTTTCAACAAGTAGAGACGCTACATCTGTAAGACTATATTTAAAAAATACTTCTTCTTTATCTTGTTCTCTATTCAAAGAATGTTTCCCAATATAAAAATTGCCAGTATTATAATTATTTATATTAATATTTGAACATCCTTTATTTTCAATCTCAAATTTATTTTCATTTGTAACATTTATATCAAAACTAATTTTATTCTTTTGATCATCTGTAGAATTAATTAATCCATAAAAATTACCTGATTTCACAGTTAAAGGTTCATTATAATATTCAATTCTTTCTTCGTTAGCTTCATTTTCATTTTTAATTGAAATTTGTTGACCAATTCCTATAAAACCTTTACTTTTAGTTATTAAAACATTAGCATCTTTTTGTAAAGTCTTATATTCAGTATTTTCATGATTAGAACGTAATAATTTAAAATAAGTATTTCCTGTTTGAATTAATGCTTGGTCGCCTTCTATTTTTATATTGGCATCAGTAGTAAGTTTATGTGCATTTGAATTTTGATTAGATGCATATAAATTAATTGTATTGCCATTAATACTAATAGGACGTTGATATTCACCCAATCCACCAGTTGGTGTTCCATTTGTATCTAAAGCTCTAGACCCACCACCACCAGTAATAAATAAAGTATTTGGAATCTGAGTAGGATCATATTCTGAATTATTAATAAAAATTTGTCCTAAAGTATAATTACCCGCACCTAATTTTAATCCTATATAACTTGTTTGAGTAACTTGATTATTTGATAAATTTTCATCAGCATAATCTTCAAAAGCAGGCATTGCTTTGATACTTAAACTACTCGTTGTATTCCCTGAAGTAGCTCCAAGAGAATTAGCCACTAATTCACCTTTTGCATTAATACCAGCTAAATAAGTTCTAGTACGATATATTTCATTATTATTTTCTGTAACTTCAGTTCCTCTGTTCATTCCATTATGTCTAAAAATAGTAAAAAGAGTTGGACTTTGTGGATCTAACTGCACCTCTAAAGAATCTAGCGGTAATAAATAAGAATCTAAAGTATTTACTATTTTATCTTGAGATAAAGGTTGACCTTTAATTGAAATATAAGGTTGATTACCAGCTTGTAATAAAATGCCAGCATGGTCAGGATCAATATCTTTTTTATGATGTTCATTGTAAGTATTTAATCAAGCTAATTCTCCTTTTTGATTAGGAACTTTATCCTGATTATATTTTTTACCAATATCAACCACATTATTTGATTCAGGGTCAGACTCATAATATAAGCTAGTACGTCCAACTCGTCATCCACCAACCTTACTAACGGCTCCAGGTCTTAATTCAATTCTACCTTCATTATAGCTATCTACATTTCCAGTTCGAGGAACTGGAATATAATTATTATCTTCTTCTAAGATATACCCATCTGGTAAACCAAAATCAGCATTACCAGTTTTAGCATCCAAAAAGATTGATTGTAAACCATGAGAATATCCAAATAATCCAAGTTCTTTTTCATTAGAAGCTCCACCGGTATAAGTTTCAGTTTTACCCATTAATACACCAGTAAAACGATTATTTTTATCTTTTTCTCCTGCTCCAATTTGTGGAGCCATGATATAGCCACCCTCTTCATCAATTGTAACTGTATTACCATCTCAAGCATTGAGAGATGCTAATCCAAAAGTATTAAGAGTCATATTAATTGGAGCATAAACCGTAGCTATTAAATTACCATCTTTATCTTTTACTATAGCTTCAATTCGATTATTTGTTGTAGACCCATTAAAAACATCATCTGGAATTACATATACCATACAAGTACGTTCTTGTATAACAGGTTGATGCTCTGCGTCTATCATTATCTCTTGACTGTTACCTTCTGTATCTGTTTCTACATAATATAATTTAATACAAGGAGTATCTTCATCTTGTGATAAACCGCCTTTTACACTCCAAGAGACAGAACCTTTATCAGGAAGATTAATTAATTTTAAACCAGCCTGATGATTATATATTGGATTGCGGCCGTCCGCATTATAAACAATTTCATTTAAATAAGTTGAACGTTCAATCGCAATTTTATTAACTGGTAATAGACTATTTATTTTTGGTGTTTGTGTATGATATTTAATAATTGGTAAACTAAAGAAAGCATAATAAGTTTCTTCTTTACCTTTTAATTTTACTTCTGCTCTAATATTTTGAAATAAAAATTCTAAATTATTATTGTTATATTGTAAATAATTTGGATCAAATGATAAAGAGGTAGACAATGAATCTCCTGTAGAAGATACTTTAAAATATTTACTTTTAGTATTAGAAGATTTTACATTGTTCCCCGCAAGATTTCAATTTACATACTGAATTTCATCTCTTGGAATTTCTTCATTTTTTCTATATAATTTAATATCTAAAATTCCATTACTATCATTTAATCCATCTATAGTTAATTTCTTTTCAGAAGCTAAAGCAATATTAGTGTCTGGATAATTAAACATAACCTTAAAATCATCATTATTATCATGTGGTACATTTTGTATATAAGCAGTTAACGGTTGAGAATGTAATAATTGAGCATTATTATCATTAGCTAATACAATTTTTGCTACGATATCTGTACCATTTGTGCCATTATTACCTTGTTTACCAAAATAAAAATTAGTGTCTTTATAAATTTGTTTACCGGCAAACTGTACATGACAAGTAATTTGATTATTATAATAATTAGGATTATATAATTGTTCTATATCAAAAGTACATTCATGCCCTTTAAACATTTGAATTAATCCTGTTTTAGGATTATTTATTAATGTTTCTTTAGGAATAATTAATGTATTTTCTAATTCAAAAATTCATTCTACCTCATAATTAGTTCCTTGTACTTCTATTCCAGAAGGAGAAAATAATTTACATTGAAGTGGTAATATCTCTAAAGGTTCTTTTAATTTAGATACAGTAGGAGCATTGCCATATTCATCATATTGGAAAACTTGGTCCCCATTAACTATAGAAATATAATAGTCAGAAGCTACTCCATCCAATCTATTTGTAAAATTAATACTTGCGGAACCTACATCTACATATTTATAGTCATAATTTCTTAATTTTAGTTGTTGTACATAACATGTTACAGTAAATCCCGCACTTAATGCAGATACAGGATATTTAATTCTAGTTGCATTTCATGATTGTTCATTCTCTGTTAAAGCAACTTCTTCTATTTCTTTATTTTCTTTTTGTATTATTTTAAATTTTTGAATAGATTGTATTAAACTATAATAAGAAGATTTTATAGAAGAATTATTTTCATCACTTAAAAAAACAGGGTCATTACTAGAATCTTTGATAGCTCATAAATATTTATACATAGGAAGATTGTGTGTTGTTTCATTAGATATAAAAGCTTTTTCTTGAAAATCTTCATCTTCTAAAGTTTTTATTTTTGCAGTTACTTTTGGAGTACCTGCATCAAAAGCAAATTCTGTACCTAAATCTGATTCTAAAATAATTTCTAAACCTGCATCTTTATTATAAATAGAAAAATCAGTATAAAGAACTACATCTCCATCTTCTAATTCATAAACTGCAACGCATCTATAATTATTTTTATAAGCTTGATTTTCTTCTGCATACAGAGTAATTTTAGAAGTACCTTTAATCTTTAAATCTCTTCAACCTGCTCCAGCTAAATAATTATATCCATCTGAAACGCTAGAATTAAGAGTTGTAATATTAGGGTCTTCTTTAAATCAATAGTAAATTACATTACTATTGCTTGTTAAATTTTCAATGTTTCGTCTCATTAAAATAGCTTGTACCATTGTAGAAGAATTTTCTTCATCATTTGTTAAAATAAAATCATTATTTTCTACTGGTTCTACTTTTAAAGTATAGTCTCCAGATTCTGCGTCTAATGGTTTCATAGCATATAATTGAAGATTTTTTACTTTAATATCTGGACCACCTAAATCACTAAGAGGTCATTGTTTTTCTAATTTAGAATCTTCTATAAATCCTTCTTTGATAAAATAAATACTTTCTAAATGATGAAAAGTGTCTAAATCTATTTCAAAAGCAGTATATTGAGTGTTTCAACTACTAAAAACTAAAGGATTACCAAGCATTCTATCTGAAGATAAGTAATATGAAATTATTTTTAAAGCATCGTCTCCTACAACAGCTTCTTTTCAATCAACATAAATTTGTCACATTTTTTGTCAATTTTGTGTAGAAATATCTTCTTCTACTATATCAAAACGAACATTTCTTAAATCTTGTAGCATATTTTTATACGCAGTTACTATATTATTGATTGTAGTGTTATTTGATTTATCTGTACTAAATGCTTCATATAAACTAGTTATATAATTATAATATTGATCTAATTTACCAGTATTATCTGCAAAAATATCATTTAATGAGCCATTTTGTTGTTGTAATAAAACATTTATTTCATTATCATATTCATTTAAAGTTTTATTAGATACAACAGCCTCAACAGATCCAGATTGTGAATAGTTATATTCAACAACATTAGCTTTTACTATGTCTCCAATATTTTGAAGAATCTCTCCTTGAGTACGACCTAATCCTGCGTTTAAATTAGTAAAAGCAAAATCAAATCTTAAATAATATCTACTAGCTACTGTTTCACGCTGAGCACTATCTAAAATTGTTTGAAAATCTGCCTTAAACATTAGAACGCTTGTATTTTCTTTAACAATTTTAAAACTTTCTTCATCAAATGCAATACTATTTTTATCAGAATTATTCTTATATAATAATAACTCTCTATGATTTTTAGCATCAGGATTTGCAAAAACAGTTTCACCATCAATAACAATGGTTTCATTCTCTTCTTCTGGAGAATGATAAGAATGAAGTCCATAAATTTGTTCTTTAAGTGGCTTGTCATTTTTTGAAGCTTTTTTTAATAAATTAGAACTTAATACAGAATATTTATTAGCAGTTGCTGCAACAACTGTCTGTTCTTTATCTGTAAGAAATTGACTAGCTCGACCAATAATAAACTTTTCGTTTGAAAAATTATTTTCTGGTACCATTACATATACAGAAGTATTAGGTGCATAAGATGCAGTAACATCTGTAGCCGTTGCATCTATTGTACCACCACTGTATTGTAAACGGTAACGTGGAAAACTATTTTTTGTACCTATTGGTTTTTTAACAATTGCTGTAATTGTTTTATCTAATTTTAGCTCTTTTGTGCGCTGATTAAAATATGTATCAAACGCATTAAAAATCACATCTTGATAAGTAGAAGATGCTGTTGCCATAATCAACGCTCCTTATCTAATAAAAAAAAGGAGAAGAATCCCGTGAGATTCTTCTCCTATTATTTTCCTTATATCTCACTCTTATTAAAATAAAAGAATGGATATATGAGTTATTTATTTTTACCCTAAATTCTACGATGAGCATATTGATAAGCTCTATCAGAAAGTCCTAATATTGCTTGTCTAATATCATCTGCATCTGTAGCATTAGGGAATGTAGCTTGAATTTCTACTCTTTGTTCCGTAACAGGATTATACTCTGTAGAAATATTATTTGTAGAAGCTTGTTTAACTAATCCGCTAAATAATCCTTGATTAGAACTAATTATAGTTCTCATCATATCAACCGCCGCAAGAATATTTCTAGTATCATCTGCATTAAGAACTAATTCTTTTTGATGAAGAACAGCCATTTTACCGTTTTTAGAGCCTATGCCTTGATTTCATGTGCCAGTATATCCGCCAGTATCATAGTGAGCCATAACTCAATTTAAAGCATCTCCATAATCTCATCCTCAACCATTGTCTCAAGTAGGATATGAACGATTAATTAATTCTTGTCCAGCATTAATTTCTCTTTGACTATAGCCTCTACCAGCTAAATTACCTCATCTAGCAGGAGCATTTCCCACTGCACCGCTATTAATTAAATTATAAACTTGTTCAACACGACTTCGAGAAAGTCCTCCATTAGAACCAGCAGCTGCAGCTTGACGTTGACGTTCTTCTTCTTCTTTACGACGTCTTTCTTCTACGTCATATAAATTACCACCTTCATCAAATGCTAATCTACCAGTTTTTAAACCTTCCATGTTAGCACTTAAAGTAGCATTTTCAGCTTTAACTTTTACTAATTTATCACTTGTATCTTTTCAAAGAGCAACATATTTATTTGTAGTATCTTGTAGATTTTTAATTTGTTGCTCATAATTAGAAAGTTGAACCATTGCATCATGTAAAGGTCCTTCTTCTGCTCCAAGAGCATCAAATAATTGTTGAGTAGCGCTTGCTAATTCTCCCATAGCTACTGCTGATTGACTAATAATAGTATTAACACCTTCCATTCCACCTTTTAATTGCGGAATAACAGCATTATCACCATTAATAGTATTTTCTCATAATTCTTCATAAGCCGTATTAACTTTATTTATACTTTCTAATCAAGCTTCATGAACCGTATCTAAATTCTCACCAGCATAATTAGTATAATTAAAAATACCAACACCCATTTGATCAAGAGCTTCTTGGTTATCTTCAATCATTGCATCATATAAAAGTTTAGCTTGTTCTGATTCAGTAGTTGAGCTATCTCTCATAAGCATCATCAATGCATCAAACATGCCTTGCTTAGCATCTGCAAATTCTTCTGTAAAACGAAGTCGAAGTTCTTCTTCTTTTGCATATATTCTACTAAGTTCTGCTTGTCTAGTTTCACTATCTAAATTCATATCATTTTCAATAATAGATTTTTGTTCAGCTAATTTTTTATATTCTTGTATATAATCATTAAATACTTGCATATAATTATTTTTACTTAATTCGTATGCATCATAATTTGCATTCATTAAATCTTGTTGAGCAGAAGCAATATCATCTTTATTAGCAGCATAAACATAACGATAATTTCCTTGTGTATCTCGTCTTAACTGCATTTTATTCTTATTGCGTTGAGCATCTTCTAATGCAATCTGTTTTTGAAGAATTTCTAATTTAGCATTAGCTAAATCAACATCATACTGAGATAAATATACTTGATTTTGTAAAGCGTCTAATTCTTCTTGCATTTGGGCACGAATTTTATTTTGAGTTTGTAAAGAAGCTCCTTGTGCATTATTTAATACATCAATATATTTAGTTCTTAATTTATCATATTCATAAGCTTTTTCAATATCATCTTTATATTTAGATGCTTTATCTTGATCTCATTCTCAATCAAATTCAAAATAATCTATTTTGCGGCCGCCAGTTAAAGACTCTAAAAATTCTTGATTGGCTTTTTTAACTTGAAGCTGATATTCTTCTAAGAAAGCTTCCGCAGCTTCTTCACTAAGCTTAGCAATTTCCAAAGTTCAATCATCAATATTTTTTTGAACTTGTTTTATTACCTCTTCATTACCTGATTTAAGTGCTTCAGCCATTTGATTATTTCAAAATTCTAAATTCTGTTTAGCATTGTCTTGCTGTTGTCTAATAATTTCAGCTTGCTGATGAACAAATTTAATTTGACCTTCATAACTATCTTCTCCAAAAAGAAGCGTATAAGAGTCTCGCATAACTTCTAGTCATTCTTTTTGCTTATCATATTTATCTTGAATTTCCTCAATACGATCTGCTCAGTCATCAAATTTACTAATAATATCATCAACAACAGTGTCTACTAAATCTTCAAGCTCAAGAATTTCGTCAGATAATTCTTTCATAGTATCTTCAATTAATTCATATAATTGTTCTTTACTATTTTTAAAAGGAGAATTTTCTGGGTTTTCCGTTCATTCAACTAGAGCTTGTAAGTCGTCTAATCAGGTTTGTAATAAACCATTATTTGCAGAATTTCCATTTGCTAAGTCAGCTTTTTTAATTTCATAGGTTTTAATAAGTTGATTATAGGCATCTATTTCATCTGCATCAGAAGTTAAAGCCTTCGCAGTTTTAGCTCGCTCAATTAAACTATCATAAAAAGCTTCCATGTTTTCTTTAGCGGGCAAAAAGTTTCGTTCTAATTCAGACGTGTGTTGAGCTAAATCTCTTAATGGATCTTTTTTCTTTAATCCTGTAAAAAATCCATCCATTTCCGCGAACATTTTATTTAGATCTTTAAGATCTTTACGAGCATCTTGACCAATTTTAAACATTGAAATTCTAAGGTCATCTAATTTAATTTGTAATTCATCGAGACTATTTATAGTATTTTCAATATCTTTACTTACTAGTTCATCATATCGCTTTAAATCGTCTTTAAAATTATCAAATAATTCTTTTGCAGCTTCATATTGTTTATCTAATTCTTTTTCAGCTTCTTCTGACCCAAGAGTAGAATACTTATTACCAAGGTCATTAACGCTCTTTTGTAATTTATCAAAAATAGTGGCATAATTAGTAATAAATCCTTGTGAATCAAATTTAATTCCATATTTATTAGCTAAATCTGTGCGGAGATCCGCAGCTTCTTGTCTTTGAATCTTTAAACGTTCTTCTTCTCAATGAACTGTTTGTTCAATTAAATCTATTTGCTTTTGGAGATTAGCTTGATGCTTAGCTCCTGTAAGACGTTCTTCTTGCTTTTCAATACCTGCCAAAGTTTCATTAAGATGGTCTACATGAGCATTAACTTTCTCATATAAATCTTTTTTCTCTTTAAGAGGGTCTTTGTTTTCTTTTGGTTCATAAACTTTTCCTGAACCTCCAGAACCACCACCACCACCTTTACCACCTTTATTATGAGCAAGAATTTGATGCTTGCCGACATAGTAATTGTGATTATGTGATACTTCAAAGTTATATACAACTTGAGCTTCAATATTAACATCAATATCTAAAATTAAATGTCAAGTACCATTAGCAAATAACACTCAATCACCTAATCTTAAATCTTCTGCTTTAATTCAATCTATTACGTTATTACGTTTAATTAAAAATCTGTGAATACCTGTAACTCTTAATTGTTCATTTCTAATATATAAAGTATATATAGGTTCTATAGTAACATGAATCATAGTTTGGAGGACTTGGCTATATTCATTTTGTTGAGTTTGTTCATTATAAGAAAGAACAATATCTCCAACTTTAATATCTTCAATATTTTTAAAATTATCTATAGTAGAAACTAAAGTACCCGCTATAAAGCAAGAACCTCCACCTCCACCTCCAGAAGATTTTGGTGAATATCCTCCAGTAAATCCTGAACCACCAGAAGTTCTTGTAAATTTATAATTGTTAACAGGAATATCTTCTCAAGTATTTTCAACAATAGCTTCTACAGTTGAAGAGCCTCTATTTTTCTGAATATCAGGATCGTGCATAGCTGTGTAATGAACTCGAGGTTTAGGTACTCTCATCGTAGAAGTAGTACCATCTGGTTCAAAAGTTAATCCTATTTTAGACAAAGTTGCAGCAATAGCTTCAATATCCATACCTGCGGCAATCATTGATTGAACCATAGCATTTAATTCTGCATAGTATTCTCCTGAATCAATAGTTGCTCCAGTTTCTATATTTGGTAAAGCTTCATTAGCTCAATCTACAAGAGCTTTAGCTTCTTCATATATATCTGAATCTGGACTAATACCCATAGCTACCAAAATACCTAAAGCTGCTTCTCCTCGCAATCTTTGTAAAGCCTCTGTATTGCCATTTAAAGCCGCTTCCATATCATTAAGATTTTGTGTACTAGTAAAAAATGAATCAGGTAACATTTCAATTTCAGATAAATCCATATTTAATAAATGAGCTAAACCGGGAGCTATATTATTAATAGCTTCACGTTGCTCTGCTCAGTCAGCTGTTGTATCTCTTAAAATTGAAGCATTGTCTTCTCAAACTTCTCCTAATTCTTTTGCTCCTAAAGCTGTTTCAATTATTCTATTTTCTAAATCGTCAAGCTGTTTTTGATAATCTTCTTGAGTTTTTATGTTTTGTTTTAAAATCTTTCGATTATCTTCAATTTGTTTATTTAAATCTTCTAATTTTTGTTGCTCTTTTTGATATGCTTTCGGACTTAAACTAACTTTATTTAAACGTTCTTCTAAAGCATCTTTGTTTTTTACTAATTCACTAGTTTCTTTTATTAACTGCTCTCTGTGTTCTTTAATAGCTTTTGCACTGTTTTCCTCATTAATAGCTTCATCTTGTAAAAATTTAATATGCTCATTATTATCAACTAAAGATGTTTTATAACCTAAATATTCTTCATTTGAAAGACCCAAATCTTTTTGAATATTTTCTTGTTCTTCTGCTGTTCGATAATTATTAGTTAAATTTTTTTGTTTCTCTATTGCTTCTGCAGCTAAATTGCTATTTTCATATAATTTCATCATAGAAGCTGCCAAAGCTTCTATTTGTTCATTGCTTAATTCTCCAATAGATTCTTTTAATGCAACATTTGCTTCTAAAGTTTCTTTAACAGATTCTTTGACCTCTTCAAAAGTTCCTTCTCTTAAAATATTTAGGAAATCTTGATTACCTTCTTCACTAGCATTTGCCCTATCTATTAAAGCTCTTTCGCCTATTTCTTGAACACTATTAGCAAGATCTGAGTATTGATCTAAAATATTTCTATAGTCTTGAGTTTTTAATTGAAGATTTTGAATTTGACGAGAAAGACTTAAAGCTTCTGATTCATTTTGATCAGACAAAGCTTGATCATATTGTTTATTTAATTCAATTAATTCTTTTTCATTAGCTTTTACTTTTTCTTGAACCAAAGTTATCATTTCTCAAGCGCTTTGGTCATAAACTTCTTGAGAAGACATAATAGAAGTTCCTGTGTCTGTTCCACGACCTTCTAAAACTGTTGTTTCAATATGAGTTGTAAGACCAAGTTCTTTCTTTTGTTCTTCTGAAAAAGCATCTCCAATATTAGCTTCTTTAAGATTATTTACACTCAAAATATTAGCTGCATTTAAAGCTGCACTACTAGCTTCATCTATTTTTTTAATTAATTCTTCATAATGACCCTTGGCAATATCAACTTCAGCATCATTTATCCCTAAAGCTTTAGCTTGTTCTTCTAAACTTTTTATAAAATCTGTTGAAGCTTCACCTGTTGCTTTAAACTCATCTCGTAATTTTTGATAGGTGGGCAAAGTTTCTGTTAATGTATTAGCTGTTGTTTTAGTCTTATCATTAATTTCTTCTAAAATTTTAGCTCGTTCTTCTTGCTCTTTAGTTTCTTTATCAATAGTTCAAATAATTGCGCCTATCCCTGCAACAACCGCAGCAGCAATTCCAATTCAACCTAATAAAGCAGTGCCAGTCATTCCCAATCCTTTTGCAAAACTACTAAAAACGATAGGAACACCCTTAACTAAATCTTTAAAAGTTGCAGTTTCTTGACCAGCTTTTTTAAGAATTTCTTTATATCCTTCTGTTGCTTCAACAACAGTTTTGTGAGCTCGTCCTAAATCACCTAATACACCAATTGAACTCATTACTACAGAATTCATTTTTTGTTCAATTTGCTGTAATTGTTCTCCACTGGTTTTCAATTTTTCTTGAGCTTCACTTAACTTATTTGTAGATTTTGTTAAATTTTCACGAGCATCACTTAATCTATTGGTTATACCTTCTTGTTCTTTTGTTAATTGATTAACTTCTGATTTTGCACTGTTCATCATTTCTTGTGCAATATTTATTTCATTATCATCATTTTGAATTAATTTATCGCTTGTAGCTATAGCAGATTCATATTTATGTCGTTCTTTAGCCCCTAATTTTCCAGAAGCTTCTTTCATTGCATATTCTTGTTTTAATGTATTTAAACGAATTTCATGTAAAGTTTTTTCAGCTTTTGCTTCTTCTAATAAACTATTAGCTACAGTTAAATTAGCTTTAGCTGTCTCTAAAGCTATTGTATTTTTTTCTTGTAAAACAGACAATCTATCAATTTCAGCTTGAGTATGTCGTATTACAAGTTCAGTAACAGTAATTTCTTGTTGAGCTTCTTGTTGAGAAGCTTCTAAGTTTTCTTTTTGTGCTCTTAATTTTTGTTGATAAGCACTAATAGCTTCTTTTTGTTTATTTTTATTTGCTTCAATTGCTTTTGCTTCTTCTAAACTAGCTTTTGCCGCATCTATTAAAGGTTTTTGACGATTTTCTAAACCAGCATTCTGGAAAAAAGAAGTAACATTTGATAAAGTATTATGAAGTTGAGAAAAACCAATTATTAAACTTGGCAATGCTACACTTAAATTCATAATTGTTTGTAAAAGTTTTTCTCCATCTGTAAGATCTGTATTAGATCAAATTGAACCAAGATTTTGAAATGTTTGTCAAGCAAATGTTAATTGTTGAACTGCATTTAAAGTGTTAAGAATATTTTGAATATTTTCTTGATCTGCATAACCTTCTTTGTATTTTTGTCCAATTTTAGCAGTATCATCTGCTGCATTTTGTGCATTATAAGCGGTAGTTAACTCTTTTCCAGCTTTTTCTTCAAAATTTTTAATTTCTTGAGCGTTATTAATACTAGCATTTTTTAATTTTTCTGTTAATCTTGTAACATCTCCGACTAATTCATCTGTTATTTCGTCTGCTTTATTTGTACTATTAGCTATTTTATCTAAAATTTCTTTGTATCTATTATATGTATCTGGACTTAAAGTATTTTTTAAATTTCCTAAAGACTTTTTTAATTCCTCTGTTTCTTCCTTTAAATTAATTTCTCCAGATTTTATTTTTTCAAAAAAATCTGTTCGATTAATTTTATTTTGGAAAGTCATAACATCATTTCCAAAATCCTGAATTATCTCACGTGAATCTGCCATCTTAGACTGAAAATCTGTTAAAGCTTTTGTTAAATCTTTATCAGACATAGAACGTAACTCTTCAGATAACTCAGTAGCATTAATAGCACCAAACTCATCCATAAAAGGAGTAATTTTATTTCCTCCTTTTAAAATATTTCCTAAAGACACTCCCATTGTATCAAGAGTATCTCTGAAATTTTGCATAGCCTGTTCTGCAGCATTGCTGTTGTTAACCATATCTGCTAAAATTTTATTAGTTTGGTCTATTTGTTGATTGCTAAAATTTTGGCCGTTCTTAGCCATAAATTGAGCAAAACCTAAAATTTCTTGACTATTTTGATTATTCGTATTAGGATTTGCCATTC
>Ga0247611_10002972_pt1 | contig 26063 bp, 27 predicted proteins | sample 177DNAGHGhighgp2_FD_192422 | JGI IMG/M metagenome (GOLD analysis project Ga0247611, IMG submission 192422) | Sheep rumen microbial communities from Palmerston North, Manawatu-Wanganui, New Zealand - 1770 DNA GHGhigh gp2 | ecosystem: Host-associated > Mammals > Digestive system > Stomach > Rumen... | reverse complement strand
ATTAGTTATCGTTGTTTTACCTGCACCTGTTGCCCCTACTAAAGCAATCTTTTGACCAGGTTTAGCATAAATACTAATATCAAATAATACTTGTTTATTTTTTTCATATGAGAAATCAACATTTAAAAGTTCAATATGTCCTTTAAGAGGAACAAATGTAAGTGTTCCATCATGATGAGGATGACGCCATGCATAAAAGCCATTTTTATCTTCAATATATTTACCATTCTTTTCAATAACTTTTGTAAGTGTTACATAACCATCATCAACTTCAGGTTCTGTATCCATTAAATTAAAGATTCGACTAGCTCCTGCTAAAGCCATAATAATGGAATTTAATTGATTAGTTACTTGATTAACTGGTTGTTGAAAACTTCTTGTTAAATTTAAAAAACTAATAATTGTTCCTACAGTAATTACAGAATATCCATTAATAACTAAATATGTTCCAATAAGAGCTACTAAAGCATATTCAAGATATCCAAGATTACCAGCAATTGGCATAACAATTGTGGCATTCTTATCACCATTAAAAGATACTCTATTTAATTCTTCATTAAGTTTATCAAATTCATTAATAGCAATATCTTCATGATTAAATACTTTAACAACTTTTTGACCATTAAGCATCTCTTCAATATAGGCATTTACTTTACCTAAAGCTGCTCTTTCTTTAATAAAGAACTTTGCACTATTTTTAGCAAAATATCTTGTAATAAAGAAAGTAATTATCGTAAATACTAAAACAAATAAAGTTAAATATACATTTAAAGTAAACATTGATACTAATACTGCAATAATTGTCATTAAACTAGATACTAAGTTAGGTATACTTTGACTTATCATTTGACGAAGGGAATCTGTATCATTCGTATATCTACTCATAATATCACCATGTTTATTACTATCAAAGAAACTTATTGGTAATGCTTCCATCTTACTAAACATTTCATCACGCACGTCACGAAGTATTCCTTGTGAAACTTTACTCATCGAGATGTTATAAATATAGTTTGTAATTACACCAAATAAATAAATACATGAAATAGTAATTAAAGCTTTTAATAGAGGCATATAATCACTAGAATTATTAAGAAGCATTGGACTAATATAATCATCTACTAAACTTTTTAAGAATAAAGCTCCAACAACACCAGTTACTGATGATATTAAAATACATATAAAGACAACAATTAATCTTTTTTTATAATTACCAAGATATGACAATAATCTTTTAATAGTACCTTTATTAATCTTTGGTTTATTATTATTCATTATTATCACTTCCCTTCATTTGAGAAGAATATACTTCTTGATATATTTTATTATTTTTTAATAATTCTTTATGTTTACCTATACCATTTATTTTACCATTATCAAGAACAATAATCTTATCAGCATCCATTATACTATTTACTCTTTGAGCAATAATAATTTTTGTTGTATTAGGAATATCTTTCATAAAAGCATCTTGAATTAATTTATCCGTTCTTGTATCAACAGCACTTGTTGAATCATCAAGAATTAAAATATTAGGATTTTTAAGTAAGGCACGAGCAATACATAATCTTTGTTTTTGACCACCAGATAAGTTTACTCCACCCTCTTCTAAATATGTATCATATTTATCAGGTAAACTCATTATAAATTCATCTATTTGGGCAAGTTTACAAGCATGTCTGGCATCATCAAGTGTTATTTTATCTTTACCCCATTTTAAATTATCAAGAATCGTTCCTGTAAATAAAACATTTTTTTGAAGAACACAAGCAACACTATCTCGTAATGTTTTAAGATCATAATTACGGACATCAACTCCACCTATAAGTAATTCACCTTCTGTAACATCATATAGTCTTGGAAGTAAATTAACTAAACTTGATTTACCAGAACCAGTACCACCAATTATACCAACGGTTTCACCACTTTTAATATCAATATTAATATTTTTTAGAGCTTCTTTATTTTTATCGCCAATATAACTAAATGATACATTATTGAATTTAATACTGCCATCAAAGACATTATAAATTGGTTTATCAGGATTTTTAACATCTATTTTTTCGTCTAAAACTTCACATATTCTTTCTAATGAACCACGTGATATTGTTGCGATTACAAAAACCATAGATAACATCATCAAACTACCTAATATTTGTGTTGTATAAGTAAATAATGTCATTAAATTACCTGTAGTTAAACTAGTTTCTCCACTACTTACAATGATATGAGCTCCTACCCAACATATAAAAATCATACAAGTATACATTGATATTTGCATAAAAGGTCCATTAAGAGCAATCATTTTTTCACCTTTAACAAATAGTTTATATATCTTTTCTGATACTTTATGAAACTTCTTATTTTCTTTATCTTCTAAAGTAAATGATTTAACAACACGGATACCACTTACATTTTCTTCTACTACTTTATTTAAATCATCATATGTTTCAAATACATTTTTCATAATTGGATGAGCACGTCTTGCTATTGTTATTAAGATAAAACCTAATATTGGTGCTACAATTAAATAAATAATTGCTACTTTAGAATTTATCTTCATAGCAAAAATAATACTTACAATAAGCATCAAAGGAGCTCGTGCTGCTATTCTAATAATCATTTGAAAAGCAAATTGTATATTTGATACATCAGTAGTTAATCTTGTAATTAAACTACTTGTTTGAAATTTATCAATATTATGAAAAGAAAAGTTTTGTACTTTTAAATATAAATCCCTTCTTAAATTCTTAGCAAAACCATTACTTGCTTTACTTGATAATACACCACTTACAATACCAAAAAATAATGATATTGCTGCACATATTACTAAAATAATACCTACTTCGTATACAATAGTTATATTGCTGTTTTTAATACCATCATCTATTAATCGACTCATTAAAAAGGGGATTAATACTTCAAGGATTACTTCGATTAAAACACATATTGGCGTAAGAATCGCATACTTTTTATATTCTCTTAATGATTTAGTTGCTTTTTTAATCATTTTATCCCTCCATTACTACAATAATAATGATATAAAAATTAATAAAAAAAGACAAGAAAAACTTGTCATTATTTATTTAAATATTCTACTATTTCAAAAGAATATTTATTTAATTTAGTATCATCTTTATAAACATCATTTGGATAATACATTTTTATATCACTATATAAACATCGTTCTTTATTAGTTGTCTTAATAAATAATTTATAATTATTTTCTTTATCAAGTATTAAGAAAGTTTTACCAATATCATAATTTATACTTGAAACTATATAATTAAGTTTATTATTAATCATCAAATTAATAATATCATTATCTAGTCTTATAAAGTGGGCTTCTTTATATTTATTATATAAATTATTATTATAACGATTCTTCTTACCTTTATAGATATCTTTAAGTTTAATTAAATTTAAAAATTTTTGAATTTTATCAAGATAATCTAATTCTTGTCTACTATAATATTCCTTATCTTCATCACTTATTTTAAAACTTTCAGGATGCATGTATAGGTCATATAGAACATCTTTAAAGTTATGACTATGAGAATGAAATAATTGAAGTTTAGCTTTATTATCATTTTCTAGTCTTGCATAATCTTTAATATAATATGGATATAATAGATAAGACCATGAAATATCACCTAATGGATAAATTAAATCACTATCAACAAATAAGTTTTCATTAAATGATACATACTCAAATACTTTTCTTTCTTCATCATAAAATGGTGTTGGTAAATTATTATCTTTAAACTTTTCGTATCTTTTATCAAATTTATCCATAATCCACCTACTTTTGTTTTTTTACTTCTTCAAGTTGTTTTATAACGCGATTTCGATAATAGAATCTTACTGTTTCATAGAAATCTTTATATAATGATGGTTCACTACTTAAAATAGGTTCTAGTTCACTACAAAGAATACTTAATTCATCATATTCTAAATCTTCTTCTTTAGCTGTATCTAAATCATTAATAACCCTAAATAATTGATCTGATGTACAATTACAAGTAAATTTATCAGTAGATAAATCATTAGTATCAGTTAATTTAACATTATCTCCATCAAAAGTTATATTACCATGATCAACCGCATTACGAATATTCGTTATAATCCAAACATTACGACTTTGTAAAAGTGGTAATACCGTATTAATAGTTGCATCACGAAAATCTACTAATAAATTATAAAAACTATTACGATCAGGATTATTTAAATATTGTCTAAGTCTTTTACGATATTGTCGAAGTATTAATTTAATTGCTCCTTTTATTTGATTATCAATATCATTATTTCGAATAAAATCACATTTTAAATCTTTAAGTCTTAAAAATCCAATTTTTCTTTTTTGTTCATCTGTTAATTCTAAACAATTAGATAAATACATTTGAATATAATTATAAATAGCAACATTTTTGGTACCAATTTCATTTTTACTTGTTTTTAAGATATGACATAACTCATCGATTAGTTCTCTAATTTTTTTTAACTTTGCTAAATCTTTATCAATACCATCAAGTGCATCTTTATAATCAGTATTATTTAATACTTTAGAAGCAAGTTCTTGAGCTTTCTTTTTAGTTTTATCATTAATACTTACTGAATTATTAATAAATTGTAATAATGCTTTAACTACTTTTAAAGCCTTTTTATAATTAATATCTAAATTATCATAATCTTCTTTATAAAAGTTAACATTTTTATATATATCATCATATATTTGACCTTCTTTTTGTAAGGCAAGCTTATTATTCTTCATAAAAATATCTTTATTGATATTAACATTAAATAATTTTTGTTCTTCATTTATAATTATCTTAATAATTTCAGGAGATAATCCAATATATGTAAATTCTTCTAATAAAGAAACATGAATTCTTCCTTCAATATGATAACTATTACCGTTAACATCACTATTATTAAAAATAACAATTTCTTGACTATCAATATCAATTTCATAAGCTCCATGAGCAAGAGCATCACGTATTTTATGAAAGATTAATATAGTTCTTTTTAATTCGTCTGTTTCATATTCTTTTGGTTCAATAGATACTGTTATATTATTTAAAACAAGTTTATCTGTATCAAATAACTTAACAATTTTTCTTATGGATTCAAGATAATCCTTATGTTTTAAATAATCAAAATGAATAATACTAGTTTGAGGATTCTTTTTAATAATTGATTCTTTTAATAATAAAAATTTTGATATTTGTAAAGTATAATAATCATCTAGTGAATAAGCATTTGTTTTACCACTTATACATTTACTTGCAAATTCTCTAGCCTTAGCAATATTTCTTCTTTTATTATCTGATATTCTACTTTCCATTATAAACTCCAACTATATTATAACATTTATTTAGCAATCATTTTAATTTTTTGTTTTAATAATGTATCAATAAAAGAATAATAGTTTTCTTGTCCTATATTAGGTCTTCCTTTACTATCAATAATTCTATTCATTATAAAAATAGCATGATAATTATTATTTTTTATACTATCAATTAACTTATCAAACTCTTCTATTGATAATTTACTTCTATGAAGCCAATAATAACGACATAAGACATAATATATTGATTTATTAATATCATCTTCAAAATAACTAATTTTATTTTTAACAAAAACATTTAATATTTCTTTTAAATCATTATCAATAGTTATTTCTTCTTTATAAAAGTAATGTAGTGCAAAAAAGATAGAATAATATGATGGATCATAAAAATAATCTTTATCTAATAATTCTGGTAAATATAAAGTAATAATTATTCTTAAAAATTGATTTAAATCAATAAAACAATAAAAGATAAAATCATATGTTTCATAATTTAAATTAATTTTTTTATCTTCAAGTTTCTTTTGAATAGAAAGAATTTCTGTTTGTCTATAAGATGGCATTATATAATCACCAACATTAATTTTTGATGCTAAAAAATCATATAATTTCATACTATACCCTCTTTACGAACTCTTTAAGATATTGATCATCTTGAATAGTTTGATATTCGGAAGCTGTTAAAGATAATCCATAATATAATCTTTGATCAAAAGGTAAAGACATATCAAATAACGTTTTATCAATATAAGTAATTTTATCTCTTGCTTCATCATGGATATTTTTTATAAAATCAATAGATGGACTATTAGTTAGAGAATCAACTAAATGATAACCACTACGTATTTCATTACATAATTCATATTTTTCAAAAACACAAAAAGCAGTAATACCTTCATTTTCTATTTCTAATTGATCACAAATACTATTTATTCTTTTACTAGCTTCAATATTAGCCATACGTTCGTTTGGTGATAAATCATGATGTTTAATATAATATTGATGATATTTATGTGATTTATAGAAATGTTTTACTCGATTTTTAAAACCATCTAGTGATATCATTGTTCTTAAATCATTTAAAACAATTAATTTTTGTTCAATATCAAACTGAAATCCATACAAATGTTCTTCTTGTTTAACATGGGTAAATTCATGAAAGATTGTTCTTAAAACAAATAAATTATACCAATATACATAATCATCAAAATCAAGCATTTTCTTAAAGTATTCAATATGATGTAATTCTAAATTAAAAGAAATAACATTATCTATTGGATTATAATAACTACCATTTTTTTTATCTTTATTATTGACAATAACATTTTTTAGATAACCATTAGTATCAATATACTTTGTAATAATCAAAAATATTTTATTAATAAAACAACTATCAATTAATTTTTTCTTGCTACAATAGTCAAGAAATAAATCAATTATCTCACTTTCCATATTAACCCCTTAATGCACTATATTATATCATAAAAGTCATTTTTATTCAATAAAAAAAGGCTTTAAATAGCCTTTTCTGTTTGTTCATAATTAAATCTAATACCTTTATTTTTAATAAATTCTAGAATCCATTCTACACATCTTTGATGATTATTTAAATGAAGATTTTCATTATTATATAAAGAAGACTTTTTGAAAACACTTCTTAATCCTTCACGGAAAGAATTATTAGTTCTATTATATTCAATAAATGAATAGAAGTCATCTCCCCTATAATAGTTTTGGAAATCCCAAATCATTTTTCTAATATTAGCTTTATTAATAGCATATATTCTAATATTTCTTAAATAATTAATCATATTAACAGGAACAGATTTATTATATGGATGTGGTGTAACAATATGATATTTACCACTAAAATCATTGATTTTACTTGATACATAATCTATATCATCTTTATATGTTTGACCTCTTCTAGGTACTTTTTTTACTTCTGAGAATAAACTAGTTTTTTCTTCATGATTATCTATAGATACTTCATCTTCAACTTCTTCTAATTCTTGACTATCTTCTAGTTTTATTTCTTCCTCTTCTAATTTTTGATTTTCTTCTAGTTTTGGTTCTTCTTCTTTTTTAGGTGTAAAAGTTGATTCAATTGGCATTTTCATAATACGAGTATTATAACTACGTTCATTAGATATATCATGAGCTAATTTCTTTTTATCTTCATCTGATAAAGTATCATAATTACTATTGGTTTCTTTTAATTCTTCAATTCTTTTTTCTTTCTTTAAGAATCTTATATATTTAGCAATATCTTTTCTTAAGATTGTTGCATGTTCATAATATTTATTACAATCTTCATCTGAAATACCACGACTAGCTACTTCTTTTTTAATTTTATTAATATAGTAATTTAATTTATTACGAATAACAATTATTTCTTCTACAGTAGTTGTTTCAACTATTTGTTTAGTTAAACTTTCAATTAAAGATTGAGCTTTAACAACTGCTTCATAACTTTTTACATGTTCTTCATCTTTAACTAATACACAAACCATATTAGCAATATCATCACGTAAATATTCATTTTGATCCTTAATAATATTAGTTTTAACTAAATCTAATAAATTCTTTCTTTCATTAATAATTCTTTCAATACGTAAATCGTTTCTTTCCATCTTATTCATTTATTTCACCTTCAATTCTTCCTAATTCATCTTGCATACCTTCTAATGTATTTAATAAATCAATTAATTCATCATTAGATAAATTCTTTAAATCAATATTATCCATAATATACCCCTTTCGACAAATTGGATATTATAGCACAATATTCTTTTTATTGCAACAAATCATAAAAAAAAGACATTACTGTCTTTATTTATTTATAAAATGAGTCCATTCACCACGATCTTTTTTAGGAAGACCATATTTTTCTTTTCCAAGAGCGATTGATTTAATAAGAAAAGCCATATTTCTACCTAAATTACGCATTGTTTGGAGTCCTTCTTTATCTTTCATAACATCTTCTTTTGTAAAACCATGAACTTCATTAAAATAAGTACTTGATACAATAGGCATACCAGATAATTGGAAATATTTATATACTTCATCAATAGTTGAAGTACTACCAGCTCTTCTTGATGATACAACACAAGCTCCTACTTTCATTGTTTTACCAATGTAACTACTATGAAATAAACGATCTAGAAATGATATTAATGAACCATTAGAACTACCATAATAAACAGGTGTTCCAATTAAAATACCATCACTTTCAGCGAATATAGAAGAAGCTTTATTAACAACATCATCAATAACACATCTTTTGTTTTCTTTACAAAAGTTACAGTCAAGGCAACCTCTTATATTCATACTTCCTATATTTAAAGTTATTGTTTCAATTCCTTCATTATTTAATTCATTTTCAACTACTTTTAAGGCGTATGCTGTACATTCATTATCATGAGGACTAGAATTAATTATTAATACTTTCATTATTATTCCTTTCTTAAGAATTCTTCTTTAATATTCATTTTTTCATCTTTAAAGATTCTTTCATCCATAAGTTTTAAATCATTAGATACAATTGGTTTAAAAGCCATTTGATTTAAAATATCTTTTTCAAGATCAACTCCTGGGGCAATCTCTGTTAACATGATACCATCTTTAGTTAGTTTAAAGACTGCCCGTTCTGTAACATATAATACTTTTTGATTATTTTTAATAGCTTCATGTCCTGAGAAAGTAATTTGTTGTACTTTATCAACAAACTTACTCTTCTCTCCTTCGTGAATAATATTTAATTTGCCGTCTTTAACTTCTTCTTGTAGATTAAGAGCTGTAAAAGTACCCATAAATATTATTTTCTTTGTTGACTGCGTGATATTAATAAAACCACCAGGTCCTGTTACACGAGTACCAAATTTTGATACATTAACATTACCTTCTTTATCAACTTCCGCTAGACCAACGATTCCCATATCAAGACTACCGCCATTATAAGCATCAAATTGTTCTGCTGTTGGAATTACAGAGTCAGGGTTAACTGATGCCCCAAAGACAATACCTCCTATTGGAACACCTCCTGTTGGTCCTGATTCAACTGATAAATAGATATAGTCACTAATACCTTCTTCAGCACAAGCATTAGCAACCGAATCTGGCATACCAACACCGAGATTTATTACATCGTCCTTTCTAATTTCCATCGCACTACGACGTCCACATACTTTTCTCTCATCAAGAGGTCTTATCTTAATATCTTCAAGCTTAATACGTTTATCTCCAGTTATTTCAGGTCTATAGAAAGGTATATTATATTCACCTAAACTATCATCTGGCTTATTTACTACAACATAATCAACTATTGATGAATGAATTAAAACATCTCTTGCTCTAAAAGAATTAGCAGGTTTGATATCTTTTACTTCAACAATTACAATACCACCACTATTGTGAGTAGCAATTGCCATATTATATTGTTCGCCAATAATACCTTCTTCTTGAAAAGAGATATTACCATTGGTATCTGCATAACTAGCTTTTAATAGAGCTACATTTATCTTAAATGAATGATAGAAAAGATTCTCTTTACCATTAATATTAATTAGTTCAACAAAAGGAGGTAGTTCTTTTGCTTTTTCATTAGCACAACAACCTTCAACGCGAGGGTCTGCAAATGTACCTAAACCAATATGTGTAATAATTCCTTCTTCATGTCCTGCTATTGCTCGATACAAATGATTAATTACGCCAAGAGGTACCGCAAAAGCTGGAAATTGATTACTTCCAATGGCATTACCAAAGACTCTACCCATACCAAGATGTGCACATATTGCTCGTCCGACAAGTCCTTCTTTAGCAAGCATATTCATACCAACATCATCATTTGTTAAATTACCTGGTGAAATACCACATGTTACTCCTATATTTCTAGGATGTCCCGTATCTAAATAAGATTCCATTACACTTCGAATTAAAGCTTCAGGGCTACCTGAACCTCCACTTCCTGAAATGGCGATCATATCATCATCTTTTATTAATTTAGCTACTTCTTTACTATCAATTATTTTCATACTTTACTCCTAATATTAATATAACAAAATAATAAAAAAAAAGAAATGATAAATCATTTCTTTTTACTAACTAATTTTTCTTTAAAATAGTCTTTTCCATTACATACTTAACAATTACTGATAAGCAAATAGAAATAATTACTGTTGGAATAAATACTTGCCAGAATGAATAAATTGTTTCAGGACTATTCTTTCCTAAACATCTTAACATTAAAATAGCAATTGGATAATGTATCATATATACATATAATGATAACCCACCTAGATATGATAATAATCCATTAGTTGCTTTATTATTTAATGCTTTTGTTAAACCATCTTTATTTAAAATAGATAAGCCAACAACCATTATACATAAGAAGGCAACAGGCCATCTTTGTAATCCAAAGTATGTAGGTTGATAAATAATATACCATCCAAGAACACCACTACAAATAATATTTAAAATTGTTAAGCTCCAAGTTGATTTGAATTCACGTTCTTTTAATTTTTCAATAACATAGTACATAATAACACCAATTAGCATACCTAACATTACAAAAATTAATCCGTTATTAAAACCAATTGTTGCTGTAGCACTTGTAGCACTACCACCCATGCCATTAGTTGATGCAAGTTGTGTTCCAAATGTACTCCAAGCTGTTTGAGCTGCACGAGTATCAGTAAAACTCCACCATCCTGCTAAGAAGATAGTTAATAATGGAGCAACAAAACCAGCAGTCTTATCTTCATTTTTACATAGACCCCAGTAGATGAAGTATCCAACAATAATAATTGCTGAAATGAACCACAATGTTCCGTTTAAATTAAAGAATTGACCACCAGTATTACGAAGTCCAACTGCATGGAAACCTAAAAATTCCCAAATACTATTGACAACCATTCCAATAGTTTCTTTGAAACCATAATCTGGATAGAAGAATTTTGTACTAATAACTACTCCAAGAATGTATCCTAAAATTAGTACAGGTATTAATCCTTTAATTCTAGACCATGTGTACTCTCCAGCTCTAGCCATCGCACTCCTTTCATTATATTTTGGATCTTTAGCAAGTTTCTTATAGTGTGCTACCATGAAATATCCAGCTGTGATTGTGAACAGTAGTAATACTTCGCTTGAGCCAAAGAACCAATTAGATGTTTCCATATAATAACCAGTTGCATCATTACAACTTCTAGCAATAATCCAACCTACATGGAAACCAACAATTGCAATTGCAGCGAAAAATCGCCAAAATTCAATTGCAACATTTCTTTTTTTGACTTCTTTTTTTTCTGCCATAAAAAAGTCTCCTTTCTTTCCTTTTTGGGTAGCATCCTACCTTAATTTCATTCTATCAAATAAATCAAATTGATACAATGATATTTCATTAATAAAATCTCTTTGACATTTTATGACAACAAAAAAAGAGACTAATCTCTTTTTTAATAATATATCTTAATAATTTTATTCAATAATAAGTTTTACACGTCCATCTTCTTCTTTATTATAGACATGTTTACCTACTATCGTTAATATTTTTTTAATATCATTTATATCTTCACTTGCAAATTCAACATATGAATTTACTGGATCATTTGCATTTTCTTCATCATAAAAGTCTTTGCAATAACAATAAAACTTATCTAATGTTTTATATATATTTTCTTCTACCTTTAATATTTATCTCTCACATATTTTTTAGGGTTATACACTCTTATATTTTTCATTTTCACTCCTTTAATTAAATAATAACATATTAACTTATAATTAATATAAATATTAAATAAATAAAAATACGAGTTATGTAAAAATTTACAATTTATCTTTAATAACCATTGTTTTTTCTTTATTTAAACTTTTAATACTTTCATATAAAAACTCTATTTTACCAGTTTTCTTTTCAGTATGAAAATGACCACAATACCATTTATCATAAGTAATATTTTCTTCAATATTATCAAGAAACATTTCTGTTCTTTTATCAACTAATGATTGATCAAGACCATCAATAAAAGTTTCTCTAGGTTCAAATTTATAAGGACATGTATGTGTTAGGACAATATCAAAATGTTTCCCTTTAACTTTATCAAAAATATCATTCATTTCCATATCATCTAATTGTTCAGATGGAAACCATTGTAATTGGTTAAGAATGCGATAACTTTTATCTACAGAATAAGCTCCACCAATAACTAAAATACTTTTACCATCAATGTTATATATTTCGCCGTCTTTAGCAAATATTAAATTTGGATATTCATCTTCGATATATACTTTACCACCAAACATATCCACTTCATGATATGTTGGTATATTCTCTGGCCTTTCTTCGTGATTTCCTCTAACTAAAAAGAAATTAGCATTTATTCTTTTTAAACTTTCTTTTAATCTTTTATCACGATTATCTAAATAATAATTGATACAAGCATCTCCTAAAACAATTACTAAATCACCATCATATAAATAAAAATATTTAAATTTAGCAAAGTCTCCGTGTGTATCACCAGTTATATATACCATATCATACGCTCCATTATAATATTATCATATTTATTTTCTTATTTCTAATTAGTTCGTCAATTGACAAAAAAAACAGGAAAACCTGTTTTATTTTTGTTTATTACTAGAATTAGTAATAATATCTCGATAAGTTAATTGTTCCATTTTTTTTCTTAATAATTGATTAATAGCTTCAATAGGAACCCCTTGATTATAAACACTATCAATACAATCAGATAAATTATTTAATATTGATGTTATAGCATCAACAATATCTTGTTTTTTATTAGTTACTATATCAACAATATCAATATATCGAGATATATCTTCTAACTCCGTACGACTACAATAATAAGTTATATCTTCACCCATTATCATACCAATTTCAAATCCATAATCTCCTACTTTAATTCGATAACTTATAGTTCCATTTTCACATTTTGGATAAAGATAATTATTATCTGCATATAGTTTAATACCTTCATAGAATAAAGGCAATTTAGATACATTATTTTTTTCTTCTAAACTTAAATCTTCTTTACTATTTTTCCAACTAATATCTGTAAAATCATTATATAGTGTTGTAAATTGAATTAACCAATTAGCATAATCATAATTAGAAAAAAGACTTTTTCGATCATTTGTATGTTTTTCTTGTTCTAAAATAATTCTGTTAATATATTCATCAAGTTTTTTACTTTTTTCTTCCTCATTGAAATTTTTTTCCATAATAACCCTCACATGAGTGTGTATTATATCATAAAATACTTTAAAAATCAAATAAAATTGGATATTCTTCTTTTATTATAATTATTTATCAAACTTAACTAGAATATTACTATTACCTAAATCATCCAAATTATCAATATGACCTATTTTTGTATAAGAATAGCTGGTATCAAATGTTTTATAGAAAATTACTAAACAGTTATCTCCATATAACATAATATCACCTTTATTAATTCTTTTAGGACTATAAGAATTAGTTGGTAAACTACTATCTAAATAATAATACTTTTCGTTACCATTTAATTCCTTCATATTAAGTTCCATAGGTAATAGTTTAATTAAACTATTTACTGTTTCATTATTTTCTAAATTAACTTGATATTCTTTATTATTAATTATTACTTTCATCGAATTTACAACCTCATTATTATCATTAATAAATTTTATTATCACATCATCTTTATCAATAGATGAGAATCTTTTACCATCTTTAATATTTAAATTAGAATTATAACTTCTTAGATTATTAACACTATTTTCAATACCTGTACTTCCTGATGTACAAAAAGGAATTATAACTTTACCAGTAAAATCATAAGAATCTAAAAGTGTTAAAATAATTTTAGGATTAGTTCCCCACCAAATAGGATATCCAAGATAAATAATATCATATTTACTAATATCAATTTTATTTTTAATCTTTGGTCTTGCATTAATATCATTTTGTTCTCTATTAGCTCGACAATCACTGTTATATTCTAAATCTTTACTTGTATAAGCATCTTCTGGAACAATTTCAATAAGATCACTTTTTGATAAACTTGCAATTCTTTCAGCAATAGTTTTAGTTGTTCCTGTTGCAGAGAAATAGATAACAGCAGAATTACTATTATTAATGATTTCTTGCTCTTTATTATTATCTTCTTTATTATTTTCTTTCTTACCACAACCAGAAAAAGAAAATAAAGTTATTAATATAAATATACTTAATAATATCTTCTTCATATAATACCTATCTATATTCTACTAAATCAACAATATTCTTTCTTATATTATGCATTGGATTAATTGGACAATCAATATCTTTATATCCCATTGGTAATAAACATACCGGTACTATTTCCTTTGGAATATTAAATTCATCTCTTAAAATATTTTCATCAAATAACTCAACCCAGATATTATCAACATTTAAATTAGTTGCTTCCAAAATCATATGTGTACCAACAATACAAGAATCCATTTCATATGTATTATGATCTCCCTTTTGATAAGCTTCAGTCTTATTACCACATACAATAAATACAAGTGGTGCATTATAGCGACATCTTGATGCTTTATCAATTTTCTCTAGTCCTTCACTAGTTTCAACAACATATATTTTAATTGGTTGATTATTTTTAGCTGTTGGCGCAAGACGGGCAGCTTCAAGAATTTTATCTATCTTTTCCTTTTCAACTTTTTGACTACTAAATTTTCTTGTTGCAGTACGTGTTCTAATTATTTTTTCAAATTCCATTATTCACTCTCCGATAAAATTATAACACGTATAATACTGAGTAGTAAATGAACGAGGTTTTAATTATTTAAATATTCTACAAGTTTTAAATCTAAATTACCATCTTTATCAAATGTATATTTAAAACTATATTCATGATCAAATTTTTTATATAATAACCAATATATCCCATTGGGAAACATGCTAAAGTCCCCAAAAACCAATATTTATAATAACCAAATAGTTTTCATCCCATAGGACTAGATGGTACTTGAAATAAGAGGTTGACTTATTAAAAAGAAAATAAAACATTTTAAAGCTGAATCAAGTGGTGACTTACTATTAGATATAATAATAATTCCAAAGACAATCCACCATTCAAAAAGAATTGCTATATCACGAAAAGACGTATTTTTGGTAAATGGTAATGTTGCCACTAAAGCTGTATATATTGCTACAATAATAGAAAAAAATATTAACTTTTTCCAAGTTAAATTAATATCACCAAATAATTTTTTCATATATCGCTACCAAAAGATTATATTATAATTTTCTATATTTTTTTATTATTATTCATTGTATTAGCCATACCATAAGTCATTTGATAATAATAATTTATATTAAGATATATTTGTTTTACTCTTTCTAACTGTTTATAATACTCATATACAATTGGATCATTACCTTCATGTTTAAGTTCATATTCTAAGTCTTTTTTTATTAAAGAATCTACTTTATTAATGGCATCTACAAGATTTTCATAATTATCTATTCCAATATAATCAGTAAGTTCACGAGGATTAGCAGTAACTTTGGCTTTAATTACTTGTGATCTATATTTAATAATTAATGGCATCAATAAATTTTTTAAAATTCTACTAGTATTAGTATTAGATGTATCTAAATTGGTTATTTCTTTAGGCTCTATTAAATATATTCCTCTACTTTGTAAATATTGATTAGCTTCTATTGTAAAAATATCATTAATTGTTTCATTAAATCTTTCATATTTACGAAATTTATTATTATAAGGATTAGAAGAATTCAATCGCATAGATTCAAAACCTGTATTACCATTCTCATTTTGTTCAATAACATGGCCACATTCATGAATAAAATCATGTGCAAGTTGACCTGAATCTCTCTTAGCAAAAAACATTATTGATATAAAATTCCCATTACCATCATATCCACCATTAGTAAGAATACAAACTAAATTTTTTCTTATCGTATCATAATTATAATTTTTATTATCAAGGGTATCATCAAAATCCATCATAATATCAAGAAAGTCTTGTCTAGTTTCATAATACTCTTTATAAGCTTCCTCATACTTTTCTTTTCGAGCCTTAGCAACTGCATTAATTAAACTACTAGTAGGAATATATTTTTTAACCTCATCTTGTTCTAAGAATTCAAGATATTCTTCAATCACTTCATTAGTTAAAGAACCTTTTTCAAAAAAGTTTTCAGCTGTTATATCACGAAGAGATTCTGGAAGAGGAACATCTATTCCTCTTAAATAATCTAATTGGTAACAAATATTAATTAGATAAGTAGCTTTTCTTGATAAGTCATTATCCTTTTCAATATCTCTTTGTAAAAAGGCTTCAATATTAGAATCATGACCTATATTGTTTTTTCCTAAAATAATATTAATTCGTTCTTCAACACTAAGACAAAGTAATCTTTTTATAATATGAAATGGTAAAATTCTATGTATATCCCAATATAATTCTTCCTTCTTTTCAAGAAAAATAGCTTTTTTTCTTTTTTCTTCACTTTCAACATATCTTTCAAGTTCACTTAAATTCTTTTTCCATTCATTATATTCTTCTCGTAAACTTTCTAATATTTTGCTATATTCAAAAATTATTTTCAGTAATTCTTTATATTCTTCTGTATTTATAAAATCATCCAAGTTATCTTCAGTAATTTTTTCTTTATCTTTACTTCTTAAACAATTAATTACTAGTAGTTTATTATGAATTAATAACTTTTTTGGTGCTTTATTATTAGGATTAAATGCTCTTAATGGTGAAAATTTATCAGCATCTTCAGGAGAAGAAAATCCTAATTCTTCGCCATAAATATAAAGTAATTTTTCTTGTGTATCAGGATCAAATGAGCATGCAAAATTATCTTTTTTTAGTTTAGAAGTATCATCACCAATTTGTTCTAAAAAACGAATTGATAGTTCATGAATTTTACATTTTTTCAAATGATATATATAGTCTTCAATATTTTTAGGTTCAACATAATATAAGATAAGTGTTCTATTTAATTTATCTGTAATTAATTTTCGATATTCTTCACCAAAAATATGTACATAAGCTTCAATTACATGAGGTAATAAACTTTTTAAATCGACATATGTACTATACATTTAACACCTCATCAACCAAATTATAGTTTAACTCTTCTAATGATTCAAAATTATATGGATAACTATTTCTTCCTTTATATTCATCAATGCTATCATCACGATATGTTATTAATAAAGTCCAAATATCAGCATCAACTTTATTATTATTAATATATTCGTGTTCCCAACTATTAATTATTCGATATAATGAATTTAAATATTTAATAATTTGCTTTTCATTAATTGATATTATTAAACCATTATAATTAAGAATAGGTTTTTCTTTAATATCAATGATAAAACTTTTATTATTTCTTGTAAAAATAATACTTTTAACTTCTACCATAATATCTCCTCTTTCTAATTATATCATATAAAAAAGATGAATTTATTCATCTTTTTGACTTCTTATTAAAAGAATTAATTATTAATATATAACAAATAGTTTTTGGTAACATAAACATTCCTAAAATATTTATACTAGATGCACCAATAACAACAATTAAATAGAAAATAAATGATAATAATATATATAACCAAATATATTTAAAATCTTTATCATTATTTCTTTTATTAAAATATAAAATAGTAATTAATAATCCCATAATTACAAAAGGAATATTTCTAATTATACCCCATATAAAAGGACTATTATTCGTTAACCAATTATTCTGTGGCATTAAAGATAAAACAATTCTAATAATTGATAATATCCATATACAATAAGTAATTATTCTATTTTCTTTAATATCATAATTTTTTAAATAAATATAATATATAAAGATATAAAAGATTGTCATTGTAATTGATGTAATTAATTTACCAACACCAAGATAAGAAGTAAAATCATAATTAATAAAATAATTTAGGACTCTTGGTATTAAATGAAAACTATCACCAAAACCTAATATTAGAATTGATAATCCCATTAATTTTGATAATTTATGTTTAGATCTTATTACCTTTATACCAATAATAATTGCAAACAAAAGATATAATATATCAAATAATGATTCACCATATTTCATAATAAAACCTCTTAATCACTAACATCAATATCAAGAGTTATATCAAGTTTATAATCTTTGTATTTTTCTTTAATTTCATCAAAAATATGTTTATATAACTCTTCTCTATTATCTACTTTAAAATCAATAATAATATCAAAACTAATACTTTTATCTTCTTCATCAAAATAAAAGCCATGCATCTGAAGAATTCCTTTATGAGAGAAAACAATCTTTGTAATATCTTTTCTTACCTCTATTATTTTTTTATCTTTTGTATTAATTGAATAAACGCCAACCGTATGTAAGATAACACCATATTTTTTTGAAATATTTTTAGTTATTCTTCGAGATATCTTATCAACATCAGCAACTGATAAAGTATCAGGTACTTCAATATGAACAGAACCAATATATCTATCTGGTCCATAATCATTAAGAACTAAGTCATAAGCACCTTCTACCATTTCTTCTTTACATATCTCTTTTTTAATAGATTTTGCTAAATTACTTTCAACTCTTACTCCTAACATATTATCAACAGATTCTTTAATTAATTCAAAACCGGCTTTAATAATAAATAATGATAAAATAACACCAACATAGGCTTCAATACTAATTTCAAATACTAAATAGATAATTGCTGATGCTAAAACCGAAATAGATAGAATGGCATCATTAAAAGCATCACTTCCACTTGCAACAAGAGAGTCTGAATTAACTTCTTTTCCTTTTTTCTTAACATACATTCCTAAAAAGAATTTAACAAAGATAGCAACAACTAAAATAATTAAAGTAATAGTACTATAATCAACAGCTTCAGGTTTTAGAATCTTTTTAAAGGACTCAACAAGAGAAGTAATACCAGCATATAAAACAATACCTGATACCACAAGAGAAGTCATATATTCAATTCTTCCATGTCCATATGGATGTTCTCTATCAGGAGCTTTACTAGCAAGTTTAGTACCTATTATTGTAATAATACTTGATAAAGCATCAGTTAAATTATTAACGGCATCTGATATAATTGCAATGGAGTTAGCAAGTAAACCAACAAAAGCTTTGAATCCTACTAATAAAACATTCGATATAATACTTATAATACTTGTTTTAATAACTATTTTTTCTCTATTATCTTTCATAAAAAACCTCCAACATAAGATAACATTATTTATTATATTATAAAAGAGGATTACTGTCCTCTTGAAATTTTATATTTTATCATAATTTCATAATATTTTTTAATGTGATTAAAATTAGCCAAAAATAATTCAATAATTATATTAAACTATATATAAACTAAATTTATAATTAATTACTATTCTCTTTTAACTCTTTATAGTAACCAATACCAAATTTATCTAAATCACTAATCTTTATTTTTTTATTTTTAAGAGCTTCTTTAACTGTTTCTTCACTACCATCTTTATAACGAACAATAATATAATCAGATTTAATACATGAATAATAATATATATAATCATCATCTTCATAAAAACCTTCTAAAGCTTCAGCACAAACAAAACCTAATTGATCTTTTGTTTTATCAATAAGAACATAATCCTCATTCTTCTCTTCTTTATTATCTTTAGTTACTTTATTTGAATGACATCCTATTGTTATAAAAATAAATAATAAACTAATAAAACATAATATAAGTTTCTTTTTCATAAATTCTCCTATATAAGAATCATAACATAAAAAACGGATTTTAATCCGCTTTTTAATCTATGATATAAACATAATTTTCTTTTCTTGGCGCAGCTTCTTTTCTTTCTCCATCAATATATCCTAAAGCACAATGACCAATACCTTCATAATCACCATTAATACCAAGATTATCTAATAATTTTTTACCAAATTCACTTTCAAATTCTTCTTTAGCACGATGAATCCAAATACTACCAATACCAAGTGATTCTGCAGCATTTAACATATTTCCTAAAACTAAACTTCCATCATATATATATGTTCCAACATTCTTATCAGCAAGAACAATTAAGATAACAGGGGCTCCATAAAAAGGATCAAAGTCATCCTTCATTCCCATAATACGCGCATTTTCTTTTCTTAATTCTTCTCTTAATTCTTTATTTTTTATTGCAATAATAATTGGTGATTGTTTACCCATACCAGTTGGTGCATATGTACCAGCTTCTAAAATAGCATTTAGTTCTTTGTCTTTAATCATATCAGGTAAAAACTTGCGGCAACTTCTTCTTGTTTCTAAAGTCTTTAAAATATCATTCATTATAACCTCCATTATCAGTATAACATATATATTTTTTTAATTACTTTATTTCTTTCCACCACTCAGTTTGATAGTTTTTATAATTATTTAAATCAACTGTTTCTCCAAGAATTGGAGTTATATATTCAATATTCTTTTCTTTAGCAAATCTTGTAAATCTATCAGCAGGTTCATCCCAAGAGTGATTTGCTAAAACAAAAGCTCCATAATGTTGAACCATTGATAATTTAGCATGAAGTTCCATTGCTGAATTAACAGCTTCTTCAGGAAACATATGAACATCATGCCATCTCTCATCATATTGAGCAGCATCAAAAATAGCTAAATCAACTTCACCATATTTTTCATATATTTCTTTAAAGTGATCACCGTAACCAGTATCACCACTATCAAAGATTGTATAATTATCAGTCTTAATTATCCATGATGACCATAATGTTTCATTACTATCTAACATATATCTTCCAGAATAATGTCTTGATGGTGTACAAGCAATTAATAAATCATCAATCTTCTCTTCTTCCCACCATGCCATATTTTTTATTTTATTTTTATTAATACCAAATTTTTCTAAATCTTTATCAATTCCAAGAGGAACAATATATTTAGTTGTTTTATCTTCAAGTGATGTTAGTGTTTTATATGATTCATGGTCATAATGATCATGTGTCAATAAAATAACATCAATTTTTGGTAAATCACTTATTTTAACTGGAACATGACTAAATCTTTTTGAACCAATAAAAGATACCGGAGATGCAATATCTTCAAAGATTGGATCAACTAAAATATTTTTTCCATTGATTTGCATAAGAATACTAGAGTGACCAAACCAAGTTATAAAAACATCTTCATCTTTCGCTTCTTGATATTTATAATCTTTATATGGTAATTCTTCACTAGGTTTAGTACCTTTTCCTGTAGTACGATCTTTATACGGATCATTCCATTCACTCATAATTGTAAACTTACCAGTATTAACAAATTTACCATCTTTAAAGATTGTACTTCTCTTTGCATAATCTTCCTTATCTTTTTTAGTAGATGTTCCACCAAAAGGTTTATGTAATTTTATAAAAATTAAAGCAAAAACAATAATTGCTATAATTATACAAATAATTATTAATAATACTTTTAACATTTTCTTCATTATTTTAGATTATCCTTTAAAAAGTTTTCGATTTTATCAAATGGTATTTTATCTTTTTGATCATATAAATCAGTATGTGTTGCGCCACTAATTACAACAAATTCTTTATTAGAAGTATATTTAGAATCTTTAATCATATTGTTATAAGCGTCTTTACCCATATAGAATGAATGAGCTTTATCACCATGAATAATCATAACAGCATTTCTAATTTCATTAGCATATTGAAATAATCTTACATTCATCATTGAAGTATTAGTTTGTATAGCCCAACCATCATTAGAATTTAGGCTTCTCTTATGATAACCTCTTGGTGTTTTATAATAAGCATGATATCCTTGTACAAAATCAGGAGCATCATCTGGAAGTGGATCAACAACACCACCTGCTAAAGCATAACTATTATTTTTATAATCTTCATTTCGTTGATTATTAAGTCTTACTCTTTGAGTATATCTTGCTTCTTCATTATCATCAGCATCAAAATAACCATTAGTAGCAACTCTTGACATATCATACATTGTAGATACGATTGTAGCTTTAACTCTTGTATCAATGCATGCTGTCTGAAGAGCCATACCTCCCCAGCCACAAATACCAATAATGCCAATTTTCTCACTATCAACATTATCTAAGCTAATCAAGTAATCAACAGCTGCTTGATAATCTTCAACATTAATATCATATGATGTCATATATCTTGGAATTCCACCTGATTCACCAGTAAATGATGGATCAAAAGCAATTGCAAGAAAACCTCTTTCTGCCATTTCTTCTGCATATAAGCCACTAGATTGTTCTTTAACAGCACCATAAGGACCACAAACTGCAAGTGCAGGTAATTTTCCTATATATTCCTTCGGTTCATACATATCAGCAACTAAGGTAATACCAAAATGATTTTTAAAAGTTACTTTCTTATGATTAACTTTATCACTTAGGGGAAATACTTTATCCCATTCTTTAACTAAATTTAATTCTTCATTCATTATCTTCTCCTACTTTCAAAGTTATTATAACATAAATTAATTTAATAAAAAAAAGAACAAATAATTGTTCTTCTTATCATTTTCTAATTTTAATATCTCCTGGATAATAAAGATAATCAGAAATATCACTAACGATTTTTTCTAGTTCTCGATTATGTTCAAGTAACTCTCCTAGAGTATCTATATTATCACTACGACTAACAAATAGTCTTAATCCTTCTTCCATTTTTTGTTCATATGGATCAGTCATTTCATATATTTGATTCATTAAATCTTCTCCTAATTCTTCATTAGGATCCATTCCACATTCTACTTTTATATTATTTAAAGTCTCATTAACACATTTCATTATTAATGTATATGATTGAATAGGACCAAGTTTCTCTTTTTTAGCCATAGTACTTGCTTCTTCAATAGTACCTTTAATTAATTTAAGTACTTCATTATCAAATGTTGATTTAGCATTTATTATTTTTTCGTACATAATATGTTACCTATTATTTCAATATCTTTATATATTGTCTATCGGTCATATCTACATAATTCTCATTCCAACATTTATTCATTTCATCTAAATAAGACAATAATGCTTTTCTATGATATTCAATATCTTGACTATTAGAATCGTCTTTAAAACCAGATTCCGCTATTAATCTCATTATAGTTTCTGGATCAGCATTAACTATCATTTTTCTAATTATTTCATATCGTGTTTTTCTATTTAACATATACATTATAATTCACCCAAACCTTCCTATGGCTTTATATTATATATGATAATTACCTTATAATCAATAAAAGAGAACATGTTATTGTTCTCTATTTTAATAATTTAGCAAATGCGTTAGCATTAAGAATCGTATTAGATATAAACTTACCTTTATAGAAATTAGCCCAATTATTAATAATACAAGGAGCATTCTTAGCTTTTTCTAGTGAATCTATTTTAATAAAGTTTAATTTAATATTTTTTTCTTTAGCATAGTCACTTAATTCTTTAACTTCATATTCTACATAAGGACATTCATTAGAATAATAAATAGTGAAGTCTTTATTATCAATTTCCATCTTTCTTGCAGTATCACTAAACTTTGGTGTTTCTTTATCATCAAATGATAATACCATTAATTCATAATCATTAATAGTATCTACTACTTTAAAGCCAAAATGTTCGAAGAACTTCTTATCACCAATAAATGGTTTTTTCTTTTGCGTAACAATAGTACAAATGCCACTCATTTTCTTAGATTTTGCATCATTAATAGCATATTCTAGTAATTCTCTTGCAATACCTTTTCCTTTAAAACTACCTGCTACCCACAAGCAATATATATACATATAATTTTTACCAATAACAGGTGTCCATGCTGTTTCTATTGGTTCATATTCAATAAAGATTTTACCTCTTGCATTAAGTTTTCTAAAGACATGTCCATCCTTTAATTTACTTTTAATCCATTCTTTTTTCTTATCAACACCAATTTGATGTTTTGGATCTCCTATGGCACAACAAATATGTTCTTCATCGATATTCTTTTCATCTAAATTAATATAATCATTCATAAATACTCCTCTCTTATAACCATTCATTATATTTCTTCATATATACTCTTTTTACTAATTGCGCGATAACACCATATAAAATAACAAAACCAATTAAATAAACATAATATATAGGTGGAAGCATAACGAAGTTAAAGCCTCCTGTTACACTTAATATCATTGGAACAATAATTGTTGCAATAATAGTTAAACTAACTAGTAATAATAATGTATTACTTGGTCTTGACTTAGTTATTTTATCAGTTCTTATATAGAATATCAATATTGTTTCCGTTACAATACATTCGATAAACCATGCTGTTTGGAAGAATGCTTGCGTATCAATAGAATTGTATCCCAAAATATACCAGAATACTAAGAAGGCAACAACATCGGTAATTGATGATATAACGCCAAAGATAACCATAAATTTACCAATTGATTTAATATCCCATTTTCTTACCTTTTTTAAAAAGTCTTCATCAACATTATCATACGGAATACCTATTTGTGATACTTCAGAAATAAAGTCTTGAATTAACATTTGAATTGGAAGTAATGGTAAGAATGGTATAAAAATACTTGCGATTAAGATACTAAATACATCACCAAAGTCTTGGCTTAATGCAAGTTTCATATATTTAAGAATATTACCATATACTTTTCTACCTTCAATAACGCCATTATGAATAACTTCTAGATTTTGTTCTAGTAAAATAATATCACTTGATTCTTTAGCAATATCAGTACCACCATCTACACTTATTCCAACATCAGAACTACGTAGAGCTGGAGCATCATTAACACCATCGCCCATATAACCAACGGAGTGACCATTTTTTCTTAGAATTGATACTACTCTTTCTTTTTGAATAGGATTCATTCTTGCAAAAATATCAACTTCTTCAACTAATTTACTAAGTTCATAATCAGATAATTTATCTATTTCACTACCTGTAACAATTCTACTTGTGACACCAACTGCATTACAGATATTTTTTGTAGCAAAAGCATTATCACCAGTAAGTATTTTAATATCAACACCATATTCTTTTAATTTCTTTATAGTAACTTCGGCAGAAGGCTTTGGTGGATCAAGAAATGCTATTAAGCCAATTAGAGTTAGATTAACTTCATCTTCTTGATCAAATACGTCAACTCCTTCATATTCGTGTTTAACACAAAGTGCTATAACTTGCATACCTTCTTTAGCCATATCTTCAGCTTGTTTATTAACATCATTTATTATTTTTTCACTAATAGGAACTTCTTTATCTTTTATTAAAGCCATATCACATACCTTAATAATCTCTTCTAAAGCTCCTTTAACAATAACAGATATATCATCATTATTCTCTACAACAATTGATGCTCTCTTACGCATATAATCAAATGGTATTTCATCAATCTTTTTATAATCAGTTATATCTACATTATGATTAGTTGCATATTGAATAATAGCTTTATCTACTATATTTTTATATCCTGTACTTAAATAACTATTAATGTAAGCACATTTAAGAACATAATCATCATCTTTTCCTTCAACATTAACATATTTCTGTAGTTCAATATTATTCTTTGTTAATGTACCTGTTTTATCAGTACATAAAATATCTATAGAACCTAGATTTTGAATGGACTTAATACTTTTAACAAGAGTA
>Ga0247611_10002971_pt1 | contig 26066 bp, 15 predicted proteins | sample 177DNAGHGhighgp2_FD_192422 | JGI IMG/M metagenome (GOLD analysis project Ga0247611, IMG submission 192422) | Sheep rumen microbial communities from Palmerston North, Manawatu-Wanganui, New Zealand - 1770 DNA GHGhigh gp2 | ecosystem: Host-associated > Mammals > Digestive system > Stomach > Rumen... | reverse complement strand
ATAAAAAGGTTATTAATGAAATTCTAAATGATGCGATTATGACATTCCAAAATATTGGTATGACTTCCCACATTCTTGATACAAAGGAACTAGCATTATTCTTAAAATATAATTATGTTCCAAACTTCAATGAAAAAGATATTGATATGTTATCTGAAGGTGAACTTATGAGTTGGGTATGCCCTCATAGTGTTGAATTTAAACCACGTTCAGCTTTAGTAGATGGAGAAGAATGTTATACATTCACAGTAAAAAATTTCCCAATAACAGTATTAAATGCGTGGGGTTATAAAATATTTAATATTCCTAACACAAAGATTGTAATGAATTTATCTCCATATGAGAAACAAAAAGCTGTAAAGATGATAGATAGATCAGTTCAAGAGCTTGCAGCTCAAACTGAACATAGCTTTAAGGCTTCATCTTTAATTGATAAACAAACTCATATTGAAACTTTAATCGAAGTGTTAAGAATGTTACAAAATGATAATGAAACATTATTTGGTGTAACACTACATATAACAATTTTCCCTAATGAAAATGATACAAAGGATCAAGTTAGAAATCTTAAGAAGACTATTAGAAGAATATTTGCAGAGGAAGGTTTTGAACTTGTAGATAATTATTTCAGACAAAATTTAGCCTTTATTTCAACAAATTTATCTAGATTAGATTTAATGACTGACTTCCAAAGAGCAATTCATTCTAACTCTGTAGCTGCCGTATTCCCATTTGTATTGTCAAATGTAATGGATGAGACAGGATGTATATTAGGTACTGAAAATAATTACCCTGTAGTAGTTGATTTCTTTAAACGTAATTTTGAACGTGTTAACTCAAATATGGTAATTATGGGTAAATCAGGTTCAGGTAAATCTTACGCAACAAAGACAATTTTAACTCAACTTTGTGCTGAAAACTGTAAGATATTTATACTTGACCCTGAAAATGAATATCAAGTCTTAGCTCAAAATTTAGGTGGTAGATTAATTGACGTAGGTACTGCAAGTGAAGGAAGAATTAATCCATTCCATGTCATTACAACACTTGAAGGTGATGAGCTTGGAAGTGATTCTAAAGTTAATAACTTTGCGGTTCATTTACAATTCTTAGAAGAATTCTTTAGAGTAGCATTAGATGGTATTTCATCTGACGCACTTGAGTATTTAAATAATGTAATTGTAGATTTATATAGTAGAAAAAATATTGATTCAAAAACTGATTTTTCAAAGTTAGGACCAAAGGATTATCCTACATTTGATGAATTATTCGCATTAATAGATGAAAAACTAAATAAAGCAACAGTTGAATATGATGTTACACAATTAAGAATTTTACATAATTATGTATCTAAATTTGCTGGTGATGGTAGAAATGCTAATCTTTGGAATGGTGAATCTACATTATCAGTAAAAGAAAACTTTACAGTATTTAATTTCCAATCACTATTAGCAAATAAGAATGGTGTAATTGCTAACGCACAAATGTTATTAGTACTTAAGTGGTTAGACAATGAAATTATTAAAAATCGTGACTTTAACATAAAACATAATACAAATAGAAAGATAGTTGTTGCAATTGACGAAGCTCACGTATTTATTGATCCTAAATATCCTGTAGCACTTGATTTTATGTATCAATTAGCAAAGCGTATTCGTAAATATAATGGTATGCAAATTGTAATAACTCAAAACATCAAAGACTTTGTAGGTAGTGAAGAAATTATTCGTAAATCAACAGCTATTATAAATGCATGTCAATATTCATTTATTTTCTCTTTATCTCCAAATGACATGGATGATTTATGTACATTGTATGATAAAGCAGGACAAATTAATGAAGTTGAACAAGACCAAATTGTAAATAATCCAAGAGGTAATGCATTTATTATAACTTCACCAACTAGTAGAACAAATATTTCAATTATTGCATCTAATGCAAGTAGAGAATTATTTGGTGAAGGAGATAAAAAATAGTTTTAATATCAACAAAAGGACAAGAGAAAAATAAAACAGATTCTTGTCCTTTTTCTATTGATTTTTGTTGCAGGTTTGTGGCAAGTGATGTGTTATCATATATACGCTAGAAAAGAATTTTTTTAAAGAGGATTGATTTAAGGAGGATATTGAACGTGAGTACATTATATGAGTGGATTAAAAATGACCTTTTAGAATTAAAGGAAATAAGAAAGCGTGAAAAGGAAGATTTCCATAAAGCTAAATCATTTCCACAAAGCTTTAAAGAAAATATTTTAAGACAAAGAGTTAATAATCTTATAAATATTGTTAATAGAAAGCTTAAAAGTAAGTTAGGCTCTGATGGATTTAGCAAATTAATTACAGAAACTTATAGTAATATCGGAAATTCTAATTCAATTAAAAGAGTTGATTATGCGTATAATTATCAATTGAATCCAATTTTAGATTATGAAAAAATATTTGATTTAGTTGAAACAAAACTATCTAAAGAAGATATTAAAGAGATAGAAGAAGATTTTAACGCTAATAAAAAAATCCTTCCAGATTACAACAAGCCATTAGATCCATATGTTAGAGCGATCATAATAGATATGGATGAAATGAAAGATTTAACTTTAGAAGAAAAGACTTTATATAAAAAATATCTTAATTATATCAAAGATGAAATTGTAGAAAAAGATAATAATTTCGTTGAAGGTTGTATTGAAGAAGTATCACAAATGCGAACAGTTATTGCGTCTGAAAAGCTTGGAGAATGGGCTAAAAAGAATAATATGGATCCTAAGATAGTTGTAGCACTTGATACAAATCATGAACATACAACTGTTGTAGGAAATACTACAAAAATTGAAAATGAAATTTTTAAGCCAACCCTTGATTTAAAGCTTAAATATAGCGATGAATTTAAACAAAAGATTTTAGATTTAAAATCATTCCTTGAAACTAAGTCTGTAATGCAAAATAGTCAAGCAGGTGAAAGTGGTGGAAAAGAATACGCATTTGCAAACTATTTCATCCAAGCAGTTAAGATTAATAAATTAATTGATAAACAAGTAACATTAACTGATGAAAAAGAGAAAAAAGAAAATTTAGTTAAGATTTGTGATGAAGCTGTAAAATTTGAAAAAATTAATAAAGAATATGATGAAATATTAGCTTATATTAAAGAAAAGTTTGATTTAAATGACGTTGCATTATGTGGAAATATTTATTCTGGAAGAAAAACATCTTTTGAAGGTGATTTAAGTCGTTTTAAACCTACAATTCCTGAAAGATGGGACAATGAGAATGCTCCTTATGGTGTAATTTTAAATGGTTTTGTTCAATTTCAAACAATGGCTGATATTTGTGGTGTTACATTTGACGAAATGTTTGATAAACCAATTGAATCATTCTTAGCAGGTGCAAAGAAGACACTTGATAAGTCAACTGAGGAAGCTGTACCAAAGGTTGGAGAGGCTAATCTTGGTATGAGAATTGCAAAAACATTAGCACCTCTATCTAATACTTTTAATCCTAATGCTGGATATAATTATTTATCTCGTGGTTTAGAATTTTTATATAATCAATGTGAAGAAAATGAACAAGCATATGATAATATTTCTTTAACTCATATTGCAACTACTTATTGTAATAAATTTGCAGTTAATGAAATTGTTTTATTTGGTGGCGGTAATAGAGATGTTGATTATAATTCACTTAAAAATCTATTCGCTTTTGGAGATGAAGTTGATAATTTATATACATTATCAAATGAATATCCATTTGATTTAGAATCAAAGGGTATAATTGGAAAGAATTATGAATCTCAAATTAAGTCATTTGAAACTAGAAATCCTGTTACTGAATGTCGTAGAGTATTAGAAACTTATAAAGATTATCTTGTTGGAATGAAAACATTACTTGAGAATAAAAAAGAAACACATGATTATTCAGTAAATCAAGCACATGTCTTAATTGCCGCAAGAGAATATTTTGAAGATTATTTAATTAAGAATAATATAAATCCGTTAGACATTGAAGATAAGAAGGAAAGAGAAGAAGTATTAAATTTCTTACATAATCCAGTTAAAGCTTTCACTTCTAAATATAAGAATGAAAAACAATATTTTAAGCGCCTTGCTGATGATGAAGTTTCAAATGAGATTTATTCATTTAAAAAATTAGAAGATGCTGTAAATAGAATTAATTTTGAAAGAAATAAAGGATTTAAAGAAATTTTTGAAGAAAAAATGGCTTCATATTCTAAAGGTACTTCTAATGCTAATAAAAATGTAGCACAAATTATAGATTCAAGAAAAGGTGGATTTTTAGAAAGAAAGTTTGATAAAACTTCTAAAGAATATAAGGCACTTGTTGGATGCGTTAAATCAATGATTAGTACTAAAGAAGGTAATTACGGTGCATTTAAAATGGCTAAGATGTATGCAGAACGTTACGTTGAGCGTAAAAAGAGAGAATGCAATGATAATTTTGAAAGACTTAGTACTAATGAAAAGGGTAGAATAGATTTCTGCAAGGCTGTTATAAAAACTTATGGCGACTTAAATGTTATTTGGAATGCAAAAGTAGAAGATATAGAAAAAACTAAAGAACAAAAAAATCAAGAATATGAAAATAAATTTTTAGATACAAAATTAAAGAGATCTATACTTCGTGAAGAAAAACTAAAAAATCAAAAAGATTATGCAAATCTAGATGAGGTTAAGATTCAAAAAAATAATAAGATCCAAGAATTCCAAGAAAATCTAAAATTAGATTTGAATGAGGATAAATTAAATAAGAGTGTAGATGAAATAAATAATGAAGAACCTGTTGCAGAAAATGATTTAAATAAATCATTCTAGTTGAGAATAATTAGGAGGTAGCATATGGGATTATTATATGAAAAAATTAAGAAACATTTAGAAAATGTAGTAGCTTTTCAAGATAAACAAGAAGCAGATTATGTAAAAGAAACCACATTTAATAATTTATATAAGACTACAGAAGAATTAAATTCTTTAAATTATTTTCTAGTAGAAATAAATGATCATAAAACTAATTATTTTGGTTCAATTGATAATTACAAGGCTTTTTTAGATGAAAATAGAAATGTCTTTACTAAAAGCGTTTTTGATTTGCCATATGCTACTATTGCTTCAAATGGTAAAGTAGATGTTAAAAGCGTTGATTATGAAGCAATGCTAGACACAATTGAAAAAAAGATTGGTACTGATAAAACCAATGAATTGATTCAAAAATTTGAACAATATAATCCTACAATTGATACAACAGTATCTAATCCATTTACTCCACTTGTAAATGATATTATTAATGATATGTCTGATTTAGATTTAACTGAAGAAGAAAAAAATGAAATCATTGATTCGCTAAATTATGCTAATTCTGAAATTGTGGAAAAACATGGTAATCCATCTATGGATAAATTAATAGATAAGGTTAGCTTAGTAAGAGATACAGTTGCACAATCAAAAGTTATAGAAGTTTCAAATAATCATGGAATTGATGCAGATAAAGTTGTAGCTTTAAAGGAAAAACAAGATTCTATTGCGTTTGATCCTAATACAAATGAAAAGAAGGATTTAATAAAGCCTTTTGTTGAAAGTGATTTAGTTTATTCGCAAGATTATAAACAAAAAATTTTAGAGCTTGATAAATTAGTAACAGAAAATGGCCTAATTCCTGATGGAGTTGTAGGAGAAACAGGCTTTAAAGAATATGGTTTTATTGATTATTTTAACAAAGTTACACAAGTTAAAGATTTACTAGTAAATCAAACTAAACTTGTATCACAAGAAGATAAGATTAATAATTTAAGAGAAATCAAACAAAAAACTGATGAACTTAAAGATGTAGTCAATAAATATAATAATGTAATTGATTTTATTAAAGAAAATTTTGATATAGATAAAATTAATCTAAATGGTAATATTTATACAGGTAGAATTTTCGCATTTGAAGAAGGTAAATATAGTCAATTTAGACCTAATCTACCATTAAGATGGGATAATAAGAATTCTATATATGGAGTAGTGTTTAATGGATATGCACAACTTAAAGGTGCGGCTAAGATGGCTGGTGTTTCTATAGAAGAGTATATGAATCATCCTATTAAGTCTTATTTAAATGGTGCTAAAAATATGTTTAAGGCTGAAGATGATAAATATTATCTTCCTGACACAGAAGAAAATGAATTAGGAAAAAGAATTGCAAACGCATTAGTAATGGAGAGTGCTGCATATGATTTTGCCTATACAAATTACGCTATTTATTCACGTGGCATTGAATTTCTAAATAATACCTCAGAAATAAACGATAATACTTACAGCAATATTATTAAATCAGCGGCTGGTAAAAGTTTAATTGTTACCCATAATCATTCAAGTGATTTATTGTTTACTGAAGTTAATGGACAAACGGATTATCAAAGTATTCAAAATTTGTTTGCGCTTGGTAGAGAAACTGATAAATTATATGAAGTATCAACTAAATATTATTCAGATAATTTAGAAAAGGCTCCATTAGCTAAATCATATGATAATATGATTACAAATAAAAAACAGGTTAACGCTTTAAACGAAACTAGAAGAGTTATGGAAACATTGAAAAACTTTATGGTTGAAAGAAAAAGATTAAATGATGAACATGTAAGTGATGATCCAAAAGTATTGCCTCTTGTAGATAAAGTACCTGCTCCACATTTATTTGTAGGCGCCAAAAAATATATGAATGACTTCATATATAAAAATAATATTGATTTATTAGCTATTAATAAAAAAGAGCGTAAAGAAATAATGGACTTTTTAGAAGACCCACTAAAAGCCTTTGAAAATAAATATAAGGATGAACCTAATTTCTTTTTAGTAGATGATACTGGTGCACTTAAAGAAAATTATAAAACCTTTAGAGAAGAATTTAAGGCAGAGTTTGATAGATTAAATAAAAATAATGCTGAGAAATTTATTGAAACATTTAATGATTTAAATGTCAAAACTAAAGGACGTAATTCTGATAAGAGTATATTACAAATTATTGAAAATAATAAAGGTGGATTCTGGGAACAAAGAATAGGTACTACATCAAAAGAATATAAAGCTTTAGAATCTTCAGTTGTTGCAGCATTTGACCCTCAAAGTCAAACCTATGGTGATTTGTCAGGCGCAAAGATTTATGCTCAAAAATATATTGATCATAAACTACCTGAAGGTGTTAATTTTGATAAATTAAGTGAAAATGAAAAGAGAAGAATTGAATTTTGTCAAACTATAATTGGTACATCTTTAAAAATTCAATTTGATAGTCAGACAGAAGAAAAGAATGTTGTGTATGCGCCTGATAATCAAGTATTCCAACAAAAATTAAAGGTTGATGTTGATTTAGGACTTGAAAATAACAACAATATTATAATTGATGAAAATGAATTAGAAAAAGAGAAAGTTATAACTCAATAATTTTAACTTGCTGTGTTAATAACACAGCTTTTTTTGTTGCAGGTTTGTTGCGCCTAGTATGATATTATAATGTCATAAAATAAAAAAATATGGAGGATTTACTATGGGACAATTATTTGAATCAATTAAAAAAGAATTAGAAGATGTAAAAACATATAGTTTATATGAACAGTCAAATTTTATTGCAGCAAAGGCATTCCCAAAAGTTTATAAAGATTATCAAAATATTAAAAGAGTTAATATTTTGTTAGGTGAAATTAATGGTAATTTTGAAAAATATTTTGGTTCACGTGAACAATATGATGAATTTTTAGCAAATAATAAGGACTTATTTACTTCTACCCCTTTTAGAATCATTCCTTATATTGAAAAACGAGATCATAAAACAGCTACTTTAGAAGATTATGAAAAAATATTAGATGCTGTAGAAAAATCTATTGGAGAAGAGAAAACCAAACAAGTATTAGAAGAAACACAAAATAAAGTCTTAAATCCTTTTAAAAATGTAAATTATGTATTAAAACCTTTTGTGGAAAATATAGAAAAAGATGTTGATACATTATTTTCAACTGAAAGTAATGAGTTTATTACAGATGTAAAAGACTCACTTGAATATATTGGAAATAATTTAATCGCAAAAAAAGATCCAGGTCCATGGAATGATTTAATTGATGATGTTAGTGTTGGGCGTTCATACGGCGCTAAAAATATGTTAAGAGATTTTGCAACTGATAATAATTATGATTTTGAAAAATTAAATAAAGCGGTTGATAATGGATATTTATCATTAGAATTAGAACCAGTTGATAAAGAAACAGTTGAATATACAAAACAAATTGCGTTTAATGATAATTTAAAAATTTCAGAAGATTTTAAAAATAAAATTTTAGATTTAGATAAACTTGTAACCGAATTAGGAGTTCCTTCAAAGTTTAGTGTTGGAGAAGAACCAACAAAATTTTATGGTTTAGTTGATTATTATAAAGTAAGTGGAGAAATTACATCTTTACTTGGAGAATATAATGACAAAAACATTACTGATGATAGAAAGAAAGAATTAATAGTTAATATAGTTGCAAAGAAAAAAGAATTAGCAGATGTTGAAGGAAAATATGAACAAATATTTAATAAAATAAAGGATACATTTAATATTAATGAAACTAGTTTAAATGGTAATCTTTATACAGGTAGACTTCATTCATATAATCCAAATAATATTGGAGGATTTTTACCTGACCTTCCTACTAAGTGGGATGAAGAGAATGCTGCATGGCCTGTTGTATTAAGTGGTTTCTGTCAATTAAAAGGAGCCGCAAATAAGGCTGGTGTTTCTCTTGAAGAATATATTAGTAATCCAGTTAAAGTTTTTTTAAATGACGCGTATAAAATATCTGAAAATATATCAAGAGAAATATATTTAGATAGAAATAATAATTCATTAGGTAAAAGAATGGCACATGCTATTATAATGGATGAAGATCCTTATAGAGGCTTAGGTTTCTTAGAATATGATAATAGATCAATAGAATTCATAACAAATCTTGAACCTATGAGTAAAGATACACTTGGAAAAGTTATTGGAACTAACGCAGGAATTAAATATTATAAATTATTTAATCGCTCTGCTGAAAAGATGTTTGTAACAAACAATGAACCTTCATATAAATCAATTAAAAATATGTTTGCTTATGGAGATAAAGTTGATAAACTTTATGAATTAAGTGAAAATTATTGCGATAAAGATATTAACATAGGTGCTAAGGTAGATTATAAGGAAGCTGTGAAGGAATATAAAGATGTTAATCCTAATGATGAAGCTAATAAAATGATGACAACATTAAAGGATTACTTAGCAGAACAAAAAGTAATGTTTGCAGAGCCTGAAAGATATTGTAGCACAGCTTTAAAGGAAACTTTAAATCCTTGTGCTATGTTTATGGGTGCTAAAACATATTATGATGATTTCATTAATATAAACAAAAAAGATATATTTAGTTTAAATGATGATGAAAGAAAAAATATATTATCCTTTATGAAGGATCCAGTTAAAACTTTTGTATCAAAATATAAGAAGACACTTCATCTAACTAAAAATCAAATAAGAGAATTAAAAACTTCTTATAAAGAAGAAAATGATAGAATAAATGGACCTAAAGTAGCTAAATTTAATCAATTATTTGCACAAAATAATAGAAAAGAAAATGGTTACAATGTTGGTAAAGACATTCAAACAATCATGAAAGATAATAAAGGTGGATGGGGTGAATGGCTAGGTAGAACTACTTCTAAAGAATACAAAGCTTTAACAGGTAGTGTAGAAGCATTTACAAATCCAAATTCACCTACATATGGAGATCGTGGTAATTTAAGATATTTTGCTGAAAAATATGTAAGTCATAAATTACCATTGGGTGCTGATTTTGAAGCATTGAAACCTAATGAAAAAAGGCGTGTTGAATTCTGTTACTCTATAATTGAAACTTGTAAGGCGATGGATAGAGAAGAATTAGAAGCTAATAAAGATAATGTTAAGTCTAATAATATTATTGATGATAAAGATTTTAAAGATCAACTTGAAAAAGATGTTAATTATTTAAATAAGTCTAAAGAAAATATTATAGATACAACAAATAAAAATAATATTATTGAAAAAGATAATGAAATTGAGCCTTAAATTTAAGGAGGTTTTAAAATGAAAATAGATTACATTAAAAATGTGATGAGATTTATTAATGAGGATGAAAATATAAAGGGGAATTTAAATAATCTGGAATGGAATGATTATCTTGAAAAATTAGGTAGATTAATTAATTCTTTAGAAGAATATTATACACCAAATGAAGAGAATCAATATAAACCTTTTGATGATGGTGGAAAAGAAAGATTAGAAGAACAATTCAAAGATGCGATTAAAGCTTCTGCAGTTTTTTCAAAAAAAGAATTTGATTCAGATGATTTAATCAATGATAAAATTCGTAAGGAATTAGTTAAAAATATTAATGAAGAATTTTTATCACAAGCATATGTTGAATTTCAAAATGCAGAAGTTAATTCTGATAAGAGCTTAAAGGATATGATGGACAATTTTAAAAATAAAATTGTACCTGTTACTAGTGATGAGTTAAAACAATTAGGTGGAAATTTAAGTGTAAGAACTAACTTAACTATTGATATTGATGGCCAAAAGGTAGAAGGTGTATTTACACCTAACAAATTTTTTGATGCTGATAAAGAACGTAATGATATTATTAATGAGATGATTTTCAGATATCCAAAGTTTAAAGAATATTTTTTAGCTGTTAATAATAATGAAACTTTTAGAGACATTTCTGCACCTCCTGCAGAAAAGCCTATTGTTAATGGAAATCCTAATGAAAATTATATTCGAGAGATACTTACTACAGTTGATATTGACCAAGAAATATTATTAAAATTTAGTGATGATGAAGAATTTATTTATGCTAATGCTGAATTAAATAAAAAGGCAAAGTCTTGGTTGAGTAGTGTCTTAATAAATGAAACTAATTTAGGCCTTAAAAAAGGCGATAATATTGATAAACGTAATAGCGCCATGAGTGGAATCGCGCATATTCTTAATAAAGATGATTCTTTAGCAAAATCTAGATCTGTTGTAATTGAAATCAATAAAGACGGACATAAAGAATTTATTGAAGGAACATTTATGAATTTTGCAAAAGGAAAAGATGTTAGCACTCTTCCTGCAGTTGATAGTATGAGAGATATGAAAATGGAGGATTTTGATACTCCAGAGGCGAAAAAATCCTTAGCTAATCTTCAGGTAATTGATTATATATGTGGTAATATAGATAGACATGCAGGTAATATGTTTTATCAATTTGATCCTGTAACTCATAAATTTATTGGAGTACAAGGTATTGATAATGATGCATCATTCCTTAGAGGTGATGATAATATAAGAGAAAATGTTAATGAATTAACAGCTCTTAATTTTATGAAAGTAATAGATGAAGAAATGGCTACACGTGTTTTAGCATTAGAAGAAGAAACACTAAAAGCTACTTTACTAGGATATGGATTAAATAAAGAAGAAATCGATTCTGCATGGAATAGAACTAGTAAGTTACAAGAAGCAATTAAAAAAGGAATCACGTTTAATGGTGAAAATAAAATAGATGCTTCTATAAATGCTAATACTCCTGCTATTACTATTATGACAAAAAATGATTGGGAAAAGGTATCACTTGAAGCTTTAAGCGAAAATGTTAATAATATTTTTGATAAAGCTAAAACAGTTTTCGAACTTGTTCATAATGAAGCCTTACCAAATGAAAGATTAGCAGAATTAAAAGATGAAAAGGTAGCTACATTTAATTATAAACTTAAACAAGGTGATTCTTTATATCAAGAAGCTAGAGCTGTAAAGCCTTTATTTGGTACATCTACAAGATATCAAAATGTATTACATTCATTATTTGAATATCATGAAGCTAAAGATGAAGAAGAAAAATTACAAGCACTTGAAGACATGCAAAGATATGTTGATGTTTATAAGTCTGAAAAAAGACGTGATGGTGTATTAGATGAAAAAGGTAATTTATTAACTCGTTTAACAGGAAAAGATTTAGCAAGAGTTAACTTAGTCAATAAAGTTGATAATTTTATTCAGGTTGTAAAGAGTCTTAAAAAAGAAAAAGATGAAGCTGTTGAAAACTATGAAGAAGATATAAAGAAAGTTGATGAAATTAACGCTACATATCGCCGTGGTAAATACAAAAATTATGCCAAATGCTATAAGGATGAAAATGGTAAAATATTAGTTGATAGAGAAATTCTAAATCGTGATGAAACAGTTAATAGAGATATGCAATTATTAACTGAAAAAATGCTTAAAGCGAGTAAATTAATAGATACAAGTAATGATATGCAAGTTGTTGAAGCTAAACAAAGAGAATACGACAATTTAAAGGCGTATAGAACTGAGACAGTTAATAATTTGAAATCTCAGCTTAGTGTAGAATATAATTACTGCAGAATTCCAAAAGAATATTATGATTATAGAATGAATTTATTAGATAATAATATTTTTGTAGGAACTGCTATAAGTGATTTTGCAGCTGCAGATCCAAATTCTCCTGTATTTGCAAATAGTTTTGAAAGTAAACTTAAAAATGATGTGGATGATAAATTCATAGATAATAACATTGAAAATATAGAAGAACAACTAGTTAATGAGAAAAATTTAAGCAATAATGATAACTAAAAATTAGTTAAAAATTTATATTGAAAAATGAGTGAAAAGCAAATCTTCTTTTCATTCATTTTTTAAATATGAAACTAATTTATCTTTGTTTGTTGCAGGTTTGTGGCATCTATTATGTTATTATATTTTTGTAAAATGAAATGTCATTCATTTGTTATTCTTTAAATATGAAAGGTGGAATCAATATGCCTAATGATGAATATTTATTAAAAGATAATGAGAAAAAAATTATACTTAATAAGCATAAGGCCGTAGTAGATGAATTTAATAAGTATTTACCTGATGAATTTAAAGTAAAATATGATGAATCTTTAATTCAAAAATTAGAAGATAAAAATGAGGTTAAATATTATAAAACTTTAGAAAAAATTAAAACTCATTTAAATAGACAAAAAGAAATTTATACCAAACTAAAAAATGAAAAGCCAATTAATGAAGAAAAAAATGTATTACCTCGTACGATTTGGTATGGATTTAAAACTGAAAATACAACAGAGGCTAATGAATATAATAAGAAGTTTTATAATGAATATTTAGATAAGCCTGAAAAAGTTTTTTATCAAAGATATAAGAAGGTTTTAGAATTTGATCCTCAAAAGCTTCTTGATGTCATTGATGATAAACAAAAATTAGCTGAATTTTATTTAAATAATCAAGAATTATGTGAAGATGCATTTGTGTTTGCAGCTTCTATGGGGGCACCTGAAAATAAATTGAGTCCAGAATTGAAATCATCATATATGGGAATGGTTAAACTAATTGAAACACTTTCATATCCATTATCATATACAAAAACAATGATTGAATGTGATGAATTAGTTATGCCAAAATTATCTAGTGAACAGGTTGCAATACTTATTAATGCTAATCCTGATTATATGAAAGAAGAAAGTCCTTATAGAAGAATCTTTTCACATAAATTAGATGTTGGTGCAAAAGATAAAATTAAAGAATCATTCAAAACTGTATTAGATCATCAATATAAGCTTGGTAAAGGCTTTTTTGTAAGATATCAAGCTTTATCACATGATGAAAAAACTAATACAGAAACAGAAATTTCACTTGTAGATGGAATTAAAAAATTAAATGAAAAAGGTGATCTATGCGTTAGAGAAAGACAACCTGAAGAAATTAAAAAAATCATGAAAATTAATGACGCATATGAAAAAGAATATTCTCGTGTTTGGCAAAAACATTTATCTGCAAATTATAATAAAGAAGTATATAATTTTGAAAGAATTAAAAATGCTAACAAAGGTGGAATCTTTGAAAGAATTTTTAATACTACATCAGTAGAATATAAGAGATTTATTAAAGCGCTAGAAGAATATAATGATCCTAGGTCAGATAATTTTTTAAATAAAGAAAATTTGAAAGAAAAATCAATTGCTTATTTTGACTATAAAACAGAAAAGGGTATATCATTTAATAAACTTACTGAAACTGAAAAGAGTAGGTTAAATTTAGTTTCTTCTGTAATTAGAACTATTACTGAAATGGAAAATAATAAAGATAAGATTGATGTGGAAATTTATAATAATTTAGAACCAGCTCAAATTGATAAAAAGCCTTTATTAGAAAAAGATGTTACTGAAGAAAATTTCATTGATAATAATATTGAAGTTGAAACTAATGTAATTGAAAAAGAAAATGAACTAAATTTATAATAAATTGAAAGATTTCTATTTATCATTTTAATGATTGATTATAGAAATCTTTTTTATTTTTTCATGTCTTATTTAAAGTAAAAAAATCGAATAAAATCGAATGAAGAAAAAAGTTGAAAATGTAAACGTTTCACATAAAATTTAATGTTTTCTTTTTAAAACTTAAAGCATATAATTATCACGTGCGTTGAATTATTAAAGCACAAGAAACAAATAAAAGTATAGGAGATACACATGAAACAAAATTTAATAAAAAAAGTAGCATCAGTTGCTACATTAGCTATTGCAGGTTCAGTAGCATTGACATCTTGTGGAAGCGAGGATAATGTAATTAATATTCAATTCGTTCCTTCACGTGATGCAGGACAACTTGCAACATTAGCTAGTAAGCTTGAGCCAGTTCTAGAGAAATATGCTCCAGAATTTAAGTTTAAAATTACAACAGGTACAAGCTATGCAGCAACAACAGAAGCAATGCTTTCTGACCAAGTAGATGTTGGTTTCTTAACAGCATCTGGTTATGCAGAAGCTACTTTAAAAAATCCTGGTAAGATTGAAGTAGCATTAACTTCAGTAAGAAAGGGATATCAAGTCCAAGTTGACTATAAGACAGAAGCTGAACAAATTAAAGCTATGAATGGCGAAATTGAAGGCTACAAATATCTAGGTCAACAATCTACAGAGGACGTTAATTACTATACAAGTATGCTTGTTGTAAGTAATAAATATTATGTAGATAATAACGGTGACGGTAAGGTCGATGTTCACGATTTAGCAGGTCTTACAATTGGTAGACAAGGTCCTACAAGTGGTGCCGGTTATCTTAGACCTTTAAAGTATCTTAATGACAATGGAATGGAAATGGTTGATACACTAGATTCTAGCAAGAATAACCAAATTAGAGGATTACAAATGAATGGTTATGATGCAGCATTAACTGCTATGCTTCAAGAACAAATTGCTGGTTTCTGGATGTTTACAGATGTTCGTTATGCAAATGCATACAACAAGGCTGGAAGCGAATGGTATCATAATGAAGAAATCTTTACTAACTCAAAAGTAGTTGCTATTACTGATGGTATTTATAACGATACTATCTCATTTAGATCTAACTTATCAGATGCGAAGAAGCAAGCAGTTAAGACTGCTTTCCAAAAAGCTGTAACTGATGGAATTGACTTAGATAAGAATAGTGACCAATATAAAGAAAGCGGATCTTATTTATTATATGAAGTATATTCACATACAGGATATACTATCGCAAAAGACGCTGACTTTAATGGCGAAAGAGAATTCTATCAATATTGTGTAGATAAGAATTTAATTAAGTAATCTACATTATTTTCTAGGAGATTAAGGTATTCTTAATCTCCTATTTTTTTACGAAAGGAAACTAAAAAATCATGATTAAGTTTGAACATGTTGACAAAATTTATCCTAACGGTTACAAGGGATTATCTGATATTAATTTAACAATTAATGATAAGGACTTTGTATGCATCATCGGATTATCAGGTGCAGGAAAATCTACATTAATTCGTACAATTAATAAGATGCACTCAATTGAGGGTGGAACTTTAAGCGTTAATGGAGTAGATATGGGAACTGTTAAGGGAAAAGAACTTAGAGAGGTAAGAAAGCATATTGGTATGATTTTCCAATCATTTAATTTGGTAAAGCGTTCTACTGTATTCAAAAATGTTTTATCAGGTCGTGTTGGATATCATTCAACTTGGGGTTGTCTTTTCAATCATTATTCAAAAGATGAAAAGAATTTAGCTCTTCAATCATTAGATAAATTAGGAATTCTAGATAAAGCTTATGTTCGTGCTGATCAACTATCAGGTGGTCAACAACAAAGAGTAGCTCTTGCACGTGCATTAACTCAAGAACCTAATATAATTCTTGCAGATGAACCTGTAGCTTCCCTAGACCCTGTTACAACTGTTGAAGTTATGAATGATTTTAAGAGAATAAATCAAGAATTAGGTATTACTATTGTAGCTAATATGCACCACGTTGATTTATCACTAAAATATGCAACACGTATTTTAGGTGTTAAAGCTGGTCGTATCGTATTTGATGGTAAACCTAGTGAAGTAAATGATGATGTATTAAGAGAAATATATGGTCGTTTACCTGGTAAAGAAGAAAATTTAGGAAATATTGAGGAGTAGTATATGTTAAACGAAACTCAAAATAAAACTCCTTTTAAAGAGAAAGTATCTAATTTATATAAAAAATTAACAATTAAAAATATTTCTTTTACATCTGTTAATGGTGAAATTAAGACTATTCAAAAGAAGAGAAGTATGTTTATTCCTGGTTTAATTTTATTTGCAATAGTTTTTGCGATTTGTCTTACTTTCGTTGTAGGTAACAATAAAATTAAGTTAGACCAATTCCCTATTTTGATTAAACAATTATTTATCCCATCAAAATGGAGTTTAAAGACAAGTGAAGGATATAAAGATTATTTATTTAATACGGCAGTTCCTCGTATATTTGATACAGTTAAGATGGTATATCTTGCAACTATAATTGGTGTAATGATTTCAGTTCCTCTATATATTTTAAGTGCGTCAAATGTTGTTGAAAAGAAACGTATCTATATACCTGTTCGTTTAATTGTAAACTTCTTTAGAACAATTCCTACATTTGTACTTGCAATTATAGGTACAGTATTTTATGGATTTAATGAGAATGCTGGTATATTTGCAATGTCTTTATTCACAGCTGGTGTAATGTTTAAATTAATGTATGAATATATTGAAACTGTAGATATGGGACCATTTGAAGCTAGTATATCTAATGGCGCAAATAGATTAGAAGCTTATGCTATATCTATTCACCCTCAAATTAAACCAATGTTTATTTCAAATATTATTTATATTTTTGAAATAAATATTCGTGCTTCAGTTATTTTAGGATTCGTTGGTGCAGGTGGAATTGGACAATTATTATCTAATGCGCTTGAAAGTGGTCAATATGATAAAGTTGGTGCTATTTTAATTCCTTTATTCATACTTGTTGTCGCATTACAATTCTTTTCAAGTTATTTAAGAAGGAGAGCTAACTAATATGAAATTTATTGATTATAAAGAATATAAGAAACTTCCTTTTTATAAGAAACCATTTTATTTCACACTTCCACATTTTGAAAATGTTAAAGATGCGTATAACAATAGACCTAAGAAATGGATTTATAATTTAGTTTATACATTAATTATTTTAGGATTCATGTTATGGTTTGCACTTGATTTAGAATTATTTGATAAATCATCACATGTTAACTGGATTAAATTTGGTAATATGAGCCAAAATATCTTTAAACCTAACTGGGCTTATTTCTTTGGATATGGTGCATTTAGTTTTAAAACTAGTGTAATTTATCAAGTTATTGAAACATTTGCAATTGCCTTTATCGGTACAACAATAGCTTCTATTTTATCATTACCATTTGGTTTTCTTGCAAGCCACAAAATGGTTGGTAAATATGCATTTATATCAGAAACAATTTTAATTGTAATTCGTACATTCCCAGAAATTTTACTTGGTTATATTATGGTTAAGGTTGTTGGATATGGTGCATTAGCTGGTGTATTCGTTTTATCAGTCCATTCAATTGGTATGATTGGTAAAATGTATTCTGAACAATTAGACTTAGTATCTAATGATCCACTTGAAGCTTTAGAAGCTTGTGGAGCAGGATTTACTACAAAGGTTAAACTTGGAGTAGTACCACAAGTTAAACCTAACTTCTTATCTGTAATCTTATATCGTTTTGATCTAAATATAAGAACTGCTTCCTTACTAGGTTTAGTAGGTGCAGGTGGAGTTGGTTATCCAATTTCTGTATATGGACAAAATGAGCACTGGAATGAATTATCTGCAGTATTACTTGGTGTAATTATTTTAGTAATAATTGTTGATTTAGTTTCATCTAAATTAAGAAAGAAATTAATATAATGAATAAATTAATTATTTTAGCTGGTCTTCCTGGTACTGGAAAATCATTTTATGAAAAAAATTATATAAAAGAAGAACATGTTACAATATCAAGTGACGAGATACGTTTAAAAATAACAGGTTCATATGATAAGATGTGTCCTGATATGAGTATTGTATACAACAAGATGATAGAAGAAGTAAATGAATTATTTCAAAAAGGAAATAATACTGTTGTACTAGATTCTACATTCTTAGATGAAACTAGAAGACTATATTTTCTAGATAGAATTAAGAATGCAGATTATATTGAACTTGTTATGCTTCATGTTTCTATTGATACTATCTTAAAACGTAACCATAGAAGAATTAAAGAAAAATGGGTACCTGAAGATGTAATAAAAGAAATGGCTACTCGTTATAAAAGGCCTTCAAATATTGAAGAAAAGCGTTATAATTTAATTAAGGAAATAGATTTTGAGTAGGTGTTAATATGGAAGAATTAAAATTTTTAGGTGTTGGTTCAGCCTTCAATTTAAAAGATGATAATAATAGTGCATATTATATTACAGATGACACATTCATCTTATTAGATTGTGGGGATAGAATTGCACGTAAGATTATAAATTATAATTTATTTAAAGATATAAAAAATGTATTAATTCTTATAACACACTTACATGCTGATCATATTTCAAGTCTTGAAACTTTAATTGATTATATTTATTTATTAAGAAAAGATATCAATTGTAAAATTGTTTATCCAAAAGCTAAGGATTTAGAAACTATTTTAAATTTAGAAGCCACTTTTGAATTTAATATAATTTCTGATATGGATATATTTGAATTTGGTGTTCATGTGAAAGCTTTAGAAGCTTCACATATTCCAAATTCATATTCATATCTTGTATATACTAATAATTTTAATTTCTATTATTCAGGAGATACTAATAAATTGAATTTATTAGCTCTTGAAGAATTAAAAAATAATAAAATTGACTTATTATATCATGAAGTAAGTTATCCTAATATTAGTGTTCATACTTCTTTACTTGACTTAGAAAATGGTATAAGTGAAGAATTAAGATCAAGAGTATATCTTATGCATTTTTCTGATGATAAACTAAAAGAATTATCTAAAGAAAAAGGCTTTATGATTGCAAAAGAAATAAAGTTTAATTAACCTAAGTTAAATCTTAGGTTTTTTTGTTATTTAAGAAATATATGTGGTAAAATTATATTAAGAATATTTGTTGTAAGAGAGGTTTAATTATGAAAATAATACACTGTGCAGACCTACATTTAGGTTCAAGACTTACATCTCTTCCAAGTGGAGATATAAGAAATAGTAAAAAGAATGAAGTTTTAAATTCATTTACTCAAATGTTAAATTATGCTAAAGAAAATGAAATTAAAATAATAATGTTATCAGGAGATGTTTTTGATTCTAATAGACCATCTAAAAAAGATAAAAATTATTTTTATGATGCAATTAGAGCCAATAGCGATATAACTTTCTTATATTTAAGAGGAAATCATGATACAGAAGAATCTTTAAATGAAAATCTTGATAATCTTATAACATTTACCACAGATTGGAAAACATATGATTTTGATAATATCACAATTTCAGGTATTGAATTGAGTGAAACAAATAAGACTTCTTTATATTCAACCATAAATTTAGATAAAGATAAAATTAATATTGTAATGATGCATGGAGATGTATCAAGTAAAGGTAAAGATTTTATTGATTATAAAAAGTTAAGTAATAAAAATATTGATTATCTAGCTTTAGGTCATATACACTCTTATATGGAAAATAGAATAGATTCTAGGGGCGTATATGTATATCCTGGATGTTTAGTTGGAAGAGGATTTGATGAATTAGGGGAGAAAGGATTTGTAGTTCTTGATATAAATGAAAAAATAGAATATAGCTTTATACCTGTTAATCAACATCAATTTGTTGAAAAAGAAATAGACATTTCTTCAGCTAATAATTTATATACTGCAAAAGATTTAATTGATAATGAAATTAAAGATATAGATAAATCAGCTCTATTGAAAATTATTTTAGTTGGGAATGTTGATTTTGATATTACAGATATAGATTTGTCTATAGAAACTTTCTTTAAGCAAAATTTCTTCTTTTTAAAGGTATATTCAAAATTAAAAGAAAAGATTAACATTAATGATTACTTAAATGATTTTTCATTAAAAGGTGAATTTATAAGAAGAGTATATAATAATAGTTCGTATAGCGATGACGAAAAGAATGAAATATTAAGTATAGGTATGAAACTGTTAAATGGGGAGGATATTGAATAATGAAATTAATATCTTGTTATATCAATAATTTTGGTAAATTAAGCAATAAATATTATGATTTTAAAAATGGTATAAATTCATTTATAGAAGAAAATGGTGCAGGAAAATCAACTCTTGCAGCATTTATTAAGGCTATGCTATATGGTCTAGATAGTGTAAGAAGTACTGATAAAGAATTTAAAGATAGAACGCATTATGCGCCATTTAATAATCAAACTTATGGTGGTAATATTATATTTAGCCATAATGGTAAAACATATAGAGTTGAAAAAACATTTGATGTTAAATCTCAAGCTAAAGATAAAACAAAAATATATGTAGATAGTGAAGAGAAAAGTTTTAATAAAGAAATAGGTGAAGAATTATTAGGTCTAGATAAAGATTCTTTTGAAAGATTATTATTTATTGATTCAAAAGATATTGAATTAAGTTCTACAGGTAATATTAAACAAAATTTAAACAATATAATTGATGATACAACTGAAGGAATTAATTATGAAGAGGTTATTAAATCTCTTGATGAAGTTAAGAAAAATTATAGTGGTAAAAATGGTATTATTTCGAAATTAAAAGATGAGAAATTAAGTTTAGAAGAAACTATAAATAATCAAGAAAATATATCTGCTTCATTGACAGAAAAATATGAAAAGAGAAATAAATTAAAAAAAGAAAATGATGATCTTGTAGAAAGACAAAAAGAAGTTGCTGATAAAAAATTGATTAAAGAGAATTGGAAATTATATAATTCTGAACTTAAAAGTATAGAAGAAAAAAAATCAGAGTTTAATAAACACTTAGAAAAATATCCTTTTGGATATTTTAATAAAGAAGAAATTAAAGAAATAAAAGAATTATTTAGTAAGCTAACTGAAAAAAATGGTGAGGAAAAAGGAATAACATTTGATAATTCTAAATTAAATAAGCTTAATGAATATAAAGAAAAAAATATAAATAATATTGATAAACTCGATTTAGATAAATTAAAAGAATTAGATGAAGATTTAACAAAAAATACTCAAAGCAAAATAGCAATTACATTTAATGAAGTTGATAAATTAAAAGAATTAGATTTATTATTTAAGAATAAAAATATTGACAAAGATTTAATTAAAAATATTAAAGAAGATGTTAAAAAATATAATGAAATTAAGATATTAATTAAAAATCAAACATTTAATGAGTCAGATAAAGACATTTATCAAAAATTTAAAACAGATTCATTAGAAGCTGATTCATTAGAAATTAATAACCTATATAATGAATTTAAGAATATTAATGATGAATCAGAAAATGATATTAGAAAAAATAATAATTCAAAAATACCTTTTATAATATTGTTAATATCTATTTTATTATTAGTTATAGGTATTCCTGTATTATTTAAATCTTTAGTTGTTGGTATTATATTTATTGTATTATCAATTATTAGTATTCTTTCGAGTGCATTTATTTATTTAAAAAATAAAATAGATAATTCTAATTTTAACAATAATTTACATAAGACTAATCCAAAATTAGAGAATATAAAAGCTAATTTATATAATAAATTATCTAAATATAGCATTTTTAATGAATCAATTGATTTTGCAGTTTCTGATTTTCAATCTAAGACTAGTCAATTTAAAAATATACAACGAGAATTTGAAAAATTAGAAGAAAATAAAAAAGAATTTAATACACTAAATGAAAAGATTCAATCTTTCTTTAGACAGTTTGGAACTTATTCTGATTATAATTATATTTTTGATTTAGAAAATAAATTTAATTTATATAATGAACTTATTGAAAAAAATAAACAATATAATAAAAGAATAGATGATAATCAAATGAATAATAATAAAATTAATGATGAGATTATTTCTATTTTAAGAAAAAATAATATTGAATATGAGAATTATAAATATTTAGACTTATTTAATGATTTAAATAATTATAATAATTTAAATAAAGAATATAATGACTATTTAAGTAAGAAGAAAAGAATAAGAGAAGATATTATTAAATTAGAACAAGCAATAAAAGAATTATTTGATAAATATAAATTTAATGATTATAGTGAAAAAATTTTTAATGAAATATTAAATGATATTTCTGAGATTGATAAATATAGAGAAACCATTAAACAAGCAGAAGAGAAAAATCAAAAATTTAGGGAAGAAAAAAAATTAACCGATCCAAATATTGTTGAAGATGTTGAATTTGATTTTGAACAAAAAATTAAAGATATAAGTAAACAATTGGCAAATTGTGAAAAAGAAATAGATGATGATGAAAGAAATATTGATGATTTAGAAGATAATAAAGCTAAACTTTTAAATTTGAAAGAAGAAATTAGTAAAAATAATGCTAGATTAAAAATCCTAAATATAGTAAAAGATGAATTAAGTGCTTCACAAAGTGAATTAGATAAAAAATATGTAGCTCCTATTATGAATCAATTTAGTAATTATGAGACTTTACTTGGCAACATTTTAGATACTAAAATTGAAATGGGTAAAGATTTTAATATTTCACTTGATATATATGGAGAGAAGAAATCGTATGAACATTTAAGTTCTGGCCAAAGAAGTATTTGCGCATTGTGCTTTAGACTTGCGCTTCTTGATAATATATATAATAAGGATATACCATTTATTATAATGGATGATCCATTCATTAATTTAGATAAAAAGAATTTAACTCAAATTTCTATTATGTTAGAAAAATTATCAAAAGATAAACAAATTATTTATTTCTCATGTCATGAGAGTAGAAAAATATAATTTAATAAACCTCCTTTCTTTAAAAAAATGAAAGGAGGTTTTATCTTGTATAAACATTATTGCTTATTGAGTTCGTTATCAATTACTATGTTGTTATCTATTTCTTCAATATTTTCTTTTATTAGGTTTTTATCTTCAACTGCTTTATTTATATCTTTTTGAAAATCATTTTGTTCATTTTCGTTAACTTTATTAGGATTAATTAATTGATTTTCAAGAGTATCCATTTTATTTTGATATTGAAGTTTATCTAAAACTGATATGCATAATGAAGTTCTTATTAAGGATGTACCTGTTAAATTCTCAGTAAGTTTATAATCAATTGGCTCATTCTCATCTAAATTTGGGAATTTGTGTTTAAGATAAGCCATTGCAGAAGCTTTTAAAATTTCTCTATTACCATAATTTGGATTATCTTTATCATTGAAATTTTTAAATGCAACTTTAAAATTGTTATATTCATTAGAAGTTCTTCTAAATAATCTCTCGAAAAATCCACCTTTAGCTTTCTTTAGTATAGCATCACATGTGGTAACATTTTGTCCTGTATAACGTTCGCGACCTACTAATAATGTTATTGAAGATGCTTGAATCTTTTTTTCATTCTCTAAATATGGATTTTCTAGATTTGCTAACTTAGTTACCATTTGCTGACAATGGTTCTTCCAGTCTACAGCAATTTGATCAGTTTCATCGATTTCTTTATTAACTTCTTCAATTGCATATTCTTTTATGACTTTAACTGGATTTTTTAGAAATTCTTTTTCTTTTTCTTTATAGTCTTTGTTTGGATGAAGTGGATTGATTAAATCATCATCTAATTTAAAATTTTCTTCATCTTCATGACCTATTCGGTACGCAAATCTTTGTTCGTAAGATGTTTCTAAAAATTGAAATTTAGATAAAGCTATCATTTCTTCAATAGAACAATTAGCATTTTTATTTCTAAATCCATAAGCTAAAACCTCTTTAGATATTAAATCTATCTTTTCATCTAGATTTTTTTCCCAAGCTAAATGTATATAATACTCATTAAGATTTATATCCATTGGATTAATATCAAATTCTTTTATTGGCATTTTTATATCCTCCTGTATTTTTATAACTACATATTAACATGTATGGTGCAACAAATATGCAACATAAAATATTTTTAATTAAGTAATTTAAGCAATAAAAAATCCTTTCTATAAACAATGTAGAAAGGATTTATTAGTCTAGAATGTGTATGTTAATTGAGTCTTAGTAACATTATAGCCATAGATTGTCTTAAAATCATTTTTCATAGATATAACATTATAACCATTATCCTTCCATTTTTGACCAAGCTTAGTATTTTTTTCATAATTACCATAATCTCTAGTTTCATCATCGGCAATAAGCATGAACGCTTCAGATTTATATTTATTGTTTGTAATAGTGTAATTATGCATGCTTGTATCACCACTTGAATTACCAAATGAAAGAATAGGTTGTTTACCAATTTCTTTAGCTATTTGTGTTACTTTATTATTTTTTAAGTTTTTTAGTAATAATGTATCTGTTCTTACTAATTTATCATCTTTAGTAAATGTGTAGTCTAATGAATCTGTAGTTCCTTGATTATCCGCTTTTAATAGAACATCCATTCCGATAACATTATTTCTTTTTATATTTAATTTTTCAGAAGCAAAAGCTCTACATAATGATCTATCAGAACCACTTACAATGTAGGTAATAAAATTATATTGTTGTAGATAATTTATTACTTCAATCATTGGTAAATAAAATGCATCGCAATATTTTAAATTATTGAAGCCATCAGCGTTTCTATTTAAGAAGTTTTTGACATATGTTTCAAATTCATCAATTGTTAAGCCACTAAAAGCTTTAGCTTGTGCATTACCATGAATTAAAGCCATATCAGAAGGATATGTTCCTGTACCGTCTCCTTTAGCTCCTTCCATAATTAGATTACCAACATCTTTTAAATCATCAGATGCAGAATAGTCTTTATCGTATAAAACTCTATATGCACAAAGTAAATATTCTAGATATGTAGGGAATAATTCTCCACATAATGTACCGTCCATATCGAATACTGCGACTCTATCTTCAACAGGAATATAATTCTTTGAATCTTTATTACTGATGTCCGATACATAATTTGTTAGAGTGTTAAGCGAATCACAATCATTCCAATATTCAAATTTTTGATTATTTTTATTACAACTACTAATATTTATCAATAATAGTACAACTAAAATAAAAAATATAATTTTCTTAATCTTTTTCATAATTCACCTCATATAGAATATTTTAGCATCTTTTGTCGTATTTTGTAAGTAGTAAAAATGGCAAAAATTAAAGATTGTTAATGAATTTTGACAATAATAAAAAACAATATAAATAATACTCATTTAATTAGAATAATTAAGAAAATAGATTAAAAATATTTAAAATAGTTGTTGACAGTCTAAGAGTAAAGTGGTATACTACTTGAGCGTGCTGAAAAAGACTTCAGCTAAAGCAAAATTAGGTCTTTGAAAACTGAACAAATGACAATAAATACGAAATTAATTAAACAGTTAATTCTTTAAAAGAAATAACTTAAATGAGCAAAAAGGTGAATTTCACCAAAAATAAATTTTTTGGAGAGTTCGATCCTGGCTCAGGATTAACGCTGGCGGCATGCCTAATACATG
>Ga0247611_10002970_pt1 | contig 26069 bp, 49 predicted proteins | sample 177DNAGHGhighgp2_FD_192422 | JGI IMG/M metagenome (GOLD analysis project Ga0247611, IMG submission 192422) | Sheep rumen microbial communities from Palmerston North, Manawatu-Wanganui, New Zealand - 1770 DNA GHGhigh gp2 | ecosystem: Host-associated > Mammals > Digestive system > Stomach > Rumen... | reverse complement strand
TAGCAACTCAACTATCGCCGGGCGCAGTCCAATACCCATCACATTTAATACAAAGGAAAAACAAGATGAAAAAGAAGAAAGTAGTAATTGAGAAAGAAACACAGGAACAGAAAGAAGCTCGTTGGAAAAAGAATTTAAAGATGGCACGAAGTTTTGCTAAACAAGCAGGTGTAAAGAAAGAAAAGAAAGTAGAAAAGCAATCGGAAAAATACGATTACTAAAATTTTTTGGAGAGGTGCCAGAGCTGGTTTATTGGTCTTGACTACTAATCAAGCGGGTGTAACAGCCCCGTGGGTCCGAATCCCACCCTCTCTTTTAGGAACAAACTATGAAAATTTATCAAAACTTAGCTGTTAATGATTCAAACACATCAACACAGTATGCTCGTCAGTATGCAGCATATACCAGAGACGAAATTTTAGACTGGGCTAATCTAAAATGTTTGAGAGTTTGTGAGAAACTTGATGACAGAGTAATTTGTGTAAGAACTGGTATTCAGTGTGATAAAAAAATACAGAAGTATTTAACATTTGTATTCTATAATTACTCTGATAAAGAATATATTTTATCCAAAATAGATACAAGAGATTGCTGGTATCAGGACAATAAAAACGGCTGGATGTTCTCATATTACACCTGGGGAGATGCCTGTACATTTTTTAGAGATATGGCTTTATCCCTTGATGACCTGTATGCTAAATATGAAAAGAAATTTGAGAATACTATTGCTGAATACGATAAGTATATCAAAGATAAAATAGAGCAGCAGAAAATCTACGATATTGACACCGACGAATTTGAAGGTGAATTGCTATTTATGGCCGAGAAATATGGTTATAAATTTGAATCTGAGTTCGCTAGTAATGTGCCAACTAAAAAGAATTATCATTTTACACACCCAACAACTGGTGCTTCAATAGATTACTATGTTAAACAGGTAAAGAAATATAATTATGTTTGTTGGGAGGTATCTGCTAGTACGCCCTGGACAAAAGATTACTACTCAGTTTATGTGGATAGTTTTGAAGCCATTAAACGAATATCCGAGGGCTATATGATGATGTTCGCCCAACCATTTATAGAAACAGATTGGCGAAATTTGCCCACTTTCAAAGAAAAGTAAACAAAAATTTACACAGTTTTAAGAAAATCCTATTGACAATCAATAGGATTTTTTCTATATTATATGGTATAAAAGAGAGGTAACTATGGCAACAATTACAAATGTTAAAATGATTGATATTCGTGCTTTGGATGTGTTTATGGTTCTCACATCTGATACGAATGAATACAACTATGGAAATTGGTCGGCAAAGAAGTTGATTGAACTCTATGCTGCCGAAATCAACAAAGATTTTCAAAACAAGAAAACACCTGAACAGGTAGCGAAGCATATCGTTAAACTCTATATGAAGGACTAATTTATGTGTAAGATTTGCGACCATATTGCTACAACTCGTTCCCCATTCCAAATTACTGCTGCGTGGTCTGCTAACCAGCGTTCATCCACAATTACCACAGACCTTTCTAAATGTGAAATTGGTTTCTACAATGAAGAAACTGACAAATACGAAATGGTAGAATGGAAAGTTTGCCCTGTATGTGGCAAGCAGTTGAAGATTGAACCATGTAAAACAATGGAAGATATTGTAAAGAGGGAAGGCTAATGTATAAAAGTTCTCGTAGCGAAAACCAACTCCAGTTTGATGTAACGAATGTGAAGCTCGGACAGCTCCCAGGTGTGTTTGATTCAGTCACCAACGAGGGAGCATTTTTCAAGAATTTCTCTGATGATTGGGCAAATGGATATTGGGAAGATGGCTGGGATGTTGAACCGACCAAGGTAGCAAATACTTGGTTTGACTATTTGCGTAAGAAAACTGAAGCATGGATTAACCCTGCTTATGATACATTTGATACTGACGATGATTTTGTTTGTAGAACTGTGTATCCCGAAAATCAAAAGCGAGATGTAGCAGTTTCTGTAATTTTTGATAACACTAACGATATTATAGTCGGTTGGTTTATTGACGCTGACTAAAGGAATAAAAAACTATGGTAAATGCTTATTTGGGTATCTTTCTTAAAGATGGTGAACGAAAGACTGTAAAGTATTTGGCGGATAATCTTGAAACTGCTGAAAAAGAATTAAAAGAAATCGCAACAATACAAGGTTCGGTCCTGGAAGATGTTATGGAGGTCTAATGATTTTAGTAACTAAGTCCGAAATTGACGAATTGTGTGCTTGCTATAATCTAACAATGACTAACAACAAACCTTTTAATTCATTGGTTGGATTTGCTGTTCCTGACGATGAACATTTCTATCTCGTTATTTCCCACCCAGCATTATGTAATGATAAAGAAGATGTTATGTGGTTGAATAAAACATATAATAATTGTTATCGGGTAACTCGTTTGTTTGATAAATTTGAAGAAAAAGACGATTATGGCCGAGAAACACGAACTTTAGGCCCGAGAGAAAGAAACATTTTAAAACAAACACTATTTTCTTACACAGAATTAAAGCTTCGCCTAAACAAATTGAGTGGTGAACTTAATGATTATGTTCGCAACAAAGTAACGGACAAGAATTTGGAAGAACTAAACAAAGATTTTGAATAAAGGAGAAATAAACTATGGCAGTTAAAACTATTCACGCATTTAAGCAGTTATGCGAACGTATCATTATGAATGGTCCTGAAGACCAGAACTATTACAGTGACGAAGCACAACCAGATGTGGTTTACATTTCAAAGGCTCTCAATGATGGAGCGAATGACATTAAGTTGTGGTATTCTGTAACCGGAAACGGTCGCCCAGTATATCTCGGATATACAGGTTTAAATTATTTCCCAAATGGCTCTCTCATTGTGGATGATACAAAGCCAACGATTAAACCAAAGCCACAGTGGAATTATCCAATGAGCCATAAGCAAATTTTGGATTTGGCAAATTCTCGTTTGGCTAAGTATGGTTTATCAATGGAAAATTTCAGTTCCCAGTGGAATGATAAACATAAAAACTCAAAGATTTTAAAGCTGGAAAATATTCCTGGTTGTAAGAAACGATTCTGCTATGACCAGCCCCGATATTGTTCTGTTTGTAGCATTTCTTATGAAACTTCACCAAAGCAGGTTTTCTTTGGTTGTAATCTTGACGATGTGGATAGTGATTTTATGAAAGAAGGCAGACTGCAAGCTTCTTCTACCTATATCAAGATTCCATTGGCATTTAGACTAATTGAAGATGATTACGCAATCTTCTATGACCGCAATAAAGAACACGAATGGAATAAGTATGGTTCTATTGCGTATAATTTGCGTTTAGCTGTTTGTAGAACACCTGAAGAAATCAATGCTTGGTTTGACAAGTTTGATGCATACTACAATCGTCTCCAGGAACAGGCAAAGATTACATCCGAAGTATTTGATTATGTTAAGACTAATGGTAAACCATATAAGGACATTATGAAAACATATACAAAGCGAACCCAGCAATACAAGGATGCTCGTAAAAACTACGAAGATATGATTTTAGGACAAATTAAGAGAATTACAGCTCTTGACAAAATTAACAACGATTTCTAATAAAGGAGAATAAACTAATGGCAGCAATACTTAATGGTGGTTTCTCACCCACACAGCTCTCTCAATTATTTCAATCATTCCAAAATTCATTGGCTACAGGTCAGCCAATCAATCTCGCCCAGGTATTTGCGACTAACACAAAGCCAAAGACATATAATATGAACATCGCAGATATTGAATCTCTCACCAATACTCGTTTGGCAAAGAATGGAATGAAACTTATTGATTATACAGATAATAAGGGTGAACCATATCAGTATGATTATAAGGTAGTTAAGGGAGAGGACATTCCTAATTTCAAGAAGCAGTTCTGTTATTTTCGTGGTGGATGGGCAGGCGAATGTTTGTGTGGTCTCTCTAAGGACCCACAAAGACCAGCATTAATTTGTGCGGAAATTAATGACATTGATAGTGATTTTATGAGCGAAGGTAATCTTCAGGCATCATCTACCTATATCAAGCATCCACTCTCATTTCATTTGTTCCAAAATGGTGATTTACAGAATTTTGATATGGGTTATGCTTGTGGTGTTCCTGTAGAAGTTCTCACAACTGAAGACGAAATTAATGCTTGGTTTGATAAGTTTGATGCTATCTATCCTCGTCTCCAGGCTCAAAATACTATGGTTGCCGAGGTCTATAAGAATGTTAAAGAACTTGGTAAGCCATACAAAGATATTATGAAAACTTATCAAAAGCGAACAAATGAATACAAGGAAGCCCGTAAGAACTATGAAGAAATGATTTTAAATCAAATCAAGCGAATTACGGCTGTGGATCAGATTAACAACGATTTCTAAGGAGTAACTTATTATGGCATATTCTGTTGGTGATTTTAAGAAAATGATGAAAGATGCGTATAAAAACGCATTTGGTTATCGCGGTGCCACCGGTTTTAATATCTATCGCAGATATGCCGGTAATAAGTTTCGCTATTGTAGTGAATGTGAAGTTAACGAATTAAATGCTCCAGGTGGTTTCACTCATTGGATTCCTAAGGCTAATCCCACAGATCCAAAGAAAGTAAAATACATTGGTTTTTGGTTTGGTGTGTATATCACAGATGCTACCGGAACTAGAATGGATTTACATTATATTCATTTTATGTACGAAGATACTACTATCCTTGGTGTATGTTATGAAGATTTTGATAATCCACAAACACAACTTCAACTTAATAGTGGTATCACACCTACCACAACTCCAATGAATGTTCAGTTAAACGATTTCATACAGGCTTTTAAGTAATGAACTTATTCCAAATTAAAAATCTACTAGAGAAAGACGCAGATCTAATTAAAACCTTGGATAGTAATTCAAGTTTCCGATTTGATTGCAAACTAGAATATGAATACCTGGGACATAGTATTCTCTCAGTAGATGGTGGTTGGGTTCAGGTTGCCGGTCTAAACATTTATATAGAATATCTCGGTAAGAAAGACCTTCTCTCTAGGATAGAGATAGGAAAAGAGAGAATTCGTAATCTTATTAGAGAGAATAAAGAGAAAATAGTTGAATTTCATTTAAAACAAATGAATAAGGATTTTGAATGACCTTTGAAAGATTTAAAGAAATGGTAAAACAAGACCCTACAATTCTTGTAGTTATAGATAATCCTGAAAAATTTGTTTGTAATTACAATGATAGAGAATTGTTAACTTCTAATGGTGCAGTTGTTCTCTCGTTTAACATTAATATGCGTTATGAGTATATGAGTGAAAAAATGGCGGATTTCGTTATCCAAAATGGTAAAGAATATGTTAATCATCATATTAAATGGGATAAAGAACTTAGAGAAGCTGAGAAATTAGAAGAAATAAAGAAGGACTTTGTATGATTACTCTTGACCGAATTAGAGAACTATGTTTACAGTTTGGTTATAAACCACATGATAGAGAACCAAACGAATACCATATTGGAGAGTCTTCAGTATTCAAAGTATTACCAAATGAACCTAGCAAAAATGTAGTTTACTGGGACACTATGTATACTTTGGGAACAAGATATTCTAATACAGATTTAACTGAAGAAAAAGTAATTGAAATGATTCAAGTAAATCTAAAGGCTGTTCAAGCACACGAAGAAATGAGAAAGAAAAAATTAGAACAACGAATGTTGAGCAAAATTCAAGGAGACTTTGAATGATTACTTTGTGCCAAATTAAAGCCTTACAGAGAGAATTTGATTTAACATATACAGAAGATTTTGGTTATATCACTCTAGGCACTAAACATCCAGCTTGGGGATTAAAAGAAGGTCAACTGGCATTAGCACAGTTCTCTTATTGGGAATGTGAAAAACAATACAATTTAATCTATCTCGCTGCCGTAATTCATAGTATTCACAATGAATTTATTCTATTACCCGCTGGCTATAATGATGGTGAAACCAATACTGCCTCTATCCACGCACCACCACTCTCTTATGAACAACTGCGTATTCACCTAAAATCTCTCCTTGAAGATTTTGATTATCTCTCCCTCTATAAGAAACAACTAAAATTACAACAATCTATCTCTAATATCTCTCATGATTTTAAATAAAGACTCTCTCATACAACTATTAACCCAAAATGGGTGTGAGTATTGCCACTGCCCACCCTCTCTCACTTACAAAGATTATAGATTTCTATCCTTTAATCATTGGTTTTATGATACAGATACAGATTTTAGATTACATACACAACTCACTAAAACACTCATGACTAATCACGGTATAAGATGTAAGTATACAAATACCTCTCCTGAGTTTATTCTCTCTCATTTAGAGAAATTCAAAATGTGGGTAGATAGGCTCTCTCTCAAAGAAAAACAAGAAAAACTCTCTAAAATGGTTGACAAAATTCAAGAGGACTTCTAAATGCTTATCCCTTATTCTAAATTAGACTATGTAAGAACTTTGTTCACGAAATTGGGTATTAAAAATACCAATTATGGAGTATTTGAAGAATTTTATATCTCCCGCCCGCACTTGGCAAACTTAGTCATAGCCGAACTGCAAAAAGATGTTCCCGGCTTTGCGATATTTTTCTTTAAAATCTATATCAAAAACAATACACTGTATAATGATAGAAATGATAAAATCCTTATAGATAATATCTCAGATCTAATCTCTATACTTGACTATAATTCTATAATTCTTAAAGAGTACACTCAAATACTAGAAATTAAAAACATTAAGAAGGATTTCTTATGACCTATACAGAATCACAAATCCGTTCTCTATGTGGATATTACCCAGATCTATTGTTATATAGAACCAGTGGTATATTCATATTGCTAAACCATCCATTATTTGATACCCGTTATATTACTTGGTTATTTCCTGTATCTAATAAACGATATAAGATACATGCTATGGCTGACCATTTTATATTCACTAATAAGATAATATCCTGTGAATATAGTATGTTATCTTCTTATAACCCACAATTAAATTATGACTATACTTTTAGTTATCAACCAAATAATCTAAATGAATATCTAAAATACTTCCACCAACAATTACCATTAATGGAAAAAGAATATAAGAAATTCTGTATGGAATGTAATTTAGATAAAATAAATGGGGATTTTGTATAAACTGGGAAATTATCCCTATATGGTATTTATTAGCAAAAAACTGTGGTGAAACCACGAACTTTGCTATTGAACCAGTGTTTGACCCACTTTGCACGGTTTGTTGCAGTAAATAAAAAAATTTTTTGAAAAAAGAAAATATTTACAAGTAAAGGATAAATTTATATATTATTTGTTATGGCAAAGTTATTAGGAATACAGTATTTGGATTATGATATAGCAAATAAGTATGTTGACATGTACAACAACATAGTTAAGGCTAATCAGGATTTTGAAAGTGAAAAGAAGGAAATAGAATTAGATTCATTTTGTAGCATTTACAATAAGTTTAGTAAGGAATGGACTGATTTAATTTATTTAATCAGTTATGAAGAAGATGGGGAATATCATAATTTAATCAGTTATGTAGATAATGATGATGGATATAGAAGTTATGTAAAGACCATAGAATTAGCAGGATTAGGACAACCATTATTAAAGCAGTTTGAATATGAAGTAGATATATTAAGAAATGTAAGTGGTGAACATGAAATAAATTATGATATTTTGATACAGTATGAGGGTAAGAATATATTTGAATGTTACACAGATAACAGTGATAATTATTATCCAGTAGGGAATATAGAATATCATGGATTTCAATAATTTAATAGAAAAAGAACAGTTATTACATTTTAAATGTTTTTATCATTTTGATAAATATAGCCCAGTTATCATGTATGAAAAGGGTAATCCATTATTGATACATGTTCGTAGGGAAATAAAACTGCGAGAATATAATGAAATTGATGATAGTGTATTTGATGTAATGTTTAGGGAATCCGCAGATTTAGAACAACGATTGAACACATTACGAGAACAATGGGAGAATATATTATTATACTTTAAACAACTAAAAATGGAAAATCAACTACAACAACTGGAGAAAGATTTTGAATAAATACGGATTAGACATAAGTAATACTAAAAAGATAGTAATGGATAATATAGCCAAAATTGAAGCAGTTAGTTCATATTTTGATAAAATTGAAAATCCATTTACTAAAACTTCATTAGTTATAGAAAGTAGCCTTGGAATGAATGGTAAGATTGATGGAAGACCTAAGATATATTCTGTATTGGTTATAAGAGATTATAATTATAAGTTAAACATGAGGTTTACATTCCGATACAGTTTAGCAAGAAAGAGTTGGAAGTTTGGTGATTTTGAAATAAATTATAGTAGAAATTGGTGGAACGCAAAGCCCGAAGATGAAATATATAAAGAATTATGGCAAAAGGTTAAAGATTTTGATTTTGAAGGATTGTTTAAGAAAAAGAATTTACAAGAATGTTGGAATATACTAGCTGAATGTATTACCGGTGTGAAAGGTGAAGAAGAATTAAGTTTATTCCATAAAAATCTTATAAATGCTAGTGCCACAGATAAAATCAAAGGAGATTTCTAATGACTTGGGATGAAGCAGTAGAAGCATTTGCCAAATATGATATAGATATTAAAAAATATCGTAATGGTAAATTGAAATTTAAGGATATATCACGAACTAAACAGTATTTTAAGAGAAGACCGGAATATCCAGTATTTGAGTATAATGAAGCAACATATAATGGAACATTAACCAAGAATAATTTTTATATTGATTATAACACAAGAACTAAAGGTGATTTCTTATATTATCAACCCGCAGATTTTGGTGAATTATCAGATTGGGAAATGGATGATTTTTTGAAGTCAAAGGGTAATCCTACACGATATTTTAGAACATGGCATGGCAAGAAGATTGCTATAAATGGAAAAGAACAATTAGAATGGGCTTTGAAGGATTTCTTTAATAGATTGGAAACTATGAATAAACTGACTACAAATGAAGATTTGATGCAGATTAAGAAGGATTTCCAAGAACAGACTGATGAATTGGAAAGAATTACCCAGAACATAAAGAATTTAAAGACTAAATACAAACATATATTTAAAACACAAGCCGGTATAAATGCCGATTTTTAAGGAGAAAAATATGGAAGATATAAAGGAAAAACTACTAATCGCAGTTCAAGACGGTGCTATTGATGGTGCAGATGTGGTTGAAAAACTATTAGCATACATTGATGGTGATACAGTCCAGGATATTGTGGATTCCGAAGGTTGGGATGAAGCATGTGGGATTGGTATTAGTGAATCTAGTGATGACGAATACTAATGTAAAGAAAATTTTACATAGAATGGGTTGACAAAACCCATTCTTTTTTCTATAATATAGTGTAGAACTTCAAAATAAGGACAAAAAACTATGAAAAATATGAGATTTATTCCACTTAACGATATTCTTGAATTGCTTACTGGTAAGTCAACGGAATTTCCTAATTGTTTTTATGAACAGTTAGACCCTGAAATGCGAGAACCTAAGTATGTTCCAGCTGAAAAGGCTAATGCTTGTTGGGCAAATGGTATTCCACAGTATCAAGAACCCAAGTGGAATGGTGATAAGGCTTTTGAATTGGCAAATGACATTAAGGCTCGTAGAGCAAAGATTGAAGAAATCAAGGCAGCTCAACAGGCAGAATTGGAACGTGAACAGAAAGCACTGGAAGAAGCAGAAAAGCAGTATCACGATGAACTTTCCCATATCCGATATGTTGGTGATGACAAGCAGTTGGAGCTTTTGATTCCCCGCGAAAAGATGTTCCAGTTGGTTAAGGGATTGACAGATGTAATTAACGGGAATAAGGAAGCAAAGTCTTATAAGGTCAAGATTACTCTTTAATCTTGGCTTTTTATGCAGTTCTTAATGAAACAAAATAAAGAAGTGAAACCATTGACAAGTGTAAACTAATAATTTACATTTACAATGTTAAACAATTTAACTATATGGAGAAAAAACTATGAATACAAATTCAACAAAATCCGCCTCTAAGGCACCAATGAGCAACCGTGAAATTCTCGGTATGAAGCTCAAGAACATTGTTTCTACTAACAAGCAGTCCATTGAAAAGGTTGGCGAAAACGCCTGGCGTTTCAAGGATGTTGAAGTAGATAACAAGGTAAATGATTATCTTGTTCGTTTGGAAGCAAAGACTGGTAAGTCAGGCAAGACATTCAAGAAGCGTAATCTTTATCGTATCGTTGATGGTGCGGAACAGAAGGTTGAATTGGGTGAATTTAAGAAGGAATATCTTTATAAGATTGTTTCCGGTTTGACTAGCACCGCAGCTCCTCGTGAAAAGCTCGCAAAGTGGGATGCTGATTCCGGTCATAAGATTTGTGAATACATCAAGACCCACCAGGACGAATTTAAGACTGTTGATGGTGTAACCACAGGTAAGATTCCCGAAATTGGTGAAATCAAGTACATTGCTGGTCATCTCAAGGCTATGAAGAATGGGCACAAGCGTTTGTTTGGTCGCAAGCTCTATGTGAATGGCGAAATCCACTCCGAAGGTGGTAGTTTGCATCGCATTGACCGTGCTATCAACGCAAAGAAGCGTGGTCGCAAGCCTGCCGTCAAGACTGAAAATAAGTAAATTACAGAGCCGCTAACCCCGGTTTGGGTTAAAGGGTAGTAGAAAAAACACTACTACCCTTTTTTCTTTCAAAGGATTTAATATGATTGTAGAATATAATGGTGATAAGTTCCAAGTAATGTTCTTTCATAAGAATAAAGAATGTAAATGTGAAATTTGGTTAATGAGTAATCTTCCAACCAATGAATTAGAATATGTGCATCAAAAGTCTAAAATTCGTGGTTGTGAATCAAAGAAACACCCAGATACCATTTCTAAATTGTTATTAGCAAAGACAGTAGCCAAGTGTGCTGATGAAGATAATTACATTTATGCGTATGGTCGTGCATTATCCTTGAAACGAGCCTTACGAGTACTTATTGATGAATCTTACAATACTACCAGTGTGGAACATGTAGACCGAATTATCAAGTTCAATAATGAAATGTTTAAGAAATTCATGCATGAATTGAAGGTACAATGCCCACACGGGGTAGAAGCCGCAGAGAAGTTACAATCTTTGAAGGGTTATAATTTAAACGAAGATAATATGTGTTAGACATTCCCATACGGGAATCTCCGTCATGAACCGGTGCTGCAGATGTGCTGCTCACCGGTTCTTTTTTATTGGATAAATAGTAAAAATGAGGTTAATATGAGTTTTGATAAAAAAGCATACATGAAAGAATACAGAAAGAAGCATAGAAAAGAAATGGTAGAATATCAAACCAAATATGCTAATAAACCTGAAAATGTAGAAAAAATTAAAGAATATAAACGAAATCACATGAAAGAATATCGTGAGAAAACTGGTATTACTAAACACAGACCACAATCAGATGTAAACATAAGAAAGATTAAATCGTGCAGTTACATGTATGTTAAGTATCATTTTGAAAAATATAATGGTAAAATACACCAAATCCATCATTGTTATGGTTTGGAAAAGACAAGTTTTGTTGTATTATATAAACAAGACCACAAAGAATTACATAAAAAATTTGGGCATTTAAACGAAAATTGTTTAATTTCAAACAAAGAAGTATCAGATTTTATCTATTCAGTTCCCCATTTATTAATTAAAGATGGTGAAATAATTGAAAATACTATAATGTAAACTTCTTTTTACCTAAAAATGCTAAAAAATGGTTGACAAACACATTAAAATTTAGTATTTTTGTTTATGTGATTGAGAGAATTAGTGGTTCGCTCTCAAATCAACCAACAACGAAACCACATCACTTTAGGGAGATTAGTATGAAGGAAGATAGTCCGCCGCTCAATTAATTATGGTCATTAGTTTCCGGGTCGCAATAGAATGCGGGACCAAACGCCGGGCGGAAACGAGTGGGATAGCAACCCTACCATAGTACACAAAGATACACGAGTTTGGCACGGGGCCCTTCGCAAAGGCCCCACTGGAGTTCTTTGGTCTATCTTAACATGGATTAGGATATACCACAGAACTTAAGAATGATTGCGTGTCTGATCGTTCAAGTATAGGACTCCGCAGTGCGCGGCAATATTGGGAGTAAAGCCCAACAAGACTAAAACGCAAACATTCAATGGGATTACATAACAGTGGACGCATTGATATGATAATCCCAGCGCTCTTGAATCTCGTAGCATAACTCTAGTGCAGCAGAATACCAAGCTGACGATGGTGGTGAGAATCCCCCGAGATTTATCTTTGAATCGCATAGCCGGTAGCCCGGTGTGGAATGTTGGAAATCCACGATAAACCAACAAAAAATTTGATTGTTGTTACCTCCTTAACCGCTCCCTGAGATTACATCAACGGGAGCATTTTTGTTTATAAAATTTTACATAAAAATATGCAGTTTACCATTGACAAATAACGCAGTTTAAACTATATTTGTATATGTAAACAATAAAACAAGAGGTAACACTATGATTAACAACACCGCTCTCTACAATCTCGCCAACTATGAAACCCTCCATGCTGAATGGGAAAAAGATGTTGAATCTTGTAGGGACCTTTGTGTAAATACTTGCCACATTCTTTTTGAATTTCTTGATGCAGAACATAATAAGAATAATGATACCGACTATCATGTTTCCGATATGTGGGATGCCGAATTTGACCGAGTTCATCGTGAAAACTGGGTAACACCCGTTATCCTGCTCAACAATGAAATGTTTAGAAAGAGCCATAACCCGAATGTGAATCACCTTGTGGAAGCAGGTTTGAATGGCCTTCGTGGTTATCTCACCATTCCGCCGGAAGATGACCAGGACCGCAAAGAAATCCTGGAATACATTGAAAAGATGCAGCCTATTATGGAAAACTATAAGATTGCTATGAATGATTTGAAGAAGCGAATGAAAACTGCGATTAAGAACATTTAAGGGAGAACAAAATGAATAAACTTCAATTACTCATTAAAGCATATAACAATAACATTAAGTATATGCGTGAACTATGGATTAACTTTTTAGAAGCCTCAACAGGCATGGAATTTGTTGATAAGTCAACTATGTATCGTGATTTGGTTGAAGGTAGAGCTGCAGATAATCTTTGGTTTATGATGTCTAATGAATATGATAAGGTTCGTGAAGAATGGAAAAAAGAATGGTGGAAACTGTATAATTCTTGTTGTTCCTACAAGGCACCAGATGAAGAATATAAGGTACCTATAAATTTCGTTGATAAGAATACAGAAGAAGAACAGATTGAGTTCTTTATCAAAACAATAGAATTCTTTGAACGATGGATTAACAAACTTAAAGAATTGACTACTCAACATTCTATTATTGTAAAATCTACATTACATACTTTAGATATGGCACTATTGACAAAAGGTTAAACATTAACTATATTCTTTCTAAAAAGAGGTTATTATATGACGATTTATTTTGATATGGATGGGGTTCTTTGTGATTTTGAAGCCCGTTGTGATGAACTTGATTGTTGGAAGCCTGACATTCACAAGTGTAACTGGAAGAAAATGGAAGAAATCGGTAAATCTTTTTGGGCCGATATGAACCCTATTCAACAGGGATTAGACCTTATTAACCAACTGGCTAAACTCGGTTATGATGTTGGTATCTTTTCTGCAGTTCATCTTGATTGTGGTAAAGAAGGTAAGAGAGAATGGTTGGCAAAGTATCTCCCCAATATCCCCAAGAAGAACATTATCATTGTTCGTAATGGCAATATGAAACATAAGTTTGCTATTAAGGACTCTATTCTAGTAGATGATAAGCCCGAGAATGTAGCCAATTATAAGATGGTTGGTGAGAAAGCTGTGCTATTTACCAAAGATACGCAGCTTAATGATATATTAGATGTTATTGGCTAAGTACTTGGCAGTAATTGACGTTCACTGCCCAGTCACCCATTAACTAATACGGTTCTCATTATCTAACCTTATATGCCCAGGAAATATACATGACTGTTAAAGAAACGTATCAATATCTTATACAGAAATACGATTTAAAAGAATATGATGCATTAGGTACTGCTGTGCCTAAATCTACTCAAATTCTATTCTCAGGCTATCTTATTTCTTTAGATGATAATAATATCAAAGTAGCACAAGATATTGATTACGAACAAGCTCATATCTATTTCTGTTATTCTTATACTTATAATCCTGATGATGTTTCTATTATAGAAAAACAAATTGAATATGTTCTACAACGAGTAAATGATAAAGAAAAAATCCTTAAACAACTTAATAATGATAAACAAATAGAAGAATTAAATAAGGACTTCTCATGATTGAATCTATTAAAAAACTATTACTTAAATATGATGCCGAATATGATGAACATTATGGTTATTATATCTTCTCTACTACCTATGAAACTAATGGTGCCTTACTCTGGTTCTATCAAGAACAAACTGTTCAAATAGCAGAAACTGTTTATGTACAAAATTATGATACTATTTCCTATTCAGGTGTAATTTCTTATGATTTAACTCAACATAATCTCCTTGATATTATTGAGAAACAATTAAATCTACTTCGTAATCAATTCTTTAATTCTATTAAAGAAATTAAGAATCATCAAATGAAAATCAAAATTAAATCCGCTAATTCCGATTTCAAATAACTATTACCTCTCTATGGGACCTGGTCTTTGACTATGGTCCCTCTCTTTTTATAGTCATCTTTAGTCATGCAGTTTAACACCCAAAAAACTGTATGTCAAGAATTCCAACATATATTATGGCTAGAAACATGTCAAATCTGGGACACCCAAAATAGCCCAAAAATGACCCATTTTCGCCCATATTTGGTCGCAGGATGGTTTTAAATTTTTCCTAAAATTTGTATTAAGAGGCATATATGGGTATATGGCTATGGGTGGTAGCACCCAAGCTCTATCAACTGTGTGCGGCAGCTCCTTCTCATAGTCAGTAAAAAAATAAGGACTTTCCCCAAAAACCCCAGTCCGCAGGAAATGGTCGGTCGGAATCTATACAGTTCTTTATTTTTCTATATGGCATATCTCAAAAAAAAATCTGCGCTTCTAAAAACACATATTTTCTGTGGGAAATGGTCAGTTGGAAATATGGGATAAGTATATAAAAGTTTACATATATGGGCTAGAAAAAAATACAGCGCTGCAAAAATTGTGTGTTTTTCTTGGAAATGGTCAGTTATGTAAAGAAACATTTACATATAATTTACAGTTCTATATTGACAAAATGGGTAAAAATTACTATATTAATGGTATAGAAATAAGAGAGGTAACAATGGCTACTAGAACATATCACGAAACAGAATACACCAACACGATTGCTGAAGTTAAGAAACATTTTAAGAAGGTATGTAAGAAAGAAGGATGGTTGGTATCATTCTTTATTTGGTGTGAGGGTGATATTGATTTCAAAGATACTATGATGGATGTTGATATTGTAACTGATATTAAAGACCAAAATGGTAGATATATTGGAGTTCATTTCTGTTATCAGCCGAAGGGTAGTAGTTCCTATTTTAAATTCCATAAAGAAATGAAGAAAGACCAGTGTAATTATAGAAACGAATTTAGTTTTACATTGGGCAAGAAGTTCAACATGATGGATGAAAATGTTGGAAAGGTTCTTCGTGAATACATTGAAAAGCGAGTTGGTCAGGTTTGTTTGAAGATTAAGCAGCGGAAGATTGAGAATGAATTGAACAAAATTGATAATGGTGATTTCATTGGTAAACTGGAAGAATTTGGTGAAGTTTGGGTTGACGATAAGAAGATTAACAATTACAGTGTTGCGGGTTGCGATATTGAAAAGGTGAAAGATATTTGGAAGGTTCGCATTTGTGGTTTGGGTTATGCGTATTACAAATGTAAAGATTTGGATGAAGTTTACGAATTGATTAAGTGGTATATGAGTATGCCGGTTAAGATGTGTGGGAAGTTCTAATATGGCAAAAGTTTATAAGAAACAATTTAAACGATTTATGTTGGCACTAAACAAGGTGTTAGCAGGAGAGAACGCATATCACCGGGTTAGCAAAGATTGTAATGAATATGAAAGTTATACGTTCCGTTATTATTGGGAAGAAAACCACGAATGGGATGGTGGGCATTTTAACCAGGTTGAATATAAATGTTGGTATGATTCGGATAAGGGAACCTTGAATATTCAGTATGAATTTTGGTGGAAGGTCAAATGGAAAGAATTTGTATTTTACAGAGAAATTCCAGTAAATTATATTCTGTTTGACGAAAAGAAATTTTTGAATATGGTATTTCCGTTTACCAATAGAACTGATTATCCTAATCAAATGGAAACTGAATTTGATTTCCAGTTGGATTCTTGGATTAAGAAGCAGGTAATGGAACAGGAAATGATGAACTCTATTGATAAGGATTTTAACTAGATAATGAAACACGATGAATTAGTACATTTGTTAGAAACCAAGTATGGATTGAAAGCTCACCTTCTCACATATATGGAAGATGGTAGTTGCGAATTTAATTTTGATAGAAAATATATTGATAAGGATAGTTGTAGTTTTGCGAAGTTTTATAAAAAACTAAACAACAATTCATCATGGAATTTTAATACTGCAGTAAATAGAAAATATAATCCAGATGCGATTGAAGCCAATGTTACTATTGGTAATTTGAGATATAATTGGGATGAAATAGATGGCGAGATTGATATTACAGAAGAAGATATTGAATTACGCTGGCAAATGTTGAATAAAAGTTATGACGAATTTTTAGATAGAGTTTCTAAATTGCCACATATCGGTCATTTTGAAGTAACACATAAAGAAAAACAGAAAATTTATTCAGCAATTAAGTTGTATGATTATATGGTAGAAAATCCTGATAATGTAATCGCAAAGAAATATATTAAAGATATACTTGTTAATCATCCAATGGAAGATTCTGTTTATATTTACACTTATGTTATTGAACCATTGAGAACAAAATTTTGTTCAAGCACATTTATGAGAACAATTATTCTTGCCGGTGATGTAGAAGATATTCATGCTGAAGGTATGAAAATGAAGAATCTATTTACAAGCATTATACAATGGTCGGTAGATTATGCAGGTTATGTTATGATAAATGGTGAAAAATTTGAATGTGATTATCAGCCGATTGAAGTTAAAGATTACATTCTTAAACATTCAAAAGAATTTGAAGAACCAGATTACAATAAGATAATGAAAGAATATCAACAGAAACTAATGTTAAACCAAATAGAAAAGGAGTTTGAATAATGGAATACATCAAATGCGAAAAAATGTTTAGGCGCAGTCATACCGGTGTCCGAACATACTGGAGTTTGGTATGTGAAGCACTCTATCGTTTCGGAGATATGACAAAGAATGAAATCATTGATAAGATTGGTTATTGTAGTAGCCAGTCTCAGGTGTGGTCAAGTTTGAAACATTATGGATTTGTTGAACGAGTAAAGGGAACGTGGAAACTCCGATTGACTGATTATGGTAAAAGACGATTAAAGAATTTGGCTGAATCCGAAGGCATTGATTTTGAACACAAACTAGAAGGTGAAGCCTGGCGAAAGCTCTGTATGAACCAAATGGAAATTCATGAAATGAAGAAGGATTTTTAGTGAAATTTCGTAATACAAATGAAGTTGTGGATTTTTTGAAAAAGACATATCCACAACTAACAACAGATGGTGTAAATTTTTTCTACAATAATATCCTGGTATTCCATGAAGGGATTCGTAAAGTTATATTTTTTACACCGATAATTGGACCTGCCTATCGTGGAATTACATCTACGATGGGTAAGGAAGTTTCAATGCCTGTTGCTGAAGAATTTATACGAAAGAAGATAAACAAATTCATGAACAGTTATGTGTATTGTGAAAGAATGTTAAAACTCCAAAAGCAGAATAAACTCTTAAAAGAATTAAAGGAAGATTTCTAATGAAGCCTCTTGTAAAAGATAATGATATAACAGAAGTCTTGAAATATGTTTGTAGTCTTACTGGATTGGAATATCAGGAAGAAACAGATGATTACTATGAACGAGCCTATTACGATTACACACCGACTACACGAATTGCTATTGTGAATGATGGTACACACCAGTTAAAAGTCAATTTTAAATTGGGTAATGAAGATTTGGTTTACAAATATGACTGTTCCGAATGGGAGGTCAAAGAACTGGTTGCTCAGATTGGAGCATACCAAAAACAAGTTAAAGCATTTTTTGAAGATATTGAATTGAATAAAATCAAGGAAGATTTCAAATGACTTTTGCTGAAATGAACAAATTAGGACATGAACTCGGTTGTAAGGTTTTGACCCATATTGACGATAAAGGGGATTTCTTTTTCAGGATTTGTTATGACAATACCTGTTGTGTATCAGAACACAATTTTTTGATTTATAAATTTGTTGGTAAAACAATAACATATACTTCTAACATTCTTGTAAAAGAGAAGGAACCTTATTCTTTGGATTATACAATTACAGAACACGATTTTAGATTGGCTGTTACTTCGTTAATCATAGCAACAAAAGAATATCAAGAATATGTTAAACTGAAACAGGCTAACGAGGATTTTGAATGATTAAAATGGATGGAAGTGATTTTATCACAATAGGCGAACAATATGGATTAAAACCATATTGGGCAGATGATTGCTGGTATTTGTTATTAGAAGATGGAAAACATTATATCGCATATTGTGCTGAAGATGATGATAAGAAAATAAAGTTTTTCGCTTGTGCGAAAGATTTTAAGTACAATGAAAATATAGATTCAGTTACTGCCAATAATGTTGAAATTATTAAAGACGATGAAGAATTTGTATCAAGTTTAAAGAAAGCATTAAAATTATATAAAAAGGCTATATTACAGCATAAGATAGATTTAAACAATGAAGAACTGGAAAAGATTAAGAAGGATTTTCAATGAAAGCAAGGGAAATTATAAAAATTGCGAAAATGCACGGTTGTGTTATTGATTGTGAAGGCTATCAAAACGCATTTTACAAAATGACTTTCAATAATCGTATTCTTGCTTCAGTTTCAAGTCCGAATGTTTATTTTTATGATTGGAGATATTACGATAATGATTTGATAAATAGTGCTTCAATTAGACTGCTTAAATCTGGTGAAATTGAAATTACAGAAGCAGAACTGAATAAATGGTTTAATCATAATCTTAAACTGTTAAAAGCCGAAAGGTCATATAACCAGATAAAAGAAATACAAAAAGATTTCACATAGAATTGCTAACTAACCTTAAAAAATCTATATTAGACTTATGAATTTGACCCATATTAAAGATATATGTAAGAAACACTATTTAATTGAAGAACAGTTTCCAAATTCAATTTTATTGTATATGAAGAAAGAGGATTGCCAAGGTTGCCCAGGACAGATACCAGATTCTAATTGTGAAATTTTTGATATACGAAAGAAAAATGATGAATGGGAAGTTTGGAGTTTTTTAGATAAAATATCAAATGAAGGAACTAGAATTTATACTTTGTGTTTCGGAGCAGAAATTGATATGGATGAAATTTGTGTAAAGATTGACAAACGAATTAAAGAACTTCGTGAGATAAACAATTTAAACAAAATAGAAAATGACTTTAAATGAGAAAGAATTTATAGCATTGGGTGAAAAATATGGATTAAAAATCCATTCCAAAGCTCATTTAAATAAAAGTCTTTATTATTGGTATGATTTCCCAGGTGAATGTAATGGAGAATTCTTTTTTATTGAATATGAAGTTCAAACTGGTATAGTAATGTATGCCGAATCTTTCAGTTGGAATCCATACGCAAAGAGAATAATTGGGTCTAAACTAAATGAAACCCAAATGACCGTAGAAGAACTTGAAAAGATTATAGTTAAATCTATTAAACTATACAAAGAAAAATTATTCAAATATGAACTGAGAAGGGTTAAAAGAGATTTTGCTTAAATTTGAACAAATACATCATATATTGGTGGATGAATATGGTTTGATGTATCAAAAGAGCGAATACTCAGACCAGCATTTGTATTATATTGATTCACGAATTTTTGCGGAAAATCAAAAAGAACAGTTAGAAACTGAACGCGGTAATTTTCTAGTGTTCCAAGGATTTAATTCTAAAACACCAAAGAAAGATTCATTTATCCTAATCTTTAATGTGTTAGCCGAAGAACTTGGAAAATACTATTTGGATTGTTGGGGTGGAACATTTGATAATTGTGAAACGAATAGTGAAGGTCAAAGCTGGATTGATGTTTTGACTGAAAACGAATTACGAAAAATGGTTGCTAATACTATACACTCAGTTAAAATGGTAGAAAACGAAAATGAACTTAAAAAAATTGAATCTGACTTTGGATAATTTAGACGATTACAATGAAGATGCTCGTTTAAAAATTGTTCGTGCGATTGCTGCACAATATGGTTTTCAAGAACGAGTAATAGAAGTAGATAGTGATAATCTATTTAATGTTGGAGATACTTGGTGTTTCTATATGAGTGGTGTTGATTGTGAACATTACCACTGGATTATGAAATATGATATTAAGCAGACCAATGTTGAAATTGTATCTTCATTGAAAATTTCTAACAACATAATTTTCCCAGATAAAATTTCACAACTTTCTTGCTTTGATAATATAGACCAAACTATAAAGAATGTTCTAAAATTAAAAAGACAATTACAAGAACAGGTGGCTAAAAACAAACTTCAAGAGGATTTCAAATGATAGAAAACTGTTTAAAAATAAACTATGACTATGCCAAGAAAATAGATGCCATATTAAAGAAATATGGTATTGAATACAGTTATACCGATTACATTAAAAAAATAGAAAACCGATACAATGATATGAATGAATTCAAAGAATATGATGCTGACCGATATATTACTTGGGATAACTGTAAGAAATGGAAAGAAAAATACAAATCATTGAAATGTTTTAAAAATGATAAAACAGATTATGAGAGAGCCATTATTGCAATGGAAGGGATTTTCATTCGTGACATTTATGTACCAAAAGACCCAGCATTTAATGTATATAATAAAGATATTGAATGGGGAGTTGAATATCCTAATACATTGGAAGAAATTGACCAGTATTTAAATACCATTCAAGAAAATTTAGATGCCATTTTAAAGTTTCGTAATAATAAAGATTTCCAATCTTTAAAAAAGCAGATGGAAAAAGAAGAAAAAGATTTCAAACTTATTATGGATGAACATAATAATAAACTTGAAAAAATCCGTAAACAAATGGAAAAACTATTTGAAGCTCAAAATGATTTCTAATAAATATAATCCTATTATGGAGAATGTGATATGAAATATGAAAAGTTAAATAGAATCCCAGCAAAAAGAACAATTTGGCCCGAAAATACTGTAGTAGATTTTGAAGCATACGAAACAAAATCTGCTGATGCAGCCTTTGACGAATTGGTTAAATGGTATACTGATGCCAAGAATTTATCCGAAAAGTTAGCAAAAGAACTTTCCGATACCAAAGATATTTTGGCAAAAACAATTCAAGAAAATTCCAAAGCAGTTTCGGATGCTACAACTGAAGCAGTTCAAAATAAGGCAGAAGCAGATAAGTTGTCCTGGAAGAATCAAGAATTGGAAAATCAGTTGAATGAAACCAAGAAAACATTGAATGAAACCAATGCTCGTTTGGTTGCTACACAAACTGACTTTAATGCTATGGTAAATAGAATTAACAATAGCACAGACCAAAACAACAATTTGCAGGCACAGATAAAAGATTTGTTGGATGAAAATACCAAGCTCAAGAATGATTTGGTAGCCCAGCAAAATACTAACAAGTCATTAGACGAAAACTATAATAAGGCATTGAACCAACTAGCAGAAGTAGAGAAAACTATGGGGAGCATTACTGAGTTAATTTCATTCTACAAAGAATGGAAGAAAAACTCATAATGAATAACTAATGAGAAAAGACGTACAAAATTTCATTGACAGAGTTTTTACAAGAAATTTCCGTTTTTTGGATGTTAATCTAAAATGTGCTGATTTGGAAAACATAACTCTAATTTATGTTCATAAAGAACTTTGTTTTAATGGCGAAAGTAAAAAAAGAGGATTTTATTTTCTTCCAAACTATAATTCTAAATCTAAAGCTGGTGAATACTTAGTTTGTAATTGGAGACGCAAGAAAAAACAAATTAAGAGAATATATGTTAAGATACTGAGAAAGCACAAATGTAGAGATATAAGATTCTGTAAACTCAATCCGAAGTATTGTGAAAACTCATTAGCAGCTATGAAAGAAGTGGATAATATGCTAGGGAAAATGTACAAACAACATTTAGCAGAAACTAACTTAAATAAGGTCAATGAAGATTTTGTATGAGAAAAGAAATTAAAGACTATTTAAATCAAAAACTGGATAAAGACAAGAAAATCTATTTTAGAAATCTATTTCTAAAGTATCATAATGTAGATGGTAAATATCGTAAAGGTTTTACTATCTTTCTTGATACCAGAACAGAATCAGCACAGTCTCTTTATCGTGATAAAAATAACCATAAAATCATTAACCGAATGATTGAGAAAGCAGAAAAGAAACTCAATTATAAGGGTACAATTTCCTGGAAAAAAGCCCAAATTAGTGATTTTGAGAACATTTGGGGTGTAGCTGGCAAAATTGACGATTTAATTGATATTAGATACAAACGAATAAAAGAGCGAGAATTGCTTAATAAAGCGAATGACGATTTTTTATAAATACTATAAACAAATTAGTTTATAGGAGTTTTACAATGCTTAATGAAAGTTTGTTATCAGATATAGATTGGATGGTTGATGAATACATTGAAAACAACCCAAAAGGTGATACCCAAGGTTGTTGGTTTTATGTATCAAAGCAGTTGGGTAAATTTGACGATTTAGACCAAGAAAGAGCTGCATTTAAGGCTGTTAAGTCTGCTTATTTGACAAAGACGGGCAGAGCTGACGAATTAGAAGAAGCTATGAAAATCGTCAAGGCTTTTGGCTATAAGATAATCAAAGAAGCTGAAGGTGATGATACCGATGGTGATGAACCTGAAGAAGTTGAAGATGAACCAACTGAAGACCCATTGGAAGATGAATCTGACGAAATCAAGACAATGGTTCGTGAACTTGCCGACTACACAGGTAATGATTATGCCGATGCTGAAGTAGAATACAACGAAGGCCCAGGTTCATTAGCTGTTCAAGTTACATTCGGTAATGAAGAATACTATTGCTATGAAGATTATGACGAAGCAGAAGAAGCCGCTCAGGAAGATTGTAAGGAACTCTTTGACGATATCGGTATTGAAGGTATTCGTTTTGAAAACATTGGCGGTATTGAAAAATTCGTTGACGAAAGTTGGTTTGATGATGCCAAGAAAGAAGATGCTGAATACTATGTATCTGATATTCACGAAAGTGAACCTGAAAGATACCAAGAAGAATTTGGCGATGTTGACGAAGATGAAGCAGTAGAAAAATATCTTGATGGTTATTATGATGGTGAATCCATTCAGTGGTATATTGACAACTTCGGTAAGAAACAATTTACTGAAATTGTTAAGAAAAACAACTTGATTAACCTTGATAAACTTGCTGAAGCAATAGTAGACGCAGATGGTCCTGCTAATTCTTTGGCTCGTTATGATGGCGATGAAATTTCACTTGATTGCGGATATTACTGCTATCGCACAAACTAATTAAATCTTACATATAAATTTTTAGAAGTTCCCAAAACCAAAAATTTTGGGAACTTTTTTTGTATATTGCTATATTTTAGATTATGGAAAAATATAAATTCAATTTAACACAATTACTACTAAAATTCAATATGATGGGCTTTGATTGCCTAAATTTGGATTTTAAGAAAGACGATTGGAACGAATTATTTTATAATAGTTCTATGTGGTCTAAATCTGATAAACGCAACAAATACTACTATGATTTAACTTTAAAGGTTAAATTGGTGGGTGACAATATAATCCTTAGATACCCAGGTAGTGATACTGTTTTAAAGACAGATTTTGACAATTTGATTGATGCGATAGATACAGGTAGATTTGAAACACTTATACATAAAAAGCAAGCGATTGATGATAAAATTCAAGAAGCAAAAACAGATTTTGAATAAGGAAAAATATGCAGTCAAATAAAAAAGATTTACTTGAATTGATGAAATGTAAACCATATCTAACAACAGACGATATGAAATCATTGAAGTTGAAGCCTGAAACTCTAAAAGACTTTTGTGACGAATTTGGTTTCAAAATCAGTATGTTAAAGTATGGCAACGAAGAATATAGATTCTTTAACAAAGATGGTGTAATGGTTAAAGACTACACCAAACTAGAAGTTACAGACAATGGTTATTGGAAGTTCTCCACACAAACTAGATGTCAGGAAGATTTGGATAAACTATACAAACGAATTTGTGCTGATGCTAGAAAGCGTGGATTGGTAAAGAATAACATTGGTGTATGCCAAGAAAAGATTGAAGATTATAGATTGACCCAATACACCGAAGAAGCTCGTTTCCCTGATTTCACATTCAAACAGAAATACAAAAGACCAAAAGAAAGAAATGCTAAGTCATGGAACTATTGGGATAACTGGCGTGATATGCCAGAGTTTATCTTTGACTTCAAGCCATATTCTTACACAAAAATCCAAATGTATTTCAAGAAGTCCGATTATACTCTTGAACAACTAATGGAAATTTTTGAACAAAGTTTTGGTATTAGTCCTGAAGATTGCTGGTACCCAATTCAAAAATGGCAAGAACATACCAAGCATCGTATTCGTTGGTTGGGTGGTGAACATCCTCGTTATCCTATTTTCGTTGTGTCCCGTGGTAGAAGTGGCGAATTTAAAAACCATATTTCTCACCAGCTCACAAAGATGCAGGTGAACCATTACATTGTTGTAGAAGATTGGGATTACGATAACTATGTAAATTGTAAACTCAATGAAAGTCCATATTGTACCATTCTACAAATGGATATGAGTTATAAAGATAAGTACGATGTTATTAACCCTAATTTGGGTGGTGCGAAGATAGATTTTAGAAATGGTAAGCAAGTTACCGGTCCTGGTGCAGCACGAAATTGGGCAGCTGATTATGCCAAAAACACATTGAAACAAAATTGGTGTTGGATTTTGGATGACAACACAGACCAGTTCACCCGATATTGGAGAGGACGCCGAGTGATTTCCCACTCACCCGAAATCTTCAGTTCTTGTGAACGATTTGTTGACCGATACACCAACATTGGTTTGGCTGGCTTGAACTATGAATGTTTCGCTATTGGTGGCGAACACATCCCACCTATCATTATTAACACCCGTATCTATTCTTATGGATTGTGGAATTTGAATTGCCCATACATTATGCAGCGTGGAAGATACAATGAAGATACCATTCAGTCTCTTGACATTCTATCTCACGGTTGGTGTACAGTTCAATTCTCTTGTATGTTGGCAGATAAGATGCATACCCAAGCCGTAAAGGGTGGAAATACTGAAGTATTCTACTCAAAAGATTTGGGTGGTACAATTCCTAAGTCCCAGCTCCTAGTTGAAACATACCCACAGTATGCTACAATGATTTACAAGTTTGAACGAATCCACCACCAGGTAGATTATAGTTCATTCAAACAGGAACTACAATATAAGCCTGAATATGAGTATCTAAAAGACGAGGAACGAAACATTCCTAATGAACATGGTGCTTATTGTATTCGTATTCCATACGATAACTTTGATTGGTTAAGAAACGATGAATATGATAATCGTGAATATCTTGAAAAACATTTCCCAAAGGGTTGTGCCGAAGATATTACCAATAGTAGATTGTATTTGGATTATCCTGATATGGAAGATTACGATAAATGCCCATATAACTCGCCAAAACACGAAGAAATGGCGAAAAGGTTCAAAGAA
>Ga0247611_10002969_pt1 | contig 26070 bp, 40 predicted proteins | sample 177DNAGHGhighgp2_FD_192422 | JGI IMG/M metagenome (GOLD analysis project Ga0247611, IMG submission 192422) | Sheep rumen microbial communities from Palmerston North, Manawatu-Wanganui, New Zealand - 1770 DNA GHGhigh gp2 | ecosystem: Host-associated > Mammals > Digestive system > Stomach > Rumen... | reverse complement strand
GATATATTGGATGCGGTGCAGAATATCGATATCGACACAAGCACACTTGCGCAGCGCACGGATGTCAAAGACGGTAATGACACCGCTATTAGTGTGGCAAAGGAGGTACGCAGCGAGGTAGGTACAGGTAGCGACACCGCAGCCGAAACGGGTACACTATTCGCAGTAGTTAAATGGGTAAAGGACAAGGTAAAGAGTATTTACAACCTCATAGGCTCTCCTGCAAGCGGTCAGCCATCTACCTTGTTTGCTGCCATAGCCGCAGGAGGTGGAGGTGCGGAGTTTTATCAGTTCCCTGCGCAGCAAATGAGCGCAACAACCGCATCTCTCGACCCGAATATAATGTATGTATGGGCGGAGCAAAGTGCGCTGACAATAACACTAAACGCGCCAACGGATACATCCATAGTAAACGAGTATATGCTTTGCTTTTACAGCGGAACAACACCAACAACACTAACATTTACAAATGCCAATGTGCAAGTGGTTGGAAATATCGCAGCAGAAAGCATAATCAATGTGTCAATAGTTTATAATAGTCTAACAAACTCTTATAGTGTTTTAATCGCGTGAGTCTTTATCGTAGAAATATTATCAATGTGTGCAAGAACACAAGCATACTGCCTGCTGAATATCAGTTGGTAGAGTATTTGCAATCATCAGGAACACAATATATATCCGTTCCAATAGCCGCAGGCTTTGTTTCAAAAATATATGCAGAGTACACATCGCTTACATCTGGTATGACATCAGTTTGTGGTACTTGGGTGAACAGCTCCGGTAAGGGTGCGTGTATTCAACAAACAAGCAACACAACAATGCGATATTGGTTCAATGACGGAAGTATTACAACAATATCATCTGCATTGGGTAGTCATATATTCGAAAGTGAAAATGGTGCGGAGTTTTATCTCGATAGCGTTTCTCTTGGTTCTTATATTCAAGGAACTACATCAGTAATAGATAAAATGGTGTTATTTGCATATTATAGGATGGATAATAACACATATTATCCATCTACTATGCGCATCCAACATTTTGCTGTGAGTATGGGTAGCGATATAGATTTATATCCGTGCTACCGAAAGGCAGATGGGGTCGCAGGTATGTATGATATAGTGAACAATGTTTTCTACACTAACGCAGGAACAGGAACATTTATTGTCGGAGCAGATGTAAATTGATATGGAGCAATACTTTATAAATAACAAAGGTCAAATCCGTGCTTTTAATGTAGTAAACGGAAAGGTTATGACCACTATTGAGATTGACGAACAAAAAGTAGTTAATCCAACTTTGGAGCAGTTTATTGCAAGCGGATGGACTCCGTATGAAATTCCCGATGAAAACTAACCACTACATATTATTCGCTATTGCTGCGTTGCTGTTCGCTTGTCTGCTTTTGATGCAGTCGTGCAAAGTGTGCAAGCCTATTGTGGAGATAAAGGACTCGGTAAGGGTGGAGTACAAACTTGATAGTGTGTACCTCTATCAGCACGATAGCATTTTTCGCGATAGATGGCGCAATGGAGATACAGTCTTTGTGCAAGTGGAGAAATGGCAAACCCGCTATAAGGACAAGATAGTGCTGCAACACGACACCATCCGCACGAACGAGTTGCAAGTTCAACAGGTGGAGGTAGTGCCGAAGTTCTACAAGAACTGCACGATAGCAATGTGGGTGTTGGTTGTGCTCGGAGTCCTCGCCATAGCCGCAAGAATACTTATAAAAATATATCTAAAACGATGAGAAGATTATGATTTGGAAATCTTGGAAATTTTGGGTAGCAGTCGCTGCCGTTATTTTGGCAATCGTTGCCGTAGTGTTGTATTTTGCCGTTCCGCAATTTAGGGTGGTAGTATGGAGAGCAGCCGCAGGCATTTTGCTTGTCGTTGGTGGTTTTATCGGCGGTTTTTATGTAGGTAAGAAACAATGCAAGTAACCCTTTGGCGTAAATATCGCAAACCCGGTTACACTATCGGGCGGTTGTATATCGACGGCGTGTTTTTCTGCAACACGTTGGAGGACACAGATAGAGGACTCGCGCAATATATGAGCGTGGGCGAGATTGCCAACATTAAAATAAAAGGCGCAACCGCGATCCCGACCGGAGCCTATAAGGTGCAGCGCACCTATTCGCCGAAATACAAACGCCTTATGCCACAGGTTATGAACGTCAAAGGGTATGCAGGCATACGCATCCACTCCGGAAACACAGCAGCAGACACGGATGGATGCATCCTGTTGGGCGACAATACCGCCGTAGGACGTTTGACGAATAGCCGCAAGCGTTGTGTAGAGTTTGAAACAAAAATGCAGATAAACGGCAACGTCTGCGATTTAGAAATAGTTTACGATTATGAGTGAGCAGATTATTACGTGGGTACTTGGTATTGCGACAACCCTGTTTGGAGGACTGAACATTTTCCAATGGTTAACCCTACGCAGTTATAAACGATTGAAAGCAGCAGAGGCAGACCGCAGCGAGATAGACAACCTCAAAACCACCCTCGATGCCATCCAAACAAGTATGCAGCAGGAGATAGAACGCCTTCAAAAGCGCGTGGAGGATGCAGAGCGACGCGCCAACGAAAACGCAGAGCGTTATTTCGCCCTATATGAGAAATACGACAAACTGCGCGACGAGTTCGAACGATACAAAGCAACGCATAAATAGTGCGTTTCGCGTTTTCGTGCGTTTTGGCGCACTTTCTTGCGTTAGACAATAAAACATACATAAAAACAAAAATAATTCGTTAAAATGGAAAATTACGAAAAAATTCGGCAATTGGTTTCTAAACCTGCAAACAAACTGACCGCCAAAGATCGCGAGTTTATCGTGCGCTTGGCAGCAGAGCACGACGTAAAGATAAATACCCTTTGCAAAAACTGCTACATAGACGCGGCGGTGGAGATTTACACCAAGATACACCCACGGGAGAAACAACCGAGCGCAAGCGCAGGCGGTTACGTCTTACGCGCAGGCGTTGATATTATTCTCAACGGCAAATACCGCGTGAACGCAGCAACGCTGACGGAGGCAAACGCGCGCCTGTGGTTGCAAAAAGGACTCCCTGTTTCTTATTTCGAAACAATCCCGGACAATGATAGTAACGGAGAAAACTAAATACGCGGAGTTTGTGCCGCTTTTGCCGTTTATAGATGATGACCAAAAGCAGAAACTCTACAAAGCAGCAGAGGCACATTTCAAACCGTATAACACGCTGACCTTTGACGAGTTTTTTGGCATTTTGGAGGGCGACTACCAACTGCTCGGCGACCTCAAAGAACCGACCGTCTTGCAGGCGTTTTGGTTGGAGCATTTCGAACACTTTGTGCAGAGTTTCACGACCGCGTGCGAGCAGATGACACTACCACCAACACCGGAAAGCACAAGATACTCGGCAGGGTGCAAACCGTTCGAACCAAAGGCGGCAATGTTAGTATTCGTGCGCGAGTATTTCGGACTGCATAGTTTCACGGACTGCGGCAAGATAACGCTCGGCGAGTATATAACAGCAAGACAGGACAAATACAACGAACAAATAATGCAAAGAAACCAATCGAGAGAACTCGAACGTAAATACAAAAAGAAATGAGGACGATAATAGACAAACTGCGCGACTCGCTCGCGAATATTAAAGACCAAAGCGGTAACGCGCTGCAATTCGTTTACGAGGATGCAGATATACGCAACATAGAGTTCGAACGCATCCCTGCGCCGTTGGTTACCTCCGTGCCTCTTGCGTCGTCGGTCGTTGTAGGCGAGCATAATATCTACCGCGAACAAATAACCATCGCGGTTTGGTTTGCGGATGCGATGATACAGGGCAGCGGCGACTACTGCGCGACCGATAACGAGCGCGTGATTGACGGGTGCAAACAAATGGCGTTTGCGTGGTTGTCGTCTTTGTCGCCTGCAAGTGAACTGCGCCTCGTTTCCGTGAACGGTGCAGAGCGCGCTTATTTAGAGGGCGACGCTAACCTTACAGGGTATATGCTAAACGTAACGTTAGAAGAAACCGACGGACGCTGCAATGGCTGATTTTCGCAAAGATATTATAAGCATTTTGACGCAATGTAAGACCGAGATACAAGCAAATATGGCGTCAAAAGGAGAGAACGCAAGCGGTAGAACGTCGCGCGGTTTTAAGGTAGTCGAAACTGCCGAGAGTATTCGGTTGGTTTTGGATGATAGCGAACACGCCACGATTGAGTGCAAGCCGCGAGGAGTTGGTAGTGTGCAGGTCGGTGTTGCACCGCTTGACACGTTGGAGATAGGACGACCCGGCGGCAATGTGCCAAAGGGGTTTTATTATATCATAAAACAATGGACGCGCGACAAAAATATAACGTTCGGCAGCGAGAGCGAACGGCAGACGTTCGCGTATTTTCTCGCAAAGCGCATAGCACGCGAGGGAACGCTCCGCAACAAGCAACCGGAGGACATTTACAGCACGCCTGTTAAAACCGCCACCGAGCGCATCCGTAAAGACATACGCGCAGCAATTACTGCGCAAGTACATAACACAATAACACGTTTCTAAAAATGGCAGAGCAAATTGCGATAGAGGTGCAGATAGACACCAAGACCGTCGCCACGAGTATCGGCGTTTTGACACAACGCCTCGAAATCTTAAAGGCAGAGCAAAAACGCATAAATGATGAGTTTCAAAAAGGGGAACTTACCGCACAGCAGTACGGCGAGCAGATTTCAGACGTAAAGAAACAAATAGAGCAAACGACGCGTGAGCTAAAAAGCAACACCGCCGCAATGCAGATTGCAACGACGGAGGGACTAAAAGAAAACGCCACGCTCGACGAACAACGGCAGTATCTAAACACCCTGCAAAAAGCATATTCTAACCTAACAGCAGAGCAGAAACAAAACGCCGATGGCGTGGATGTTCTGACCGACCAAATAAAAGCACTATCCGACAGCGTAAAAGAGCAGGAAGCAGCAATAGGCGACACGCGCCGCAACGTTGGTAATTACAGCGAGGCGGTAACGTCTGCCTTTGGCGAGTTAGCGCACGCAGGAGAGTTAATGTCGCCCGCTATTGGTCTTTTGCGCGGTATGGGCGCGCAGGGCAAGACGGCAGCAGCAGCCCTCGATAGTCTGCAAAAGGTTTTGCAACTTGTGGGCAAAGCAGGCAAGATTGTAACAGCGTCCACACAAGCACAAACGGCGGCAACAGGCGCACAAACGACAGCGCAAATGGGTTTGAACGCTGCAATGGCAGCAAACCCGATAGGTTTGATTATTACGGGTATTTCTACGCTCCTGCCTTTGATTAGTGCGTTCTGCGATGATAGTGCAGAGGCAGAACAAGCGCAGAAACGTTTTAACGATGAACTCGCAAGACAAGCGCGCCTTATTTCTACCATACAAAACGACTACGAGTTTGCCGCCAAACTTGCAGAGGCAGAGGGCGAGAGTTACGAGGAGGTTATGCATATACGACGCGAGGGCGCAAAGAAAGCGCACGACGCAGCGTTGAGAGATTTGGAGGCGTTCGAAAAGAAATGGACGAATATGAGTGCGAAAGAGCGCAAGAACGCCCAAGAGCACTACGACAACCTAAAACAAGCAGAAAAAGACACATACGACGCTTGGAATAAGATTATACAAGACGATATAATAAACCAAGCAAAACAACGCAAAAAAGCGCAGGAGGATGCGGACAAGAACGCAAAGGAGGCACGCGACAAAGCGCGCCAAGCAGCAATAGAGGCATATGAACAAGCGCGCATAGATGCGGAAAATCTGCGCAAGTTAGACGAGCAGTTATGGAATGACCGCATACAAACGGCAATAGAAAAAGGCAAAGAGTTGCTCGACGCAATGCCCAAAGAGGAAGAGGACGAGGAGTATATACCGACACCGGACGAAATGGCGCGTAACCTCTTTGGTTTGGATGACGAGGGTGTTGAGCGTTTCCGCGAGTTGCTCGACAAAGGCATTTCATTCCAAGAGGCAGCAACCACCGCACAGGAGGAAATGTTCGACCGTATAGCGCAGAAACGCCGCGAACACGACAACGAGATAATAGACCAAATCGAGAAATGGTCAAATGCCGTTATGGGTGCTGTGCAGAATATAACGGGCGCGATGAACGCAGCAGAGGATGCAGAACTCGCCAAGTATAAACAGGCGAACGAGGCAAAGAAGAAAATGCTCGACGAGCGACTCAAAAGAGGTTTGATTTCGCAAGCGCAATACGATAAAGAGGTTGCCGCAATGGAGGCAGCAGAGGCGCGCAAGAGCGACGAGATAGCAATAAAACAAGCGAAACGTGAAAAGGCGGTCGGAATAGCAACAGCAACTATAAACACCGCCCTCGCAGTAGCGCGTGCTTTTGCGGACTACCCGTGGTTCGTGGCGCTACCGCTTTCCATACTTGCAGCAGCAGCAGGCGCAGCACAAATTGCAACCATCGTAAAGACACCACTACCGGAGCCACAAGCATACGCCACAGGTGGTATCGTACCCGGAACGAGTTACACGGGCGACAACGTGCCTGCTCGTCTAAATAGTGGCGAGATGGTTCTGAACAAAGAGTCGCAGCAAAGATTATTCGATGCGTTAAGCGGAACAAGCAACGATAACTCACTCGGTTTCAATTACGACCTTATGGCAGCAGCGAACGCAGCCATCCCTGCGCCTGTTGTAGTCTATACCGAGTTGCAGGAGTTCGGACAAAAAGTAACAACATATAACGAAATAGCAAGCGTATGACAATCGACATTTTGACGGCGAGTGCGGTCGCCTTTTGGAAACAGGAACGCATAGTTTTTCGCGGTTTGTATAATGGTGCAGAATTTAGCGCAGGAAATACGGTAACGTTTTGGACGAACATACACGGCAGCGAGTCAAGCCCTATCGCGACGTATAGATGCGACGCAGACGGGAATGTATATATCGACGTAACCGATTATGTACGCACGTATCCAGCAGGACTTGCTGATATTTGGTTTTCCGGTAGCGGTTTCGAAAGCCCGAAATATATCGAGGCGTATGTCGTTGGACTGATAAACCCTGCTAACGCGCTTATACCTGCGCACGAGTACAGCAGCGCAGCGTATATCATACCGCCGCACAAATTCATAAGAGCAGACGGTATGCTGCAAGTGCTTGCGTTTGAGCTACGCAACACAACCGCGATCTCTTGGACGTTTCGCGAGTGGGATGACACAGGCACGCTGATACACACGGGCATAGCGGCAGGCGGTAGCATTTCGTTGGATGATACCGTAACGAGCAAAATAGAGCTAACCGAAAGCGGTAAGATGATAACGCGCGTATTGCAGCCAATGCTCTGCGACAGGGAATACGCACTCGTGCAATGGGTATCGTTTACAGGCGCAACACGTCGGCACGTTTGGGAGGTAGTAAAACACACCATCGCGCCTGCTGACGCTACCGCGTTTTTGACGTTGGATGACAACTACCGCGAGATGAAAGGACGCACCGACGGACTGACGCTGCGCCTCGATGGTTTGGACGCTTACGATTTTTGGTATTACGCCGATTTGATAACAAGCGGCAACGTGCAGATTTCGCTCGATAGAGGAACGACATACGAGCGCGTGCAAGTAACAGGAAAGAGCACAACCATCCCGGACGGCAATGCAATAAACGGAAAACTCGAAGTAACTATAAATTGGCGACATTATGATGCAGTTAATATGTAACGGAGTGCGACTCGATTTGCCGAGCGGTGCAGGCTTGCAGTTTACACACGACAACCCTCTTTTCTCGTTTGATAAACTATCGTGCGAACGTACAACACAATTCAAACTACCAAGAACGGAAACCAACGACCGCGTCTTTGCGCTTGCTCGTGTTCCTGCTTACGACGGAGTGGGGATGCGGCGCAAATTCGCTGCGCAGTTAGTGGACGGCACACTCGTAAAAGACGGTTACCTTTATGTTGGTTCGTGGAGTGGCACGGAGTATAACGCGGTATTTATTACAGGCGAGTTGGTCGGTTTGCAGCGTCTGCGCGACTTGGGCAATATAGGCGACTATATGCACTATACCGACGTGGTGCAGATTGGCGTGGACGGCAAAACAGGGTACACGGCAAGACAAGCGGATGAGCGATGGGCAAACGTGTACTATTCAAAACCGCTTACTGCGCTTTTCCATCCGTCTATATGGTTGAACAAGATATACAACGACATAATTACACAGGAGGGAATAACCGCACCTGCTCTGCCTGTGCCTGCCGAGCGTTTGTGGCTTATATCGCAGGCAAAAGGAATAAACCAAATGGTAGAGTTTGGCGTGGAGATTTTAGACCCTACGCAACCGGATGCAACGCAACCAACCGACCCGTACAACACAGCAACGGCAGATAGCACGATTTTTGACACTGAGGCGGTCGATTACGGAATAAGGGTAATGGCTTCCGGTGGAACTGAAAACCAATTTTTCCGCGTGGTGCAATTCAGAGCAAAGACCGATATAGTCTTGGAGATACCGGACAATTGGGACAATAACAAATATATTTTCGATTTCTCGTTTACACACGACGACCCCGACTCCGGCAATTTTTACGGCGGCAGATGGTTTACAGCAGGCGACATTATGGTAGATACCGAAACGCATATATACCCACACGGCGGGTCGTTACGCGGTCGTGGAGTTAGTATAGCAGCAGGCGAGTGTTTCTCGTTTGTGGACTCGCGATACTACCAACATTTCAGCGAGGTAGTTTTTGGCGTTCGCCAATACAACTCCGGTTTCTTTCTGCAAGACACAAGCGAGGCAGAGTTTGCAGATACGTACACGATAAACGTGAAAACCGACGGCGACCTGCGCACGGGTTCTATTTGCCGATTACAAGACAACCTGCCGGAGATTACATTTGTTGAACTGCTGAAAGTGTTTGCAGCCGTTACAGGTAAAGTGCTCAATTATGATGAGGCAAACGGCGTAACGTTCGACGACCTCAATTTCAATACGTGGGCGGTGGTAGAGCTAAAAGACATAACCAAACGCGGAACGGTGCAGCGCACGTTTGCAGACTACGCGCAGCGCAGCATAATAAACTACAATAGCGATGAGAGCGTGTCGACACCAATAACCGCGACGTACACGATAGATAACGACAATATAGCACAGGAAACGGTCTTGCAGACCATCCCCTTTAATGAGGGCGAACAGGATTTGAACTTTCCAATGTGGGTATATTTACGCGAGGGCGTGAATAAAGAAACGCTCGGCGACGATGCAAACGGCTCTGCGTCTTTGTGGCGTGTTGTGCTGCCCAAGAACACAGGACTGCAAACGCTCTGCGATGCAAGTACGCAAATACAAGTAGAGGCGCGCCTGTCGCTGATGGAGTATAACGCGATAACCGCAAAGACCATAATACAAGTAGAGGGAACGCAGTATGTTTGGACGACTCGCAGTTGGCAAAAAGATATTGCCAAATTCACACTCGCGAAAATACAATAGGAACGCGCGCGTGCGCGATTAAAACCGCAAACGCCGTTTATTTGCGTTTTGGCGCACTTTTTCCGTTTGGACGTACAAATTACCAACCAAACAAAGAAAACGCGCCACACGCGAAATTCACATAAAATTTTTCATTTTTCGGCAGTTTTCGCCAATTTCTCGCCAAAGGATGAAAAACAAAGACCGCAAGCGACTGATATACAAGCACTTGCGGTTTTTGGTATGTGTCCTCCGAGGGGTTATTTGCCATTTACACTTATTTTCCACCATTTGCATCCGTTTGCACTAAAACGTGCGCGCGTGCGCGACCCGAAAGTGCAAAACGCGGAAATCTACGGAACTTTCGTATCATCATTCTCGCCAAATTCTCGCCAAGAGGATTGCAGGGCGTTGAGCGCGGTTTGTTTCATATCGCGCGAGATCTCGCTATACCTGTTGAACGCTTGCGAGTTTTCGGAGTGTCCGCTCATAGACGCGACGAGGCGTTTGTCGCCTGTGGCGGCATATGCTATTTGTATGAACGTCTTTCTTGCTGTGTGTGAGGTCGCCACCTCGCAAAGTGGCACAGGGCGTGTTTCGAACGTGCGAGGGTTGAACACCATAACCGGACGCACTATTGCACAAGCGCGCAGAACGCGCTGTATTGCCTCGTTATATTTCTGCGGCGAGAGGAAAGGCAGCAGGCGACCGCGAACGTCTACCCCTTTATAACGCTCGATAATTGCCTGCGCCTTTGCCGTGAGTGGCACTTCGACAGTACGCGGTTCGTAGCGCGTCGTTTTCTTTGGTACATATACCAACCACCCGTCGCGTATGTTCGCATACGTGAGCGAGAGTAAATCTTGCACTCTGCATCCAGTATGGCATTGAAAAATAAATATGTCGCGTTGGCGTTCCTGTGCCGTCGTCAGTCCGTTATATTCTCCCACAAAATCGCGCTCGTCTTTGGTCAGATAGATGGGATCGCCGTACACACTTGCAGGAATAACGAAATCGTCGAACGGGTTCGGAAACGGCTTGTGCCAATAGACCACCGTGCGCAGTTGCCGCAGGCGACACGCTGCCGCGTTTTGACTCATCCCCTCCTCGCGTATAAGAAAACCAAAGAAACGCTCCAACTCGCGTGCCGTGAGCGTGCGCGTATATATATCTTTGTATTTTTTTCCATACGCGCGTAAGTGCGTTCCCATAGCGCGCAGTTTGCGACGTGTAGCAGGTGCAACGTTCTTTGAATCGCAGTACGGTTCGATTTCTGCCCACGTGGGCGCGTTTTCATCCGTAGGCGGTGCAATTATATTATCTAACCATTTGGCGTTATTACACGCGGTTTTGTCGTTGAAATATGCCGAGAGGATGCGGTCGGCGAGTTCGTCGAGCTTTGCCTGTGTCTTGCGTGCCTCTGCTGTGAGTGGCGTTTCATACCTCTTGGAGATAGACAAACGCCCATCGTCTGCGTTCCATAACTCCACAGGCGCGAGTATGCCCGTAGCAGCGCGGCGGTTTATTCCGGTTGCAGTAAAGCGCACGCGCACCTCTGCGCGATTGTTTACAACCTGTGCGGAAAGGTAATAATACACCCGTGCCATCAGTTCTGCATTTTTTCTATTATTCCAAGCAGGCGGTCAACGTGCGCCGCGTACATTTTTCTCTGCTCTGCCATTTCGGCTGTGAGCGTTTTCACAATACCCTCTGCGTCAGTACCTAAAATTTTTTGCTCGCCGTTACCATTCTGCACAATAGCAGGCGAGTGTTCTCCTCCTGTTTCAATAGTTATTCCCAATTCAGCAAGTTTACTCTCTGCTTTGCGCAGCGTCTTGGATGACGAACAACCCTCGCGACCATTGAATACTCCTGCGAGTGTGTTTTGGTTAATTCCTAAAAACTCGGCGAAATTTTTTTGTGTTTTTACGATGTTTTTCGCCCTTAATGCGTTGTAGATAGCCCAAATTTTCTCGATTTCGGCATTTTTTTGAGATTTTTCCATAATTTTGACGGTTAAAAGGTTAAAAAATATAGTTTTTCGTTAAAAAATATAGGTTTTTGTGCGTAAACTATATAAAATATACGATTTTCCGTTAAAAAATATAGTTTTATTTGCACATATTCTATATTTTGTATAATTTTGCACCGAATTTAATAACAAAAGTAATTCTAAACACGCCGCAAAATTACAAAAAAATATCGAACAAACCAAATAAATTTTATAAAATTATGCAAAATCTCAATTATTCAACCAAAAAAATCAACAAATCTTATTTGATGAAAGTTTCCGGAAACACCGAAAACGGGTACGTGAACAAGCTCGTAGGCGTTAAGGGTCTGCTCGACCTTATCGGAGTAGAACGCGCCAACAAGTTTATCGAACGCGCAGAGCGTTGTCTTGGCGACAAATGCGTTTGCAAAGTTTACGGAGGTTTACAAGTTTCTTTTTATATTCACTAAACAAACAGGAGGACAAAATTATGGCAACAAAAGAAAGTCAAATCGAGTACAAAGCGATTAGTTACGTTTTCATCGTGGGCGTACCTCTGCCCGTTAAATTTGAAAGCGGATGGTTTTACACGGAGGCGCAAGCGCGCGCAGAACTCGACCGCGTTTTAGAGCAGAACCTCAGACCCGGACTTTACAATATGTCAATCAATATAAAAGAACGTCAAGCATTATGAAAAAGACAAGAATTATAGCAGGAGTTGCGGCAGCGATAGTTGCCGCCTCCCTTTGCACCCTCGTGTGCGCAGAGTGGAACAAACAGGGCGCGAGTGTTAGCTCGCTTGTGGCAGCGGTGGTTTTCTATACCACAATAACCGCAGGGCTGTGGCTCTTTATCGACCAACAAATAAGAGAAAGGGCGAAACGATGAGTGGTTACTACGGTATGGAACTCCCCAAGACGATAACGATGACAAGCGAGCAGGTTTTGAAACTTGCAGAGGAAATCGCCAAACGTCTGAACAAGCAATGCACGCTCAACCTCGACGAGGCGGCAGACGCTTACAAAGTAACGAAACGCACGCTGCGCAAGCACTTGGAAACGGGTGTGATACGCGGCACAAAACAGGGCGGTATTTGGCAGATTGAAACGCCGTCGGCACGTTTAGATAGACTAACCAACAAAGAGTAAAGCATTATGGATTTCAAAGAGTTATACGCGATAAACAAACGCGAGGCAATAAGCACCATTTTTCCGGTACGTGAGGACGGAACGCACACCGTTATAGGTTTGTACAACTACAAAGACGAAACACTCGCCGAGAAAGACTACGGCGTTACGACGCGCCCGTTAAGCGAGATCGTCCGGGAGTTTGCGCAGGAGTGCGGACGTACTGCCGAAATGAACCGTTACCTCCAATGGGCGCAAGACAACCACCACACCGGGCTGACGTGGGATGAGATAATAACCTCTCCGGCTCCGGCACGCCTGCAATGGTACAGCATATGGGGCGAGGATGGTTACGCACGCGCAGAACGATTAGATTATAAGCACGCAGCGAACGACGAGTTTCGCGGTTTGCGATAGTGTTAAACAAATAAAACCAAAGTATTATGTTACAATTACAAGTTATTGGCAATCTAACAAAGGATGCAGAAAAACGCCAAATCGGCGACAACGAATTTACCGCTTTCACGGTGGCAGTTAGTATGGGCAAACAGGACACGCTTTTCGTGCGCTGCCTTAAACGCAATGCGGATGCAATTGCGCAGTACTTAACCAAAGGCACAAAGGTATTTGCGCAGGGGCAAATGACCGTATCGGTTTACGATGGCGGAGAGGATGCACGCGCAGACGTTACACTGTGGGCAAATAATATCGAGTTATGTGGAACTAAAAAACAGGAGGCGGAGCAAGACCCGTTTGCATTATGAAAACAATAAATATCAAAGGCAAGAATTATGTAACCGTAAACGAGCGCGTTAAAGCGTTTCGGAGCGAGAAAGCGTTCGATGGGATGAGTATAACAACCGACGTGAACACCCTTACGGATGACGTGTGCGTTATGTGTGCAAGGGTGTTGGATAAAGACGGGAGAGTGCTCGCAACAGGATGGGCGCGTGAGGTTCGTTTAGACGGCGCGAGTATGGTAAATAAAACGAGTTACGTCGAGAACTGCGAAACGTCCGCTGTCGGTCGTGCGCTTGGTTTCTTGGGTATCGGTATAGATGAGAGTATTTGCAGCGCGCAGGAGTTGCAATACGCACTACAAACGCAAAATGTGCAAGAGGATGCAGAGAAACGCCAAAAGGAGATAGACGCAGCGCAAGTGAGCAGTTATGATGAACTGACGGAACGTGAGCAAGCGGAATACGACGGCGCGCTGACGAGTGCGGACTTTGCGCAGGACTTAAAAACGTTGTACGGAATTTATAACCAATTCAAAGACGCGCGTTTTGGCAAGTTATTGCAGGCACATTGCGCAAGCGTTAGAAAGTCGAGAGGATGGTAATATGGCAAAGATAAGTAATTTACGGGCATACGAGCAGGCAGAAAAGGGCAAACGTGTTTTCTCGTTTGCCGCTGCCGATGCACAAGCCGCAAAAATGGGTTTTTGGCGTAGGGGTTATAAGGTTTCCATGCGCAGTAATAAACGAGGCGTAATAACGTTGATACTACAATGAAAAACGATGCGTACACATTACTACCGGATGACCTGTGCAGAGAGATAGGCGCAAACGCTGCCGTTATTTGTGCAAAGGTCATCACGTTTACCGCCAATGCGGACGAGTGTACGATGGACTTGCAGTATTTGGCGGACATCCTCCAACTCAAAAAACGCGCCGTGCAGTTGATAATAAGACGCTTGCACAATGACGGGTATATTGAGTACAAAGAGGGTCGCGGTCGTGGTTGTTTCTCGGTATTCAAAAAAGGTGTAAAATTAGAACCCTTTTTACGAATAAAAGGTGCAAAAAACGTACCCTTTTTGAGTGCGGAAAAGGTGCAAAATTCTGCAATAAAAGGTGCAAAAAACGTACCCTTTTCCAATATAGAAAAATATAATAAAATATATAATAATAAAGAAAATATAAAAGAAAGCGCAAACGCTTGCGAGTTGCGAGATGACTCGCAGCGTTGCGCACGAGAGAACCGCCGCACCCGGATTGAACTACTGACCTGTAACGAGGTACACGCTCGTTTTGGCACTACCGCGCCGCAGGGTTGGTGCTTACTAAAAGACAAAGACAATAACGGCTGCGCCCGGTGGGCAAACACCACCGCCGCAAAGGCAGCAGGATTAAAAATCGCACAAGAGTTTTAGATTATGGAGATAAAAGGAAAAGTACACTGTTTTTTCGAGCAGTCGGGAACATTCAAAAACGAGTTTATTAAACTCGGCATTCCTGCGGAGGACTACGACATACAAAACCACTTCGGACAGACCGACCACGTGATAGACCTATTTGCAGAGATTGAGAAAGCATACGACGACCAACCGAGCGTGTTTGATGACATAACGCCGGATGATTTGATTATGGCGTTTTTCCCGTGCATATATTTTTCGTGTTTGAGTCAATCGTTGATGAACTACGGAAATAAAAACTACAAGAACCTCGACTACAAACAAAAGACCGACGCGATACTCGAACGCGCTCAGAACCGAGAGTATTTCTTTTCGTTGATTACAAAAATGTTTGGTATATGTTATGTGCGAGAGCTCCGGATGATAATGGAAAACCCGTACACAACAAACCACTTTTTGAAAGGTGGGTTTGTACAGGCTCCGGCGTTTGTGGATGAGGACAGGACAAGACGAGGCGACTATTTCGTAAAACCGACTGCGTATTGGTTTGTTAATTCGGAACCTACGCAGGGAACAACATATACCCCCCCCGTTGAGCGCAAGAACCTTATGTTTTGCAGAAAATCGCCAAAGGCAGGAATATGCAGCGAGGAGCGTTCGATGATAAGCCCCGACTACGCACGAAATTTTATTTGCGACTTTGTTATAGGCAAAGTGCAGAAACATACACAACTAAATTTATTTGAGCAATGATAATGTTTTACATAGGCGTTTTGAGTGTACCCGTCGCAGGGGTGCTATTCATAACCGCCGCAATAATTTGAAAGGAAAATATTATGAGTCTTTATTGTCAGCACAAAGAGTGCCCAAAGAAAGAGCAATGCGTACGATATAAGTACGGAAAGAAATATCAAGGACAAGAAATTGAGGGCTTATGGTGGGTATTTGGAAAAGGATGTGTGAAAGCCAATTTTGAAGATTTTGTTGGATGATAAATAATTTGAAAAGATGAAAACGAACACTTTATTTTGGATACCTGCCGACAAGATGCTACCGGAGGACAGAAAGGAGAAACTGATAATATACTGCAATCCCGACTCCGATGATATGAGGGTTGGTATGGCGTATTATGATGGGTATTGTAAATGGTTAAAAGATACCACTGTAAGAAATGGAGATTTGGAGGTACGTGTAAAGTCCTCTTTTCCAATAGTTAAATATTGGAGTGATATTCCAAAGTGTGATTTTCAAAATGGAGAGCAACAATGATAAACAAGTTCGAAACCGAAACAGCACCGCTAAACGAGATTGAGCGCAGCGCAGCAGCAATAATTGCATCCGCGTTATATAAGTTCCACATAGGAGAGGAAAAAGCAGTAAACGCGCAGCACATATGCAACTCGCTTGCAGAGCGTTTTCCGCAGTACAGGACAACCAAACAAACGCCGTATCTAACAGGCGCACGCATCCGTAAGATAATAAACCACATACGAATAAACAACCTCTGCCCGTTTGTCGTCGCAAGCAGCAAAGGGTACTACGTTTCCAATAACGCCCAAGAGTTACAAGAATACGTGCAGTCGTTACGCCAACGCGCTGCCGCAATAAACGCAGTCGCAGACGCGCTAAATATGCAAATGGCGGAAAATATGGGAAAACAAGTGTAATTATTTGGCGGTTATAAATAAACGCGCTACCTTTGCAGCAAATTTGATGAAGATGACAAAGACACAACTACAAACGTGCTACCGATGCAGATATTCGCAGTTCGTGATACAAAGACGCGCCGGGATGAGCTTTACTAAACTCAAATGCTGCAATGGCGGATGGACTCGCACAAAGGGCAAATGGTTGCAAGATTTTCACGCCTGCAACACCTGTGCGCTCTTTGCCAACGAGGACTACCGCGCTGCCGTTTTCCAAGAGTTCCGGAACGACCGCGAGCTTGCACGAATAGACCGTATAAAGAAACGCGAACGTTTAGAGGCAGAGGGTGCTGCGGTCGGGTAACCTCCGCAGGCGGTTTTTTCTTGGAGATTTTGTCCGCGCATAACACCCTCTATTCCATACCCGTAAAGTCCTGTATAAAATGGCACAGGAAAGCAGCCAACGCCACCGGGTTACTTATAACGGAGGTGCTACCGACCAAAGAGCACGACGATCTTGTTTATTCGGAGTGAGCAAAAACGCCATACCTTAATAGTCTTGTCGACGAACTTGAATTTCAAATGCTCGCTCCAACACTACGAAAGGCTTGCATAAAATTGGTGCAAGATACATAAAAGCATAGGACACCAAGCAGGGAGAGTTACCCTGCCGTAGTGCAAAACGCGCAAAACGCATTTATTTGCGTTCTAATGCATCCAAAAGGAAAAGACAAACAAACATACAACCAAACCAAGAAAAGCGCGCAGACGGCAAAAACGATGAAAAATTCAAAACCGAACTACCGTATAACGCCACAGGATTACACAAAGGCGAAAAGGATCGCGGCGTATATGACGCACCCGGAGAGTCGCGACTGCAATGCACTCGACCTTATATCGCAATGGGAGGTAAGACGTAACACGTTATTATTGCATCCTGCTAACAAAGAGCACTACGACAAGCGGTTTCTGCAATTCATCCAATGCGCGCAAGAATTAGAGAACACACCGCCGAGCGACTACGAGAAGATAAACCTGCTCGGTTGGAAAATACAACAAATAAAAGAGGATTTTTTCAGACTATATAAAGCAAAAAATAGCAGTCAATGGCAAACGAGCAAAACCTAATAAAGAACTCCGACCGAACGCCGAAACAGCGAAAGGAACAGGCAATAAAAGCAGGTATCGCCTCCGGAGTGGCACGCAGGGAGAAAAAGAACCTGCGCGACCGCCTGCTTATTTTGTCCGCCGAACCGATAACGAGCAAGACGGGCGAAACACGTGAACGCGAGGACGTTATCTCGTTGCAACTGATAAATAAAGCCATACAGGGCGACCTAAAAGCGATACGCCTGTACGCTGAACTGACAGGACAACTTGTGCAGCAGATAGACGCAAGAGTGAACGACCGACCGCCAATTCAAATTGTGGAGGTAATAGCGAACCAAGACAAATGACCGACCTCTTGACACATATGCAGCAGCACCTGCTCGATGAATATACGCGCGCACTCAAAAACGGGTGTACGCGCTTTGATTTGATGGGTGGGCGACGTTCCGGTAAGACGTTTTTTATTCTGCAAGTGCTTTTGCAGCAAATGGCACTCGGCGACGTGATCTCGGTTGCAACGATGACGGACGCACAGGGGCGTTTGGGAGCATACCAAGACGCAAAAGACATAATAAGCGGCAGCGCGCTGCAATATTACACAACCATAATGACCGCACCGCGAGAGATACGCTGCGAGGGTGGTGGTCGTATGTTTTTCAACTCGTACCAAATAAGCGAACGCGCCAAAGGTATCGCGTGCGATTGGTTATACATAAACGAGGCGAATAACTTTACCGAGCAGCAGTACATAGACCTCGCGGCAAGTGTGCGTAAAGGTGTGTTCGTTGACCGCAACCCGAATACAGAGTGTTGGACGGAGCGTAACGGTTTTACGCTGATACATAGCACGTGGAAAGATAACGAGGCGAACCTAACCGAACCGCAGCGGCAATGGTTCGCAGACCTCAAAGCGAAAGCAGACGCACCAAACGCCACCGCCGCCGATATAGCGTTTTATCGAATGTATTATCTTGGCGAGTACGCAGATATTACGGGCGCGATATTCACTCCGGCGAACATACAACGCGCAGCCATAGACGAAACGAGCTTGCGCTGTTGGCGTGTGTACTGCGACCCGTCCGCGCTTGTGGGGTCTGACTATTTCGCAATGGTGCTTACCGCAACCGATGGGCAAAAGGTTTATGTGGTGGACGTGCGCAGCGAGAACGCCTGCGGTCGCGACGTGATGGTGCAGCAGATACAGGAGTGGTGCAAGCGTTACGACGTGCAAGCGGTAGCAATCGAGAGCAACGGGTATATAGGGCAGGAGTTTTACAAATACGCACGCGGCGCAGTTCCTCGCGTTATACCATATGACAACGGCAGCAACAAAGAGGCACGCATCCTCGCCAATTACGAGAATATTTGCGACCGGGTGGTATTCAACGACACCGAGCGCGTGAACGATTACCTGCAACAGGTGTATGCGTGGACTGGCAAGAAGAACAGCAAAGAGCACGACGACAACATAGACGCGGTAAACAGCGCGTTTGAGATACACAGGTTAAAAAGAGAGATATGAACCCGACGAACGTTATTTGGACGAATGAGGATTTTGAGGAATACGCGCGGCAGTTGGAACTGCTGCAAGAGAGTTACGGCGGCATAGTGGACGAGGACACGCTGAAACGTTACGCTGCCGATATAGTAAACAAACAAAAGCATAATATATGAACATAACCGAAACCAATGTGCAGGTGCTGCCGTTAAAGGACTTGCACGAGAACAAAGGACAGATTGATGGCGTGCCTGCTAACCCTCGCATCCTACGTGATGATAAATACAAAGCGTTGCTTCGTTCGCTGCAAGAGGATGACCTTACAGGCGTGCAACCGCTTAAAGTGTACAACCACAACGGGCAGTTTGTAGTGCTTGGCGGTAATATGCGACTGAAAGCGTTACGCGAGTTGAAACGCGACGCGAGTGTGTCGTGCTTGGTAGTTCCACAGGACACACCGACCGATATACTGCGCAAGATTGTTATTATCGACAATAGCACCTTTGGCGAGTGGGATTTCGATATGCTTGCAAACGAGTGGAGCGCAGACGAGCTGAACGAGTGGGGCGTGAGCGTGCCGGAGATAGAAACGCAAGACAATGAACCAACAGCGCAAGAGGATGATTTCGACGAGGAACGCGACACGGTTTCGGTTATATGCCAAAATGGCAACGTGTGGCAGTTAGGCGCGCACCGTCTTATGTGCGGCGACTCGACAAGTGCCGACGACGTTGCAGTACTGATGGACGGAGAGCAGGCAGATATGTTACTGACAGACCCTCCATACAACGTTAACTACGGCAGCAAAGGAGGCAGAGATATAGAAAACGACAATTTCGCCACCGACGACGAATTCCAAAACTTTGTAACGTCCGCGCTTACGAACGCAAACGTTTCATTGTCGGAGGGGGGGGGCATTTTACATTTGGACGGCACAGGGGCACGCGATGTATGATATAACCAAAGCAGCAGACGCAGCAGGACTCACTTTTCGTCAGCAGTTGATATGGAACAAGAACCACCTCGTTTTAGGCAGGATGGACTATCAGGGAAAACACGAACCCTGCTTGTACGGATGGAAACAGGGCGCAGGGCATTACTTCACGAGCGACCGGACGCAGACAACCGTGTATGAGGACGAGGTCGAGATCGATAAGTTAAAGAAAGAGGAAATGCGCAAAATGCTGCACGACATATTAGATAGCAAGATCCCGACAACAGTACTCAATTGCGACAAACCAAACGAAAGCAAAGAACACCCAACAATGAAACCCGTAAAGCTAATGGCAATGTGCATCCAAAACAGCAGCAGGCAGGGGTGGTTGGTTCTCGACCTTTTTGGCGGCTCCGGCACGACTCTTATCGCGGCAGAGCAGTTGAACCGCAAGTGCTATATGATGGAACTCGACCCACACTATTGCGACGTTATTATCGCACGGTGGGAGAAACTAACAGGACAAAAAGCAACCAAGATAAAATGAAAAACAGCGACCGCGCGTGTTGCTATACTTGCAGCAAACGATACTACGATATAAACACGGGCGAGTATTGCAAGATAACAGGCAAACCCGTAAAGGTGTGGAACGACTGCGACTGCAATGCGCACGAGTGGCAAATAACCGCAGGAGAATGACACTTGCAGAGATAGTCGAGAAAGAGAACGCGCTGCGCGAGGAGTTAATCCGCCTTCGCGAGTTACGCAAACAATTAGAGGCGCAAATACAAATGACCTACAAAAACCAAAACAATATGACGTACTTTTATAAAATAGGCGACAACGTTGTGCAGAGCGATATGCCTGCGGCTTGTTGCGAATACTCTGCAAACGGCGAGTTTAGGAGCGTAGTATTTGCAGACGACGCTTTTGTTACGGTAGTTGGCAAAAGCTAAAACGATGGTATTCGGAATACACAAAGACGGTAAGTGCTACTACAACGCGGAAATGTTAGACGCATTTAATTACGCGCAGGAAAACTACGCCAATTTTTCGGAGGCATTAAGTAAAAGAGTATCAAACGCGCAGCAGATATGACACCGGAGGAAAAACGACAATACGCACGCGAATATCGCGCAGAGGGTTTCGGTAGAGATGCAGACCGCCGTTACCGCCTGCGATGGTTGGAGAAGATACGCGCCAAAGATAGAGCGCGAAAGGCACACCGCCGGGATGGTGGAGAGTGCGGCAACGCACAGGGCATATAGATTTTTTCATAGGTACACTTTTTCATTATTAGCAGCCGTCTTACGTCGCGATGACGTGAGGCGGTTTTCTTGCGTTCTGCGCGCGTTTCATTTCGCGGTTGGTAATTTGTACGTTCAAACGATAAAAATGCAGCAGACGCGAAAACACGCAAAAATTTGTAACGTGTTGGTAATTATCGCGGAAATAGTGCAAACCCCAAAAAATAGCAGTAATTTTGCACCGTGAAAATTTTAGATAACATACGTGCAGCAATCAACCGACGCGATAACCATACAATAAGATACTACGGTTACGGTTACGTGCCGGAGTTTTCCGTTTCGTGCCATCCATTTGGAGAAACGCTATTCCTTAATATCGTCGAGATACTGACGGACATATACGCAGAGGTGGAGTGGCAGCAGTTGAACGTTACACAACCGACGGCAATGTTTACCGCTTGGCGCGATTGGGCATATCGTAACGGGCAGCGCATCCTCGTAAAGTTATACCGCGACAAAGGTTATTGTGTTATAGGTTGGAGGTCTGACCTTACCGCCGACGGCAAAGTAACCTATGCGTTTTACGAAATACCGGACAAAGACTATACAACCAAACGTCTAAAAGACGGGCGCGAGGTTGTTGAGTTAAAAGACAACTCGCAAAACTACTACGTGTTGAAATCTCCGACGTTCGAGGCAGTAGGACAAAGCGACCACAAGCTCTGCGAGCCGTTTATCAAAATGTTGGACGCAGTATTGAACGGCGCAACGACCACCGCCGAGCGTTTGGGTGCTTACGTGCTGATGAGTCCTCAGAGCGACAATTTCGGCGGCGTGTTGGAAAAGAGCGAGAAAGAGGAACTCGAACAGGCGACCTCTCGCGAGTACGGTATGCTCTCGCGCCAAAAGCAGATAATGCTGATGCCGCGCCCAATGCAGTCGCAGGTGATCTCGCTTGCAGGGGTAGATACCAAGATGCAAGACAAAGCGCGCACCGCGATACTCGGTATTGCCGACCGTATCAAAGTGCCTGCCAACCAAATAGCATTCATCGACGCTAACTCTTCCAAGAGTTTGAGTAACGGCACGGAGTTACGCGAGGGCGATCTGTCTAAATACCGCCAATTCCGCCGCGTGCTGAACGCTACGTTCTACGATATGGCAAAAGAGTTAGGGATGAGCGTAAACTATACAATCGAAAACGAGCCGCTGACGGTACAGGGGCAACAAATAGAGCAACAATGAAAAGACAATTTGTAAAGATAAACGGCGTGGAGTACCCTCGCATACATAACGAGGTGCTTATCGGAGATTGGCAAGAGGTTTCAACTTTTGAGGAGGCAAAGACCATCGTGCCGGAACTTGCGCCACAGGAGATAAACGGACTCGTGCTTAAGGGCTACGAAATGAAGTGGAATACGACCAACGAGAACCTCGAACGCTACGAACAAACGGCGTTCGATGACTTTATAAACTCGTATTTTGTTGAGAACAAACTCGATATGCCGGTAGATATTAACCACGAGGGTTATTCCAATTGGCAGGCGTATTGCGGTCGCGTGTTGTACTTGGAACGTAATAGCGTCGGGTTCTATTTCGTTATTTACGTGCCGAAAGATTACCCGGAATATGACCGCCTCGTGTGGTGCTTGCGCAACCATATCATACAGGGCTTTTCCAAAGAGGGCTACGCGACCGATTGGGATTATAAATTCAAAGAGGACGGCACGTTCGAATATGAACTCGTTAAATCGATGAAACTGCTCTCCGTTTCGCTTGTAGGCACACCTGCCAACGGCATACCGTTCGAGAAGATGCAAGAGGTAAAAAACGGCTTGCAATACGTGGTCAAAGACACCACCGAGAAAGAAGAAAAAGAAACCCTCAAACGCGAGGACTTTTAATATTAACCAATTAAAAACAACAAACGCAATGAACAAGAAACTTGCAAACGTAATCGCATCTATCGATGCACGATTGAAAAAGAACACACTCTCCGAAGATGCAGCAGCATTATGGGAGGAAGTTCGCAGCGCGTTTGAGGCTTTGGCTGAGGACGACGCTGAACACACAATCACAGAGTTGAACGACAAGTATAACGAACTTGCCGCAAAGTATGAACAACAAGCCGCAGAGGGCAACGAGGAAATCGCAGAGCGCATCCAAAAACTGCGCAACGAGATTATGTCGCAATTCGGCGGTCAAAAAGTAGAAAACAAGATGACAAAAGAAGTACGCGAACAAATCGCAAACGCTATCTCGAAATGCCGCCACCGCGACGAGGTAAAGGACGCCATTAAGAGCGTATTGGTAAAGAACGATATCAGCGGTGCTGATTTCGATTATGTAATCCGTAAAGGTTTTGAGATTGAACACAAACCTGTGCAGTTATTCGACGATTTCGGACGTACCGACCTCGACCATATTTATTTGGCAGGTATCGACGAGTCCAACGCAGCACAAATCGCGCACCAATGGACTGACGACCCAAGCGAGCAGAAAGCCGTACAGGAGTTGGCAGCAAATGGTGTTTCGTTCTCTCCGAAATACGTGTACAAACTGCAACGTCTTGCACAAGAGCAAGTTGACAGCGCACGTGAGGATGGTCGCTTGGCAGACGTAGAGGCATCCATCACAAGCGAGTTGGAACGCCAAGTAAAACGTATGGCAGAGCGCGCAGCACTCGTTGGAGATAATATCAACACAGGCAGCGCAGTTGTAACCACTTTCGAAACTATCGGTACGGTTACCACAAGTAACGGCAAGATTACCGTTGTAAACCCGGCAGTTGCCAACACCGTTACCCTTATCGACCTCGCAACAGCAGCAGACGCAGTTGAGGGCGAACCGAGCGAAAAGGTTTGCGTTATCACTCCATCACTCGCACGCACCATCTCTGCTTTCTTGTATGGCACAGGCGGTAGCGAAACCGTATTGAGCGACGAGCAAATCGCAAGCCAAATCGGCGTAGCTCGTTTGGTTAAGGTTGACTATTTGAGCGAGGAAACAGGATTGCACGCTATCATCCTCCGTCCGGATGCATACAAAGTACGCATCAAAGGCGAGCAGGCAGTTGCATTCCCGCAATACCTCAACAACTCCCTGTATTATATGTACGAACTCAATATGGCAGGAGCACTCGCAGAGTTGAAATCCGCAGCCGTATTACGCGAGGCATAATTTATGGGCAGAGCGTTATATATAATTCGCGACGGCAAACCGACCTACGTGCGTGCCACAAGTGCGCCCGTAGCGTCGGAGCCGGAGGCGGATGAAAAGAAAAAGAACAACCGCAAAAAGAGCAGACGATGAACGTACAAGATTACAGGGCAAACGGTTACAACCTATCGCAGTATATAGACGACGCAACCGTGCAACGCGCAGAGCGTGAGGTAACGGCAGCGTATCTTGTGCCTCTTGTAGGGGATGAGGTGGACGTAACAAGCGAACCCCAAAAATCGGTGCTTATGTCGCTCGCTTTCCTGCTTATTCAGCAGCGCAGCATAAGCGCAACACGTGCAGGCGGCAAGACCAAGAACACGCCACAAAGCAGCACACCAACAGCAGACGATATGCTGACACAGGCGGCAAAGACGGCGGCGTTTTGGTTGAACGCTATCGACAAGAAAGCAGCACTCAAAGTGAGCGATATTTGCGGTATCTTTTTCAAAACACGTTATTTTTATATGAACTAAAAAAATAGTACTATTATGGCATACACACCTTGTTCTGCCTCTCTTGGAGGCAATATAGCAATCGATTGCGCCAACCCACCCAAAGCAGGTTTCACGGGCGAGGGTCTTTTGATTGACCTCGACAACAGCACCGTTACAACCGTGCAAGATGCAAGCAACCCTCGCATCCTTACAAGTATCGTGGTGGACGCAGCAGACCACGTTTGCGTAGTTGACAACGTATGGGCAAACCCGTTCGACGGAGCAACCCGGACATTAAACACCGAAAACGGCAGACCGTCTTACGACCTGTCTTTGCCTGTTCGCATCCCTTTGCGCAGCGCAGACGCAGCAAAAGATATTGTTGAGCCGTTGGCAAAGAACCGCCTGCTCGGTATCTTTAAGATGAACGACGGCAAGTATCTCGTTTATGGTTTCGCCGGAACACTCAAAGCAACCGAGATCACGCAGAGCGAAAGCGAGAACGGCGGCGACGCTGTTGCAACGCTGACAAGCAGCGAGAGTTGGTTTGTTTGCGAGTTAAAAGGCGCAGACGACGACGCAACCAAAGCCGTTTACGACGCACTCAAAGCAAAAGCTTTCTAAATTACCCACACACAACAAAAAATGCGCTCTCGCCGCAAGCAAATGCGAGCGAGGGCGTGTTTGTTAAAAAACAACAAAGATGACTTGCAACCCGTATAATATAAAAGTAACAGAGGGCAATTCGTTTGCGGTTATACTGACGCTCAAAACGCGCACGTATGCAGCAGATGCGCCCATCGACCAAGATATAGACCCCACAGCACTCGCGGACGTACACGTGAAAGTGAACGGCGCAGAGTGGTCTGCGTTTACCGTAGGCGTGGAGGGTGTGAGCGTGCAGTTCCCGGCGACGCAACCCTGCGGCACGTATAACGTTGAACTGACCGCCAACTATAACGGCATAACCATCCGCGCAGCATATTTCGAGTGCGTAACCATCGTGTCGTGGTCGTATCAGTCTGACGCGCAGAACTATATATCGGACAGCCCGTTAAGCGCGAAAGCGGCATATATCATCGCAGGTAATTATACGGATGCGGAGTTGGAGGCGTTGAAACAACAATACCGCGACGCTATCGAGGCAGCCGAACAGGCAGAGCGAGATGCGGAACAAGCCAAAGAGGACTATATCGAGAAAGCGGACAACCTCGATAACCTCGACAACGTGGCGCAACAGGGCAGCAACCCGAACGCAACCAATACTGATATATTG
>Ga0247611_10002968_pt1 | contig 26074 bp, 24 predicted proteins | sample 177DNAGHGhighgp2_FD_192422 | JGI IMG/M metagenome (GOLD analysis project Ga0247611, IMG submission 192422) | Sheep rumen microbial communities from Palmerston North, Manawatu-Wanganui, New Zealand - 1770 DNA GHGhigh gp2 | ecosystem: Host-associated > Mammals > Digestive system > Stomach > Rumen... | reverse complement strand
TTTTCCGCCGGCCTGTACTATACCTTCTAAGCCCGAAGCGGGCTCAAATCAGCACAATCAGGTTGTTGGTACTCAGGGAGTTGTCGTAACGCATGAGTGCGCAGCCGCTCATGACCATGCGCACGCCCAGCGTGGTTTCCGGATGCTCGGGATCCTCCTTCCAGTGGGATGCCCGCTCCGTGATGTCAAAGCGGCGGCAGTCGTCCCGGAAACGGAGAATGGCCTGGTCCATGTATAGGGCCAGACGGATTTCCAGATGATGGAGCTTGCCGTCATTGAAGCCGTAAATGGTGATGATGTTGCCCATCTCCTCGATGTACATGCTCACCAGGTAGGCTTTATCCGCCGCCAGCCCACGCTCCAGGCAAAACTCCTGGGCTTGCTCGGCCAGGGGCCATACGTCCTCCTGCCGCTCCAGGGTGCGCACCAGGCGGTTCTCCGGCGGAACGCCAAAGGCGTCGGGTACGTCCAGATAGGCCTCCATCCCCTTGTAGCGCTTGTCCCGACGGAAGTAGAAATACGTGTTCACACTCAGGATAACCACTATCTGGCTCACGGCAAAGGAGGCGAAGACCCCTTCTATGCCCCAGATCCATCCCATGAAAAACGCACAGGTAACCAGCGACAGGAGTTCCTCTCCCAGGAAAATCCAGATGGCGGTCCGGTTGTGTCCCACCCCCTGCTCATAGCAGCCCAGACAGCGGGACCAGGCCATCAGGGGCATGGCAACAGCCAGCCAGCGGACGGCATGGACCGCCAGTTGATAGGCCTCGTCCAGCGGACTCAGGTACAAGGACACCAGCGGCTTTGCCAGCGAGAACACCACTACGCCCAACAGCCCCATGATAAGGATACAGGAATAGGCGCTCATGCGCACCAGGTCCATGAGGCCGCGACGGTCCTGCTCCCCATAACTGATGCCGCTCAGCAGGAGCGTTGCCCCGGATATGCCGATAGCCACCGACAGCAGCAGCGTGGACAGGTTGTGCTGCACGGAAAAAGCAGCCATGGCCGTGGCGCCGGCCGTTCCCATAACCAGGGTATTGAGGCTGATGATGGCAACGGAACGGGCCGCCACCCGTGCGCCGGCCGGAAGTCCCATCCGGAAGATTTGCCCCGGACGGCTGCCGGCTATATCGCGCGGGCGCAGGCGGAACAGGCGGTACTTCTTGAGGAAATAGGTGAGCAGCACCATCATGCCCAGGAAATAGCTGATGGTGGTGGCCATGCCAATGCCCCACATGCCGCCGTGGAACACCTTGACATTCAATATGTCGATGATAATATCCGACACGGCCATGACCACGCTGCCCGCATGCACCAGCTTGCGTTCCCCGTCAATCTGGAGCACGGGAATGAGCGAGAGGAAAATCAGCAGGAACGGAGTTCCCATGAACACGGCCTTCAGGTAATCCGTAGACATGTCTGCAATGACGCCCGTCGACGGCGCTCCCATCATATGGGCGAAGGAACGCGGGAAAAGCAGTCCCGTAACGGAAAAAAGGGCCGCCACAACCAGGGTATAGAACATGGTGGCGGAGAACAGTCCGTTGGCCTTTTGGGGCTCTCCCCTGCCGATATAAACCGTGCAGGGCTGCTGGAAGCCCACGGTAATCATGTACGAGAAGATGGAAAGCAGCACGAAGATGGGCGTTGCGATACCATGGGCGGCCATGGCGTCTCCTCCCAGGTAATGCCCCACGATAATACCGTCGATAACGCCGCAAGCGGCATCGGCCAGTTCTGCGTTAATCAGAACCAGCATGGTTTCCAGGAATTGCTTCCGGCTAAGGGCGGGAATGTTGCTTAGCTTTTCCATCAATCTGTAAAGGTACGAATTATTTTTTTAACCCGTGAATTTGTCTATATTTACAACATAAAAACGCTTGCTCGGCTAGTTTTATTTGCTTATCTTTGCGCTATTATCACATATTAAACTATGTCAGAAACCAAATTCCGGGTCGAGAGCGACCTTATCGGCGAACTTCAAGTTCCCATCGACGCTTATTACGGCGTACAAACCCAACGGGCTCTTAACAACTATAAAATTTCCAACACGCGGATGTGCGACTATCCGGAGTACATCATTGCCATGGCCTATGTGAAGATGGCCGCGGCGGCCGCCAACGCGGAGCTGGGCGTGCTGGACCCCAAAATTGCCGATGCCATTGTGGCAGCCTGCAAGGAAATTGTGGCCGGTAAACTGTGGGACCAGTTCCCGGTAGATATGATGCAGGGCGGCGCCGGCACCTCGGTGAACATGAACGCCAACGAGGTCATCGCCAATCGCGCCCTGGAACTCATGGGGCACAAGAAGGGCGAGTACCAGTTCTGCTCCCCCAACGACCATGTGAACTGCGCCCAAAGTACCAACGACGCCTATCCGTCGGCCTTCCGTTACACGTTTGTGCGCATGAACAAGCACGTGGAGGAAGCGCTCCGGCAGCTGATTGCCGCCTTCCGCGCCAAGGGTGAAGAGTTCAAAGACATCATCAAGATGGGCCGTACCCAGCTGCAGGATGCCGTTCCCATGACCTCCGGCCAGGAATTCAACGCCTTTGCCAACAACCTGGAGGAGGAACTGGCCAACCTGGAGCGCAATGCGGTGCTCCTCAAAGAGATTAACATGGGCGGTACGGCTATCGGCACCGGCCTTAACGCCGTTCCCGGCTTTGCAGAGCTGTGCACCAAGAAGATGAGCGAGTTCACCGGAGACTGCTTTGAAAAGGCCCCGGACCTGGTAGAGGCCACGCCGGATACCGGCGCATACGTAAGCTATTCCGCTGCCCTCAAGCGCCTGGCTGTCAAGCTCTCCAAAACCTGTAACGACCTCCGCCTCATGGCTTCCGGTCCCCGCTGCGGCCTGCACGAGATTAACCTCCCGGCCATGGCGCCCGGCTCCTCCATCATGCCCGGCAAGGTGAACCCCGTGATTCCGGAAGTGACCAACCAGGTGTGCTTCAAGGTGATTGGCAACGACACCGCCGTGTGCTTTGCCGCAGAGGCCGGCCAGCTGCAGCTCAACGTGATGGAACCCGTGATTGTGGAGTGCATCCTGGAAAGCCAGACCTGGCTCATCAATGTAATGAACACCCTCCGCACCCTCTGCGTAGAAGGCATCACCGTCAATGCAGAGCACTGCCAGAATATGGTCAAGAACTCCATTGGCATTGTCACCGCCCTGAATCCGTACATTGGCTACAAGGCCTCCACCAAGGTGGCCAAGGAAGCCCTGGAGACCGGCCGCAGCGTGTACGACCTTGTGCTGGAGAAAGGGCTCATGACGCGCGAGAAGCTGGACGAGGCCCTGGATCCCAAGGCCATGACCGCCTCCCACGACTTTTTGAAATAAGCCGCTGGTCGGCAACTCGCTGACCCTCAGCCACTTACAGAAAATCCTCGGCTCTTTTTGCGCCGAGGATTTTTCATAAAGTGCTGGCTGCCAACTACTTAGTGGCCAGCATTAGCAGGAGGTCATGTAGGCGTGAACCAGCTTCCATTTGCCGGCAGCGAAATCGGCCTCCTTGTACAGGAGGTTGAGCATGCCGCCGTCGTAGAAGCGGAGGCCGGCGGTGTCGGAGTCTATCTGCAGGAAGTTCAGGCAGCCTTCCATCTCCCGGCCCACTTCCTCGAAGAAGGGAACGCCCAGGAGCTTGGTGCAATCGGCCTGTTCCTCACAAGCCTCAAAGGTCATTTTGAGGGGCTGCTGGGTGAGGGGCTGGTCTTCGTCGTCCACCAGGATGGCGCTGCGGAAGGTCTCCATGTTGATGGCTTTGGTGTACTTGACCACCACCATTTTGCGGGCCCATTCGCCCAGGCCGTTGTGGTACGGGGCGTCATAGTCCAGATACTCGTCAATGGCGGCAAAAACGTAGAACATCCCCTGGTGCGGCAGCTTGCCTTCCGGGTCCAGCGGGGCAATATCTTCGCAGTCAATCTGGCACACGAAAGTGAGGGGGTAGTCAAAGGTTTCCCCGTCCTCCGTCACCTGGATGGTGGGGTATTCCATATCGGCAGGAAGGTCGGGGTCTCCCCACCACTTGGAGCTGCAGAAAAGCTCCGTCTCCGTTTCCTGGAGGTTAATCTTGATAGCCATAGGTCGATAGTTTGTGCGAAGATAGCAATTTTTTGTGTATATTTGTGAGTTAAACTATTGTACTTATATGGCAAGCTTCAAATATGCACCCATGTTCCAGCTGGGACCGGACACCACTCAGTATTACAAGATTCCCGGGTCGGAAAAGCTGGTAAAAACCACAAAGTGTGGAGACAAAACCCTTCTTGAGGTATCGCCGGAGGCCCTTACGCTGGTGGCCCGGCAGTCGTTCCATGACTGCCAGTTCATGCTGCGCCGCGCGCATAATGAGCAGGTGGCCGCCATCCTCAAGGACCCGGAGGCGTCGGACAACGACAAATACGTAGCCCTGCAGTTCCTGCGCAACGCAGAAACCGCCGTCAAGGGCGTGCTCCCGTTCTGCCAGGACACCGGCACCGCCATCATCCACGGGGAAAAAGGCCAGCAGGTCTGGACGGACTGTGAGGACGAGGAAGCCCTGAGCTTAGGGGTCTATGAAACCTACACCCAGGAGAATCTCCGTTACAGCCAAAACGCCCCGCTGGACATGTACAACGAGGTAAATACCAAGTGCAACCTGCCCGCCCAGATTGACATTGAGGCCACCCGCGGCGCAGAATACCGCTTTGTGATGGTCGCCAAGGGCGGCGGCAGTGCCAACAAGACGTACTTCTACCCCATGACCAAGGCTACCATCCAGAACGAGGGCACCCTCATCCCCTTCCTGGTGGAGAAAATGCGCTCGCTGGGCACGGCGGCCTGCCCGCCTTACCACATTGCCTTTGTGATTGGCGGCACATCGGCCGAAAAGAACCTCCTCACCGTCAAGCTTGCGAGCATCAAGTTCTACGATGCCCTGCCCACCACCGGCGACGAGACCGGCCGCGCCTTCCGTGACATCGACCTTGAAGAAAAACTCCTGAAGGAGGCGCAGAAGATTGGGCTGGGTGCCCAGTTCGGCGGCAAGTACCTGGCCCACGACATCCGCGTGGTGCGTCTGCCCCGCCACGGTGCCAGCTGCCCCATCGGCATGGGCGTAAGCTGCAGCGCAGACCGCAACATCAAGTCCAAGATCAATGCGGACGGCGTCTGGATCGAGAAGATGGACAGCAACCCTTCGGAGCTCATTCCGGAGGAGTTCCGCAGGCCCGGCGAAGGCCCCAAGGGTATAGAAATCGACCTGGACAAAGGCATTGACGCCGTACGGGCGGAACTGACCAAATACGCCGTAGGCACCCGCGTGAACCTGAAGGGCACCATCATTGTGGCCCGCGACATTGCCCACGCCAAGCTCAAGGCCCGCCTGGATGCCGGTGAAGGCATGCCGCAGTACTTCAAGGACCATCCCATCCTGTACGCCGGCCCGGCCAAAACGCCCGCAGGCTACCCTTGCGGCTCCATGGGCCCCACCACGGCCAACCGCATGGACCCGTATGTGGACGAATTCCAGGACCATGGCGCCTCGCTGGTGATGATCGCCAAGGGCAACCGCTCCAAGGTGGTCACGGATGCCTGCCAGAAGCATGGTGGCTTCTACCTGGGCACCATCGGCGGCGTGGCGGCCGTGCTTTCCCAGAGCAGCATCCGCAGCATCGAGTGCGTGGAGTATCCGGAGCTGGGCATGGAAGCCATCTGGAAAATCACCGTGGAAGACTTCCCGGCCTTCATCCTGGTGGACGACAAAGGGAACGATTTCTTTAAGAAGATTGGCCTGTAGGCCGTTTCGAACGGAGTGCCCTTGTCATTTCGACCGAACGGAGTGCGTGGAGAAATCTCATTAACCCATTATATTATGCAAAAGTACGTATGCAACATTTGCGGGTATGTGTATGACCCCGCAGCAGGCGACCCGGACAGCGGGATAGCCCCCGGAACCGCTTTCGAAGACATCCCCGCAGACTGGGTTTGCCCCGTGTGTGGCGTAGGCAAGGACGATTTTTCCCCGGCGGAATAATCTCCGGCCCTTTGTCCCCGCTGGTTAATAAGTGATTGACTCACAGTGTTTTGCTAATAATCCTCGGCTCTTTTTGCGCCGAGGATTTTCAGTAAAGTGGTGATACTCAGACACTTATCGACCAACGGGATTTTACTCACAGCGTGCATATCCTCCCCCGGGGTGCTGTTATGGGTCCAAAGAGTGGGACGATAACAGCAAAAAGCGCCCGAAATGCTGTTATGGGTCCAGAAAATGGGACGATGACAGCACCCGGGAAGCAGGAATGGGAAGAAAGGTGGGGGCGGAAGTAGAGGGTATGGCAAATTATTTGTATATTTGCAGGATATGGCGAAACTGTGGACAGACATCCTGCTCCCGCTGGCCGTGGCCGGAGGGGTGGCAGCGCAGACGCTGGGCGTGGAAATGAACCGCGCCAGGGTGTTGCATGCCTGGTTCCCGGACGCCAGGCGGGACACCGTGCAGGTGGACTCTCTCCACCGCCCCCTGGACAGCCTGGTAAAAGTCCTGCAAAAAGACAGCATCCGTGCCCGGCGGGACAGCCTCACGGAGGAGGAAGACCTCTTTGGCGCAGAGGACAATGTCCCCACGGTCTATGCCCGGGACACCATGAAGGTGCCGGACAGCCTCAAACTCACGGATCCCTTCCTGTACCAGTGGTACGTAGCCACCAAGGACAGCTACACCCACAAACTGGTGATAGACTCCCTGAAAGCGGAAGGCGACACCCTCATCTGGCCCCGCGTAGACTCCCTCTTTGTGGCCGATTCCACCCTCCAGGCCCAAATTGCCTGGGACAAGAAATGGGCAAGCATGAGCAAAGCGGAACGCAAGCGCTGGATATACGAGCACGTGCAACTCCCCGCCATCCTGCACAAACAGGACAGCATCCTCAAACGGAAAGACAGCCTCAAACGCATCAAGGACAGCATTATCCAGAACACCCCGCGTATCCTGGAAACGCCCTTCCTGCCGGACAGCCTGCTGTACAAGCGCCTCACCACCTGGAAGCACAACCGCCTGTTCAACAGCATGGAAACGGTAAAATGGGACACCACCGCCAACTACCATTTCTACGACTATCCCTTCATGCGGGAAGACGCCGGCGCCACCTGGCTGGGCATGCCGGGCAGTGCCGTCCAGCAGTACAACTACTTCCGCCGGGACCAGGAGCAGAGCGCCAGCTTCTACAAGGCCCAGGAAAGCTGGACCTACAACGCGGAAAACTTCACGTTCTTTAACACCAAAACCCCGTATACGGAACTGGAATACTCCGGCAACCTGTTCAACAGCAGCAGTTTAAGCGCCGACAACTTCCGCGTTTTCACCACGCAGAACATCCTTCCCTCGCTTAACATCGCCCTGGAAATGAAACGCTACGGCGGCGCCGGTACCCTCAAGAACGAAAAAACGGACAACCGCACCTACTTTGTGAGCGGCAACTACCTGGGCAAGCGCTACATGGCCCATGCCGGCTTCATTTACAACAAGATTTCCCGGCAGGAAAGCGGCGGTATGGTGGACAACCTGTGGATCCGGGACACCACGGTGGACGTTCGCGAAATCAACGTGAACCTGGCTGCCGCCTCCAACAGCTATCGGAAGATGACCGTTTTTGCAGACCAGACCCTCCGCATTCCCTTCACCTTCATCGAGAAACTCAAGCACCGCGGAGACACCACCTGGCACCCTTCGGACACCCTGGACCGGGACGCCACCACGGCCTTCGTGGGCACGGCAACGGAGTTCACCACCTACAGTAAAAAGTACGTAGACAATAATTCCGACGAGCTGGCCACCTTCTACAACGAGGTTTTCAACATCAACCCGGCCAAGAGTGCGGATTCCCTGCGCAACATGCGCCTGGACAACCGCGTATTCATCCGCCTGCAACCCTGGAAGGACAACGCCATCGTCTCAAAAATTGAAGGCGGCATCGGCGACCGTTTCCAAACCTTCTACCTGCAGGATCCGGACGAAGTCCTGTACAAGCCTTCCAGCCACAAGTGGAACAGCGTGTATGCCTATGCCGGGGTGGAAGGCAGCTTTAAGCGCTACCTCAAATGGGACGCTACCGGCATGTATACCTTTGCCGGAAAAGAGGTAAACGACTTCTCTGTCAATGCCAACGCAACGCTCAACTTCTTCCCCTTCCGCCGGCATCCGGACAGCCCCATCAGCCTCAAGGCCCATTTTGAGACCAAGCTCAAGACGCCGGACTTTTACCAGCAGCATTTCTATTCCAACCACTTCCGCTGGGAGAACGACTTCTCCAAGTTATCGACCACAAAAGTGCATGCCACGCTGGACATCCCCCGCTGGCAGCTGAAAGCGGAGGTAGGCTATGCCCTTCTGGCCAACCAGGTGTATTACGACACCCTGGGCGTTGTGCGGCAGCATGGTACGGCGGAGAGCGTATTCACCGTCGGGCTCACCAAAAACTTCGCCTTCGGGCCGGTGCATCTGGACAACACCGCCCTGGTGCAGCTGTCGTCCAACCAGAATGTACTGCCCCTCCCTACCCTGGCCCTGAACCTGCGCTGGTACCTGCAGTTCAATATTATCGACCCCAAAGTACTGCAACTGCAGCTGGGCCTCAACGCCCGCTACACCACCTATTGGTACGCGCCGTCCTACAATCCGGTCACAGGCACCTTCACCACGCAAAACAAGGAGCGCTACGGCAACTGCCCGGTGTTTGACGTATTCATCAACGCCCAGTGGAAGAAGTGCTGCATCTTTGTCAAGCTGGAGAACGCCGGCAACGGCTGGCCCATGCAGCGCAAGGACTACTTCACCGCACACCATTATATCCAGACTTCCCGCGCCATCAAGATTGGCGTATCGTGGCCGTTCTACCCGCGCCTGGGGAAACTGCGCACGCTCAGTTCACGTGCCAGCGGCGGCGGCATGGGCGGCGGAAAAGGCGGAAACAGCAGCAGCGGCGGGCTGGGCGGTGGCTTGGGTGGCGGGCTCTCCAGCGGGCTTAAAAGTATGACCCGATGAAAAAAGCCGGTAAATACGCCCTTGCCGTAACGCTCCTGGTTGCCTTTTTCCTGATTTCCTACGAGGTGCATAAACACAGCGCTCCGGAGAAAAGTTTTGCCGCAGTCGGGGACCTCCCCGCTCCCCTGAGCCCCCACGATTCCCTCATTCGCATGTATGCCGACAGCATAGGCTGGGACTGGCGCCTGGTGGCTGCCGTCATCCGGCAGGAGTCCCATTTCAACAGCCACGTGGTTTCCCCCGGCGGCGCCGTGGGCCTGATGCAGATTCAATCGGGGAAATACAGCCAGCAAACGCTGCTGGACCCGGAGCAGAATATCCGGATTGGCACGCGTTACCTTCGTAAACTGGAACAGATGTACTCCGCCGCCAGCGCCCTGGACACGCTCAAATTCGCCCTGACGGCCTACAATATGGGCGACGGAAAACTACGTAAGCTAAAGGCCGATGCCGCCGCCGGTGGCCGGGACGCCGACCAGTGGGACCAGGTGCTCCCGGTCCGGCACCAGAGCCGCCGCTACGTCAACAGCATCTTACGGCATTACGAGCACTACCTGGCTACGCAGCCTTCTGCTGCGCGTCTTCGTGCGCTTTCCGATACAATTCCCACGAATTAAAGAGGTTCTGCCAAATGGCATAGAGCCCGCCCGCGACAGAAGTAACGGGCGTTAAATAATTGTATCCCAGCCAAATAAGGAAGCCGGTATTCTTCTGCCCCAGCGCCTGCCCGGCCGTAAGGCTCTCCACTTTGGCGCGTCCCATCCATCGTCCGGTAAAAAACTGCACAAAGCAGCAGAGCACAGACACAAGGACGATTCCCGCTACTGCCCACACCCCCAGGCTGCTCAGAAGGAGCGCCCGCGTAGAAAGGACCATGGCCAGCGTGAGGCCGATGCCCCAGACATAGAAAGAGTTGGATGCCCAGCGCATCAGGCGCCGCTGCAGACTATGAGTGGTATACCGTACCAGCCACGCCAGCAGCCCCGGCAGGATGAGCACCGGAAACACTTTCAGGGCGATATGCCCTACATAGGCCCAGAAGCCCAGGGTAGAGGATGGATTCACCAGCGGAATAATGAGCGGAATGAGGAAGGTGCCCACCCCATTGATGAGGACCAGATAGGTCACGGTGCCGGCAAGGTCTCCGCCCAGGCGGTCCGTAATAACCCCCGCGGCCGACGCCGTAGGGCAAATCAGGCACAGCATGGCGCATTCCAGGAGCATCCGCAGCTCCCCCCGGGTCAGTGCCACCAGCCCCGCGAGCACCAGGAAACTGAGCACCTGAACGGCCAGCGCCCCCAGATGCCATCGGCTCAGCTTAAGGTCATGGGGCGATATTTTCACAAACTGGAAAAACAGCAGCACGGCAATCACCAGCCGCTGTCCCTCCGACGCCGCCACATGCAGCACCGGCCCCCAGGGATGGAGTACCGGCACAAAATGGTACAGCAAATAAAGGCCGATGCCCAGCACAATGGCGCAGGGCAGCATCCATTCTTTTAAAAAGCCGATGAGCTTTTTCATGAGATTTCTCGACTTGCTTTGCTCGCTCGAAATGACAAGCTCCTTACGGATGAATGTACTTGTTCACGAGCGGGGCAAAGAGCCGGTCCATAAGCGGGTCTGTAAAGCGCATGCAAATGCCCGTGAGGAAGGCCAACAGGAGCGTTCCCTCCCGGATGACCACCGTGAAACCGTTACCGGTGAGCAGGCCAAAGGTGAACCAGGCAAAAGCGGCCGTAAGAGCTACCAACGCAATGTCGAACACTACCTTTACGGTGCTGAAGGGCGCCTTGGTGACGCGGCTGAGCACGGCGGTGGTCATGTCACCGGCCAGAATCCAGCCCTCTCCCAGCACCTCCAGTTTAATGCCGATGGCCGTGAGGGGGATGGAGACAATGCACAGCAGCATTTGCAGCCAGTACTCCGTTGCCGGAGAGGCAATGGCGTCGAACAGCCAGATGGAGGCGTCGCACAGGTAACCGAACACAAAAGCGGCGGGAATCTGCATGAGGTAGCTGAGCTTGAAGTCTTTCCGTAACAGGGCCCACTGCAGAAGGATAAACACCAGGTGCATGATCCAAGTGAACGTTCCCACGGACAAGGCCGGCCAGGCCAGGTTAAAAATGGTGGGCGGGCAGGATGGCGGCGCAATGCCCAGGTTGGATTTAATGGATATACCCACCCCCAGCGCCACAATGATGAGCCCCAGGGTGGAAATGCCGTACCGTACCAGGATATTCTGTACTTTCATAAAATCGGATTAAGTATACAAATATCCGCATAATTGTGTAATTTTGCAAACTGTGAACTTATAATGTAACACTATATGAAAAAAGGAATTATTCTTATGATGTCAATGCTTGCCTTTGCGGCTTGCGCGCCCAAAAGCGGCGCCCCCGCATTGGATTTGACCGACCTGGACACCACCGCCAGCCCCAAGGTGGACTTCTATCAGTACGCTACCGGCGGCTGGCAGCAGAAGAACCCGCTTCGTCCGGAATTCTCCCGGTACGGCAGTTTCGATGCCATCCGTGAGCGCACCCAGGAAAACCTCAACGCCCTCTTCGAGAGCATGACCACCCTGGAGGCCAAGCCCGGCACCGTGGACCAGAAAATCTCCGACCTGTACAAGATGGCCCTGGATTCCACCACCCGCAATGCGCTGGGTGCCCAGCCCATCCAGCCGTACATCGCCCAAATCCAGGCCGTTGAAACCCGTGACCAGCTGGCCGCCCTCCTGGGCGAGATGAACCGCTACGGAGAAGGCGGCTTCCTGGGCGCCGGCGGTGAGGCAGACCTTGCCAACAGCGACATGCAGGTGCTGTACCTGGGCCAGGGAGGCCTGGGCATGGGAGACCGTGACTATTACCTCAAGGAAGAAAACCAAGCCTTGTACGACGGCTATCAGGCCTACCTGGTCAAGGTGCTGGGCCTGGCCGGAGTCCAAGACGCGGAAGCCGTTGCCCAGAAAGACCTGACCGTAGAAACCGCCCTGGCCCGCATCTTCTGGTCCCGCGAGCAGAACCGCGACATGCAGGCCATCTACAACCCCATGTCCAGCCAGGAAATTTACCAGCGCTGGCCCGGCCTGCGCTTTGACAAACTGTGTGCCGCCGCCGGAATTCCCGACCAGGAGAAGGTGATTGTCCAGCAGCCTTCCTATTTCGACGGGCTTTCCGCCATGCTGGAAAAGTGTGACCTGGAAACCCTGAAGGCCTACCTCCTGTGCCAGTTCGTGTCCGACCAGGCCGGCGCCCTCTCCGACGATTTCTACACCGCCAGCTGGGAGTTCTTCTCCCATCAGATGGCCGGTGCCCAGGAGCAGCAGCCCCGCTGGAAGAGAGCCATGGGCGTTCCCAACAGCCTGCTCGGAGAAGCCGTGGGCGAAATGTACGTGCAGCGCTACTTCCCGGAAAGCTCCAAGCAGAAGATGGCCGCCCTGGTGGAGAACCTGCGCACCGCCCTGGGCGAGCACATCGACGCCCTGGAATGGATGAGCGACACCACCAAGGCCCGCGCCCGCGAAAAGCTGGCCGCCTTCACCGTGAAGATCGGCTATCCGGACAAATGGAAGGACTACAGCACCCTGGACATCAACCCGGAGAACACCTACTACGAGAACCTGCGCAACGCCAGCGCCTGGTATGTAAAGGATAACATGGACAAGCTGGGCAAGCCCACGGACAAGACCGAATGGGGCATGACGCCGCAGACGGTGAACGCCTACTACAACCCCACCACCAACGAGATTTGCTTCCCGGCGGCCATCCTCCAGAAGCCCTTCTTTGATCCGGACGCCGACGATCCCGTGAACTACGGCGGCATCGGCGTGGTGATTGGCCACGAAATGTCCCACGGCTTTGACGACCAAGGTTCCATGTTCGACGCCAACGGCAACATGGTGAACTGGTGGACGGCCGAGGACAAAGCCAAGTTCGACGCCCTGGGCGACAAACTGGTGGCCCAGTTCGACGAGGTGGAAGTCCTTCCCGGCGTAAAGGCCAACGGCCGCTACACCCTGGGTGAGAACATTGGCGACCACGGCGGCCTGTCCATCGCCTTCACCGCCATGGAGAACGCCACCGCCGGCAAGAAAGACCCGATGATCGACGGCTTCACCCGCGCCCAGCGCTTCTACCTGAGCTACGGTGCCATCTGGGCCCAGAACATCACGGACCAGGAGAAGGCCCGCCTTACCAACCTGGACCCGCACTCGCTGGCCGTGAACCGCGTAAACGTGAGCGTGCGTAACTTCCAGACCTTCTTTGACGCCTGGGACATCCACGAGGGAGACCCGATGTTCCGTCCGGAGCAGGAACGCGTACACATTTGGTAGCGGAGCGGTTCATATCGCGAAAACTTACTTTTCAAGGAAACGTGGCGGCGATAGCAATCGCCGTCAGTTTCTTTGTTATTATTGTAGCGGTAGCCGTGACCTCCGGCTTCCGCAGCGCCATCCGGGAGGGGGTGAGCCAGCTTACCGGCGAGATTCGCATTGCGCCACGTTCCAGTGGTGGAGAAAGCGTACCCATGCCGCGCCGGCTCCCCTCCGAGGAGGCCCTCCTGGCCCTGCCCGGGGTTCAGGGGCTGGAGCCTGCCGTAGTGAGAGCCGGCATTGTCAAGCAGGGAGAGACCGTGCACGGGGTGCTGGTGAAAGGGATTCCCAAGATGCCCGATCAGGTCGGGCATGACGGATTGCCGGTATCCATCCCCCGGCGGCTGAGTGAGATTACCGGGCTGGGCGTGGGCGATGCCCTCACCATCTATTTTATCGGCGAAAAGGTGCGGGTGAGAAAATTCACCATCGGCACTGTGCACCAGGACCTCCTGGAGCTGGACGACAACCTGCTGGTCTATGCCCGCCTGGAGGACCTGCAACGCCTGAACGGCTGGGAGGCCGACCAAGTTTCCTGCCTGGACGTGCGCGTGGCAGCGGACCTGCCGCGGGAACAAGTGGAACGGCTGGCGCTGGGGATGAGTACCCTCCTTTTGGACAGCGGCCACCCGGAAGAGGAAGACCTGCTGGTGACTACGGCATCGGCTAGTTATCCGCAGGTGTTTGACTGGCTCACCCTGCTGGACTTTAACGTGGTCATCATCCTGGTCCTGATGACCCTGGTGGCCGGCTTCAACATGGTGAGCGGCCTCCTGGTGATGCTGCTGCGGAACATCGGCACCATCGGGACGCTAAAAACCCTGGGCATGGACAACGGCGCCACCAGCCGCCTGTTTGTTACCATCGGCGCAAAAGCGGTCCTGAAAGGCATGCTGACGGGCAATGCGCTGGCGCTGCTGTTTTGCTGGATCCAGGGCACCTGGCACCTGATTCCCCTGGACCCGGCCAACTATTTTGTCTCCTGGGTGCCGGTGCACGTGAATCTCCTTTGGATGCTCGGGGCCGACGCCGCAGCGTTCCTGGGCATCCTGGCCTTGCTGTGGCTTCCCTCGCGCGTGATTGCGCGTGTGGACCCGGCCGCAACCGTGAAGGCGGACTAGATGCGGGCCTCGCGGAACACCTCCACTATAGAAGGATAGGTATTTTTAAGGAAAGGCGGGAGCGAGCTTTTGGCCACCCACGCCGCTTTGGTGATGTCTTCCTCCCGCTGGGGCGTAAGGTTGGTGGGGTCTGTGTAGAGCATGTCGTACCACCAGGTGTGCTTGAGGTGCCACAGCCCCTGCCGGAAGTACACATGGTCCGTGATGCAAATGAGGCGGCGCAGCTCCAACTGGTCCACGCCGGTTTCCTCCTGGACCTCCCGCATGGCACAAATCTCAATGTCCTCTCCGGGCTCCTGATGGCCCTTGGGAAGGTCCCAGAGCCCGTTTCTGGAGATAAGGAGATAGTCTCCGCGGCGGTTACTCACCAGCCCGCCGGCCGCATTCACTTCCTTGAATTCCGTGCAGATGCGCCGGTAGGTGTTCTCGATGTTGTCCGTGGGGATATAAATGCGGGACAGGGTGTCCTGGACCTCGAACATGCGCACTAGCGCATGGATATTCAGCTTTTCCCCTACGTGGAATTCTACGGAGTTGGGATCCGCCAGGGCTTCCTCTTCCGGCGAACATATGATGATGCAACGTTTCTCGAAGTAGATTTTGTGCATGGTTTTTACTATCTTTGCAAGCACAAATATACGAACTTATGACTGAAATCGAAAGCAAACACGGCATCGTTTCCCGTCAACCGTACGAGATGTACATGTCCTTTGTGGACCTGCAGAACTTCCAGCGCATGCTGCCGGAAGACAAACGGGACATGATTACGGCCGATTATGACACCCTCACCGCCACAGTGCAGGGCTTTCACATTGGCGTAAAAGTGCATCAGCGCGTGCCCTATTCCCGCATTGAGCTGGTAGACTTTGACGCGCCCTTCGCCTTTCACATTGTCCTGCACTTTGAACCTGCCCAGGAAGACCCATACAAGACGGACTTCTGGATTAACGTGGAAGCAGACCTGAACCTGATGATGAAGATGATGCTTTCCGGCAAGATCAAAGAAGCCCTGGACAAAGTGGTGGACGGCCTGGTCGATGCCTCCAACGGCAAAATGCCGGAGGGCTTCGACCCGTCCAACTGGGCCAAATAACCGCTGTCATTTCGACCGGGCGAAGCGAGTGGAGAAATCTCCTTATATGACGCAATTCACCGCCCTCCTGGAAGAGTCGGTGGGCGCAGAGCGGGCCGCCACGGTGCTTGAAGCACTGCAGGCGGCGCCTTCCGTATCTGTCCGCCTGAATCCGGAGAAACTCCGCACCTGCCCGTTCCCGAATGCCACGCCCGTAGCCTGGAGCCCGCATGGGTACCTCCTCAAGGAGCGTCCCGTGTTCACGCTGGACCCGCTGTTTCACGCCGGGGCGTATTATGTGCAGGACACATCGGCCATGTTCGTGGGCCATGTGTTCCGCCAGCTTCCCCTGCAGGAAGGCGCCACGGTGCTGGACCTTTGCGCAGCGCCCGGCGGCAAAACCACGGACCTTGCAGCCTCCCTCCGGGAACGCCTGGGGGACCGCTTTACGCTCCTGTCCAACGAAGTGATGCGCGCCCGCTACGGCGTCCTCCGCAGCAACGTGGAGACCTGGGGAGACCCTCGCGTGGGCACGGTTTCGCGGGACCCGTCGGCCTTTGGAAACACACCCCTTTTCGATGTTATCGTGGCCGATGTCCCCTGCTCCGGCGAGGGCATGTTCCGCAAAGACGCGCAGGCCGTAGCGGAATGGTCGCCCCAGACGGTGGAATTCTGCGCCGCCCGTTCCCGCCGCATCCTGCGGGACATCTGGGGCACCCTCAAGAGGGGTGGCTACCTTATCTATTCCACCTGCACCTTCAACCACCTGGAAAACGACGACACCGTAGCCTGGGCGGCAGAAGAACTGGGGGCCGATATCGTCCCCATCCTGGCCGATGCCTCCCCCGCCATCCCCACGCGCTGCGGCTATGCCCTCCTGCCGGGCCTGGTTCCCGGCGAGGGACAATATGCCGCCGTCCTTCGCAAGCACGGAGAAGCAGAACCTGTGCGCTCCGCAGACCCCTTTGTGCTGTTCCGGGCAGAGCGCCCTTCCCCGCCGGAAGCGCTTCCCTCCTGGGACGTAGACCGCAGGACCGCCTTACAGTATTTGCACGGAGACGCCCTGGCGCTGCCCGCCCAGGCGCCTGTAGGCCCGCTTACCATCTGTTATCAGGGCCTGCCGCTGGGGCCTGCCAAAAATCTGGGGAAACGGTGTAACAACCTGTATCCCAAAGCCAAACGAATTAGAATGGACATCCGATGAAAAAATTCATTCTCCTCCTCCTGCTGGGCCTTTTTTGCCTGGCGCCGCTGCAAGCGCAGGAATCCAAGGACGATTACCTGCGCCGCTACAGCAACCTGGTAGACCGCGTAGGGCCGGACGGCCTGGGCGTGGAAACCCTCCTCACCAAATGGGAAGCCGCCTATCCGGAGGACCCCAACCATATGATTGCCCGCTTTGCCTTTTGCTTCAACCGCTGCCAGCACACCCGCCTGGTTCCCATGGACCGGGACCGCTACCTGGGCAACGCACCGCTCCTTCCCATGACGGATTCTACCGGCAAAAAGGTGAACTATTTTGAGGTGGTGGACTATGACGAAGCCCTCTTCGCCGAGGCCCTTTCGGCCATCGGCAAAGCCATTGCCACCGCCCAGAACCACCTGGACTGGCAGATGATTAAGGTGAACGCCCTTCTGGCCTATGAGAAAGAGAGCCCGGAGATGGCCCTGCAGGAGCTCAAGGCCCTGGTAACCTTCCATTATACCCGCAAGCCGGACTGGGTGCACGACCAGCTGGGCAGCGTGACCGGCGAACAGTTCGAGGCCTTTATGCAGGACTACTGCGCCGCCCTGTTCCGGATTAACTCCCCGGCCTCGCAGGAAGCGTTCAAGGCCCTGTCGGAGCACCTGCTCACCTACAGCAAGGACAACCCCCTGTTCCTGGATAATCTGGGCTCCTACTATTTGGTGAAAAAGGACTACAAGAAGGCGCGCAAGTATTACGACCAGGTGCTCAAGAAGCACCCCGCCGACATGACCGCCCTCAAGAACTGCCTGCTGATGTGCCGCACCACCAAAGACGTAAAAGCAGAGAAGAAGTACCTGGCCCTGATGGCCGCCCATGGGGAAACGGAGACCGACCGCGCCGGTGCGCAGGCCCGCCTGGATGCCTATAACAGGAAATGATGAAACTTTTTTTCCCAATCATCCGTATTATAGAAGTATCGAAATAACGGAGCAAATGAAACTTTCACAATTCAACTTCGATCTTCCCCAGGATCGGATTGCCCAGAACCCTCCCCGTTGGCGGGACGAAGCCCGTCTGATGGTTCTCCACAAAAATACCGGCGAAATTGAGCACCGGATCTTCAAGGATATTATCGACTATTTTGGCAAAGGGGATGTCTTTGTCCTCAACGACACCAAAGTCTTCCCCGCACGCCTGTACGGTAAAAAGGAAAAGACCGGGGCCGATATCATGGTGCTCCTCCTCCGCGAACTCAACCGTGAGCAGCGCCTGTGGGACGTCATTGTGGATCCGGCCCGAAAAATCCGTATCGGCAATAAACTGTACTTCGGCGAGGACGAGTCCATGGTGGCGGAGGTGATTGATAACACCACCTCCCGCGGCCGCACCCTGCGTTTCCTCTTCGACGGTCCGTACGAGGACTTCAAGGAGGCCCTGTTTGCCCTGGGTGAGCCTTACGTGCCGGAATGGGTGAAAGAAAAGACCACTCCGGAGGATGCAGAGAATTACCAGACCATCTTTGCCCGTCACGAGGGTGCCGTGAGCGCTCCCGCCGCCGGCCTGCACTTTAGCCGCGAGCTCTTTAACCGCATGATCCTCAAGGACATCGAAAAGGCTTTCATTACCGTACACATGGGTATCGGCCATTTCCGCAGCGTAGATGTGGAAGACCTTTCCAAGCACCGCATGGACTCCGAGCGCCTCATCATCCCGGAAGAGGCCGCCGCGATTATCAACAAGGCCAAGCGCTCCGGCAAAAAGGTTTGCGCCATTGGCGCCACTGTCATGCGCGGACTGGAAACCTACGTAACCACCACGCATGAGGTAAACGCCTTCGACGGCTGGACCAACAAGTTCATCTTCCCCCCGTACGACTACTCCGTGCCGGATGCCATCGTCTCCAACTTCCACCTGCCGCAGAGCACCATGCTCATGAGCGTGGCAGCCTTCGGCGGATACAAGCCGGTAATGGCCGCGTACGAGGAAGCACTCAAGGAAGGCTACAAGTTCGGCCCCTACGGAGACGCCCTTTTAATTGTGTAATTTTTTTTACCGAATCGGTAGAAACAGCAGAAAAAACATGTGAAACAACGCAATCTTTCAACCGATTGCGTTGTTTCTCGTTTTTATGCATTACTTTCGCCCCATGATGGAATTTGATGAACAAGTGGCGCTGTGTGCGCTGAACAAGATTTTCGGGTACCATCCCAGGCTGGCGATGGCCCTTATGGAGAAGGCGGGAAGCGCCCGGGCGCTTTTCGACGGCGTCATACCCGGCCCCGACCGGGCATCTCATCCGGAGTTGTTTGCCCGGCTGGTTCCCTCCATGCTGGAGTGGGCGGAGGGGGAACTCACCCGCATCCGCGAGCAGGGCTTCCGCTTTCTGGGGTACCCGGACCCTGACTACCCCGCCCCGCTGCGGGAGATTCCGGACCCGCCGCTGGGCCTTTACCTGAACGGGAGCACCCCTCCCACACAGATTTTCGAGATGCACCCGATGGTGGGCGTCGTGGGCACGCGCGACCTCAGCCCCTACGGACGCGCCTGGTGCCGGAAACTGGTGGAAGGGCTGGCGCGGGCCAAGGTGCAGCCGTGCATCGTGAGCGGCATGGCGCTGGGGGCCGATGGCATCGCCCACCAGACAGCCCTGGAGTGCGGCCTCACCACCATTGGCGTGCTGCCCACGGGTATCGACAAAATGTACCCCTGGCAGCATGAGCGCCTGGCCATGCAAATGGTGGGGGCGCCGGGGTGCGGCCTGGTGACGGACTACCCTACCGGGACAGCGCCAGTGGCCCTGAACTTCCTGCGCCGCAACCGGATTATCGCCGCCCTCACACGCGCCATAATAGTGGTGGAATCCAAAAGCAAGGGCGGTTCGCTCATGACGGCACGTTATGCGATGGAGTACGGGCGCGACGTGTATGCCCTTCCCGGACGGGCCGACGACCTTCGCAGCGCCGGCTGTAACTCGCTCATCCACGAGAACATGGCCGAGATTATCACCACGCCGGAGGACCTGGTGGCTCGGCTGGGCCTGGGCGCATCGGCCCGGAAGACAGCTCCCGGCAGTCCGAATGTCCTTGCCGACGCTCTCCAGCGGCAGTTCGGCGCCGGATCAGCGGAGCTCGACGCCGGCCTCGCCGTCCAAAAGAACCGGGGCGTGACGGTAGAGGAACTGTCGGCCCTGCTGCGCCAGCCTTTTGCCGCCACCATGACGGCCGTCAGCACCCTGGAGGCGGCGGGATTCCTGCACGTGGACCTGCTGCGCCGCTGCGCACTTGCTCCCGAGTGGGAATGACAATGTGGGAATTATTTCTTATATTTGTGGATATGTTTGTGGACACGCATACGCATTTTTACGACGAATGGCTGCTTCCGGACGCGGAGGCGGCCATTCAGCGTGCTCTGGATGCCGGTGTGGGCAAAATGATCCAGGCCGATGTAGATTCGCTGGAGCGTCCCCGGATGTGGGAGACAGGCCTCAGGCATCCCGGCGTGCTATTCCAGATGCTGGGCCTGTATCCCGGGTCTGTGACGGCGGATAACTGGAAGGAAGAACTGGATGCGGTGTACCGCATAGCGGCGGGAGATTCAAATTTTACCGCCATTGGCGAGATTGGGCTGGATTACCACGAGGGGAAGGAGTTTGCCCGGGAACAAAAGGAGGTACTGCGGCTGCAGTTTGAGCTGGCGGCCAAACTCAATTTGCCGGTCAATATCCATCTCAGGGATGCCTGGGAGGACTTTTTTGCCGTGCTGGAAGACTGCCGCCACCTGCACCTGAGAGGCAACCTGCACTGCTTCTCCGGTAGCTTCGAGGTGTACGAGCGCGCCAACCGGAGCGGAGACTTCGCCGTGGGGGTTGGCGGGGTGCTCACCTTCAAGAACGCATCCCTCCCCGCCGTCGTGGCCCGCATCCCCCTGGAGCACCTCCTTCTGGAAACGGACGCCCCCTACCTGGCCCCCGTCCCCTACCGCGGAAAACGCAACGAGAGCGCTTACCTTCCGCTTATCGCCGCCCGTCTGGCAGAAGTTAAAGGACTGAGCCTGAATGAAATAGAAACCATTACGACGGATAACGCCATACGACTGTTCAACCTATGAAATCGTCCATACTCATCATTTACACCGGTGGCACCATCGGCATGAAGGAAGACCCGCAGGACGGCACCCTGAAGCCCTTCGACTTCAGCCAGATCAAGGACGAAGTGCCGGAACTGAACAAGTTCGACGTCCGGATCGACTCGTACACCTTTGACCCGCTCATCGACTCCTCCGACATGGAGCCTTCCATCTGGGTGCAACTGGCGCAGCTCATTGCCGAGCGCTACGAGGACTACGACGGCTTTGTCATCCTGCACGGCACGGACACCATGGCCTACAGCGCATCGGCCCTGAGCTTTATGCTGGAAGGGCTCACCAAACCGGTGGTCTTTACCGGGAGCCAGCTGCCCATCGGCGTACCCCGCACGGACGGAAAGGAGAACCTGATATCGGCCGTGGAAATTGCCGCCGCCAAGGACCATGAGGGGCACGCACGGGTGCCGGAAGTGTGCATTTACTTTGACTCCAAGCTGCTGCGGGGGAACCGCTCCACCAAATACAGCGCGGAGGCATTCAATGCGTTCGCCTCTCCCAACTGCCCTCCCCTGGCAGAGGCCGGCATCAACATCCGCTACAACACGGACATTATCCGCAAACCCGTGTACTGGGATGCCATGCTGCGGGTCCAGACTCAGTTGGATACGCGTGTGGCTATTCTCAAGGTGCACCCGGGCATGACGCCGCAGGTGATGCGCGCCGTAGTGGCAGACCCGCTCACCCGCGCCTGCATCATCGAAACCTATGGCTCTGGCAATGCCCCGTCCAAGCCCTGGTTCCTGGATTTGCTGAAAGAGGCCGGCGACGCAGGAAAAATCCTGCTCAATGTTACCCAGTGCAAAGCGGGCACCGTGAACATGGACCTGTACGCTACCGGAGCCTCCCTCAAGCATGTAGGTGTCCTTTCCGGGGCCGACATTACCACGGAAGCCGCCCTGGGAAAACTGTTTTCCCTGATGGGCCGGAGCCAGAACGACAAATGGGTGAAAACCATGCTGGAAAAGGACCTTTGCGGAGAAATAAGCAAATAAACTTTGGCAGTTTGGAAAATAATGACTAAATTGCACGACCAAATGAGACTATTAATTCATTAACTAATTCAACTTAATAACTAACAACACAAAAACAATTATGAAAAAGTTTTTCATGTTTTTGGCAGTCGCCGGTCTTATGACCTTCACTGCAAACATCGCTTCCGCTCAGGAGGAGGCTGCCGCCCCCGCCGCTGCTCAGCAGGTAGAAGAAGCTGAAGAGGTTGTGGATCTGTTCGCCGGTTCCGGTGAGGAAGTTCCCCTCCACCAGGCTCTTAAGACCAAGTTCATCGAAGGTGGTGCAGGCTTCATGTCCCTGATCATCATCTGCCTTATCCTTGGTATGGCTATCGCCATTGAGCGCATCCTGTACCTGGCTTTCTCCAAGACCAACACCACCAAGCTCCTTGAGGCTGTGGAAGCTGCTCTTGAAAAAGGCGGTATCGAAGAAGCAAAGAAAGTATGCCGTGAAACCCGCGGTCCCGTGGCCAGCATCTTCTATCAGGGCCTGCTCCGCGCAGACCAGGGCGTAGATGTCGTGGAAAAGACCATCGTTTCCTATGGCGGTGTTCAGATGAGCCTCATGGAGAACGGCCTCAGCTGGCTGGCTCTGTTCATCGGTATCGCCCCGTCCCTGGGATTCCTTGGTACCGTTATCGGTATGATCCAGGCCTTCGACGCCATCCAGGCAGCCGGTGATATTTCCCCGAACGTTGTTGCCGGCGGTATGAAAGTGGCCCTCATCACCACTGTGGGCGGTCTTATCGTTGCTATGATCCTCCAGATCTTCTACAACTACATCATTGCCAAGATTGATGCTCTGTCCATCGACATGGAAGACTCCTCCATCCGCTTCGTGGACGCTATGGTAAAATACAACAAGAAGAAATAAGTTAACCCCTTAAATTCCAATTACAATGGAAAACCAGAAATACGCTAAAATTTTCAAGATTGTCCTCTGGGTCCTCATGGGCCTGAGCGTCTGCGTGCTGGTCTGGGGTTTCTTTACGGGATTCGAGGCCAATGACGGTGCCGCAACGAACGTGCTCCTTACCTGGGCATACATCGTGCTGGGCATCGCCCTCGCAGCCGTGATTTGCGTGGGTATCTACATCCGCGCCATCACCGACCCTAAGAGTCTCGTTAAACTCGGTATCTATGTGCTCGGTGCAGCCGTGCTGGCCGGCCTGGTGTATCTGATTTCCCCGGGCAACCCGGCAGTCGGATTCTCCGGTCCCGTTCCTCCCTCCGCAAGTGAGCTCAAGATGACCGACACCATCCTCAACCTCGCTTACATCGTAGGTGGCTGCGCCATCCTCTCGATCATCGCAGGTGAAGTCATTATGGCCATCCGCAAAAAATAAGAGAAACCATGGCAAGAAGAAAAATTTCAACAATCGGCTCTACGGCAGACATTGCATTCCTGCTGCTGTGCTACTTCCTCATGACTACCACCATGGGGGACCAGTCAGGTCTGCAGCGCCGCCTTCCTCCTATCCCTGATGACAAACAGGCCCAGGACCAGAAGGTGAACCGCCGTAACATCATCATCGTCAGAATCAACTCTGCCGATAAGTTGTTTGCCGGTAGCGAGCCCATGGATATCTTATACTTGAAAGACAAAATCAAAGAGTTCCTCACCAACCCCACCAACGACCCCAACCTCCCGGAAAAAGAGGCCAAGGAAATTGAGGGCAAAACCTACATGGTCTCCAAGGGCGTTATCTCCCTGCAGAACGACCGTGGTACCAGTTATCAGGCATACCTTCAGGTACAGAATGAGCTGGTTAAGGCCGTGAACGAGCTCCGCGACGACTTCTCCAGAGCCAACTTCGGCAAAAAGTTCTCCAAACTCACCGAAGCAGAGCAGGACATTGTTAAGAAGGCTGTGCCTCAGAACATCTCCGAGGCAGAACCTAAGGATACCGGTAAAAAATAATAGGAGGTAAAAGTATGTCAAAATTTGGAAGTTCCAGCAATAAGAAGGAAGTCCCGGAGGCATCATCGAACTCCCTGTCCGATATCGTGTTCATGCTCCTGTTCTTCTTCATGGTGACCACGCAAATGCGTGAAACGGAGCAAAAGGTAAAGGTTACTGTACCTGTTGCCTCCGAGGTCGCCAAACTGGAGAGAAAAGACCTGAGCGCCAATATCCTCATCGGTTCCCCTACCCTGCAGTATCAGGCCATGTACGGTACCGATGCCCGTATCCAGCTCAACGACTCTTTCAAGACAGTTGCAGATATCCGCGACTTTATCGCCGCAGAGCGTGACGCCATGTCCGAGGCAGAACGGTCCCTGATGACCGTAAACCTCAAAGTGGACCAGGACGTCCGCATGGGTATCGTCTCCGATGTAAAACAGGAGCTGCGTCGCTGCTCCGCCCTTAAGATCATGTACTCCGCCCGCAAACCGGCGAAAGACTAAGGGATTTACATCGTCTATAGTATTTGCATTAAAAGCAGCTCTTCGGGGCTGCTTTTTTTGTGTCCCGTTTAGGCTACTTTAGCGCCCCAATTTTTAACGCTAAAGTATCATGGAAAACAATCAGAAAATGGGACGCAGCACCCGCAGAAAGCTGCAAAGCGTATTCATGCATCACGAACTGGTGAACCTTGCCGTATTTGCCCACGAGTGGATACTGGCGGAAGAAATGCACTTTACCGATGCGTATCGTCGGGAGCGCTGCATGGGAACCCTCTACCGGATTCTCGGAGGTCCCACGGGACCGGGACTTCTGCAGGAGAAGATGGAGCATCATATGCATGGGATCCTCTCCCGGCTGAAGAGCGACTTCCCCGCCCTCTCCTGGAAATCCATCCGGGTATTCAGTTATTCGGCCGCCGGTTTTACCAACGAATTCACGGCTGCGCTGCTGGGGCTGAGCAGCGCAGCCCATGCCAGCCTCCTCAAAACCCGCCTGCGGGAGCGGATTGAGGCGTCCGATTCGCCCTATAAACAAGAATACCTGGCACTCCTTCCCCGAAAGGGTTGCCGAATTGGCGAAGAAATGTTATATTTGCATGATTTGAAGTATCGGAAATTATGGAAACTGTGAAAAGGACCAAAATCAAGGCTCTGCTCGCCTCGGAGCCGGGCCAGGAAGTACTGGCAAAAGGCTGGGTACGTACCAAGCGAGGCAACAAACAAGTGAAGTTCATCGCCCTCAACGACGGGTCCACGATCAATAATATCCAAATCGTGGCCAATACGGAGCTCTTTGACGAAGAGCTCCTCAAACGCGTGACCACGGGTGCTTCCCTGGCCGTAAAAGGACAACTGGTAGCCTCCATGGGCAGCGGCCAGGCCGTAGAAATTCAGGCCTCGGAAATTGAGGTTCTCGGAGACTGCGACCCCATGCGCTTCCCGCTCCAGAAGAAGGATACCACCCTGGAATACCTCCGCAGCGTGGCCCACATGCGCCTGAGGACCAACACCTTTGGTGCGGTTCTTCGCATCCGCAACGCCATGGCTTTCGCCATCCACAAGTTCTTCAATGAGAAAGGCTTTGTGTACCTGCACACCCCGCTCATCACGGAATCCGACGCAGAGGGCGCAGGAGACATGTTCCAGGTAACCACCCTGGACCTGAAGAACATTCCGCTGGACAAAAAGGGCAATGTGGACTTCTCCAAAGACTTCTTCGGCAAAAAGACCTCCCTCACCGTTTCCGGCCAGCTGGAAGGTGAACTGGGCGCCACGGCCGTAGGAGAAATCTATACCTTCGGCCCCACCTTCCGCGCAGAGAATTCCAATACCCCGCGCCACCTGGCGGAGTTCTGGATGATTGAGCCGGAAATGGCCTTCTACGACCTCAACGACAACATGGCCCTGGCAGAGGAATTCGTGAAGTACCTGGTGCAGTATGCCCTGGACAACTGCATGGACGACCTCCAGTTCCTCAACGACAAATACGACGACGGTCTCATCGAGCGCATGCGCAGCGTACTGGGCATCGCCTTCCAGAAGGTCACCTACACGGAAGCCGTGGACATCCTGGAAAAAGCCGTGGCCAGCGGTGTCAAGTTCGAGTACCCGGTGCACTGGGGCACGGATTTCCAGAGCGAGCACGAGCGTTATCTGGTGGAGAAACACTTCCAGAAGCCTGTCATCCTCATCGACTTCCCCAAGGACATCAAGGCCT